>Ga0126376_10000183_pt1 | contig 29201 bp, 4 predicted proteins | sample PanSoiMetPlot_15_FD_92760 | JGI IMG/M metagenome (GOLD analysis project Ga0126376, IMG submission 92760) | Tropical forest soil microbial communities from Panama - MetaG Plot_15 | ecosystem: Environmental > Terrestrial > Soil > Tropical forest > Bulk soil | place: Panama | collected 2016-02-17 | reverse complement strand
CAGTCGCCTGGCGTCGCTATCATCGAGGACATACTTTCCGGCAAAGAGTTCCAGCCATAAAAAGCACAAAAAGACATATTTGAGCCTTGGTGCTTTTGCGGCTTTGCACAAAAAGTTGGAACTCAGCGCCAAAGGCGCGGAATATGAAAGCCAGGGGCAAGCGTGAAGCGCAGCGGAACGCGTCGCCCCTGGTTACAAAGAATAATTTTGAACAGAGCACTGAAAGTGCGAAATATCAAAGTCAATTATTACGCTCTTTCAGAGCTTCACGGTCTTACGCGCTCTTACCAGGGGCGACGCGCCTCACGTTGTTCGGCGCTTGCCCCTGGCTTTCATATTCCGCGCCTTTGGCGCTGGCATTAGCGACTTTTTGTGCAAAGCCCTTGGTGCTTTTGCGCTATCTTCGTTCGTACTCCATCAATCGCTCAGCGAGGTCTCTCAACTGCTCAGCCAGCAGCGTCAATTGTTGCGCTCCGAGGACGACGTTTTGCAGATCTTGCACAGATGGAGTGAGCGCTCGACCGATCGTGGGATCCCAGAGCGGGAATATTAAACGCGCAATATCTTCGTTAGCGCCTGCGATCGGTTCTCTAAACGCACTCTGGACCAACGTCGCCAGTGTGCGGAGAGAAGTCCAAAGTTGGAATTGTAAGTGCTCCTGCTCAGACAGCGGCGTAAACGTCAGGGTCCCGAAAGCTTTGTAGCCTGCGCCATTTTCAATTTCGACAGTAACAGTCACTGGCGTGGGCGAAGAAGGCATCACCGCTTCGAACGTCGGCTGATCGAGCGGCAGTTGCGCAATCGCGTCTCCGCCTGAAATGGACCACTTGAACTTTAGACTTTCCTGAGTAGGCACCCGGCCGGCATCAACTTGAAACCTCGTTGCAGCGCGTACCACAGGAATGCGGGCAGCATCAGCGAGCGGCCCGACAATACGAAGCGCGTGTAATCGCAGTCGATTGAGAACATTCCGTGTGATTCGATCAACATGTGAATTTGTGATTAGAACGCGCGTCCAATCTGTAGTTGCAGCGGTGAAGACGATCCCACCGCGCGTGTAGAGCCCCATCGTCGCCGCATGAGGCGCTTGCTCCTGGTTCTCTCTCGCCTCGAATTGCCATCCTTCAGAGTCCGCCAACTCACCAGCGCCCAGGATGACGAAGTCGGAGGGTGTGCCGTCTGCACTCGTAGGGACAGGAAAGCCGTGATTATCGCGTGTGAAGAGTGCACCGTCGCATTCGTAACCGACCAGACGTTCGTCAGCACCGAAAACGTCGCCGTTGCGGAGGCCGGTTCCTTCATACACCCAATGATCGGCGTTCTGCACTGTGTACCCCAGCGCTTCGCGCTCGCCTATCCACGATCCTCCGCCGTTGCGGTAACTAACTCCGGTAAGTGAATTTTCAGGATTCCGTTTCCATGTCTCGAAATCGCGGATGAACGCCGTCGGATGAAGCTCGTCATCAGCACGCTTAGTGAAATCACAAAACTCGATATGCCACCAGCACGTGTTGCCGCTGAAAAAGGCCACGTTGCCGCCATGTTGGATGAACGCTTCAACGTGCGCGCGCATTTGCTCGCTCCAGTACTCGTCATGACCGACGCTGAGCAAGAGACGATACGGCGTAAGGAGGTCGGGCTCCTCGTGCAGGTCGAGATCAGTGCAGTAATCGACCCGGTAATGATTTTTTTCGAGCCAGGTGATGAATGGAACGTCCCAGTGTGCGAATGTCTGGCGCGGCGATCCGGCGTCGTAAAAATCAACACTGCCGGAGAGATTGTTGCTCGCGTCGAAATGTGGAACTGCGCCGCCCGTTCCGCCGCCGGGTCGGTGAATGCTCACCTTATTAACTCTCTTCTTCGTGAGCGTGTCTTTGAACCACTCGCCCACGTACACGTTGCCGCCGCCCGAGTAGTTGTAGGCGTGATATGTCGTCAGCGACAGCTTGTAAAGAATCTGTGCGTTTTGTCCGGGTGAGTCGCTCTTCACTACAAACAGTGCTTTAGCATTTCGACCATCTGCGCTCGCATTTTCGCTGCTACCAATTGGTTCACCTTGTTCGCCCGTTTCAATAAGATTTGCGATATATGCGCCACTCGGCCAATCATTCGGAATCTGAAAATCATAACCAGGCCATCCCCACGCCTCGTAGTGACGGAGCGGCGCGAAGTCATGACCGGTTTGCGCCTCGAGACTTCCCATCTTCACCAGTTCAACGCCTTGCCTGTAGAAATCAACACGGAAATTTTTATGTGAGTTGTCGGTCGAAACATGAAGCCTGAGCTTTTCTCCCGGACGTAAGGCGGGCCGATCAGGATAGCCTTGTATCATTGAAGTCTCCTCGCGTTCATCAACAGATTACACAGATTTGTAAATCAATCTGTGTAATCTGTGGATAACAAATTTTATCTTGCAGTTCGAAGATCGCCTCCATATAATCTTGCAGCCCAAAGTTAAACTTTCCCGACGAAAACTTTGAATCTTCGGATTCAGAGTTGCCTCCCTTTTATTAATCGTCAGAGAAGCCCGACTGTAAAGCCCAGTCTCTCACCTCAGTAAGCCCAGTTATACATCCCCCATCTCCCAACGTGCTTGCAATTTGCAGTTCGGCAGAGGGCAATGCAGTATCAAACCGCTCGGGAACCAGAGTCTTTTATTGAAGCGACCCACAGGCCCGCAACTTTAATTGAGTTGTTGGACAAGAGAGCACTTCACCTGCCCGACCAACTCGCCTACACCTTCCTGTGCGATGGTGAAACAAGCGAGGGTGAAACAACCGAGCTTCATTTAACCTATCGGGAACTGCAGCGGCGCGCTCGCGCAATTGCTGCGGCGCTTCGATCCGCAGGAGCAAAAGGCGAGCGGGCACTCCTGCTTTATCCGCCGGGGCTCGACTTCATCGAAGGTTTTTTCGGCTGCTTGTATGCCGGAGTGGTGGCTATTCCCGCCTATCCACCCCACTTCGCCAGGCTAAATCGTAGTCTGCCCAGGTTGCAGGCCATCCTCGCCGATGCTCAAACGACTCTCGTCTTAACCACCTCACCGATACTTGAGAAAGCGAAACTGATCTTCACGGAGGCTCCGGATCTGAAAACTCTCCGCTGGCTCGCAACCGATGAGGTTGTGAACGGCGTGGATGAAGACTGGCGATCTGAGCATGTGACTGCCGCCGACCTTGCTTTTCTTCAGTACACCTCAGGTTCGACCGGCCACCCACGAGGCGTAATGCTCACGCACTCGAACCTGCTGCACAACGCCAGTTTGATCTTTCACGTGTTTGAGCATACGGAGACCGACAGCTACGTTTCGTGGTTGCCGACGTTTCATGACATGGGCTTCATGGTCGGAGTCCTTCAGCCTCTCTACGCCGGGATCAGAGCTGTCGTGATGTCGCCCGTTTCATTTTTGCAGCGTCCGGCTCGCTGGCTTGAGGCAATCTCTCGCTACCGAGCGACGACCAGCGGCGGCCCGAACTTCGCTTACGACTTGTGTGCGCGCAAGATCACCGCCGCGGACGCGGCGAAGCTTGATTTGACTTGTTGGAGTGTGGCCTTCAATGGCGCGGAACCCGTCCGCGCCGAGACCCTCGACAGATTCGCATCGCGCTTCGAGTCATGCGGTTTTCGACGCACAGCCTTCTATCCTTGTTACGGATTGGCCGAAGCGACTTTGATCGTGACCGGCGGGCGCAAGCACGATCTGCCCGTGATCAAGAGGGTGGAATCGAAGCTGATGGTCGGGTGCGGCGGCTCGGTGCTGGAAGAGCGTGTCGTCGTCGTCGATCCCGCAGCGTTAACCGAACTCAAAGACGGTCAGGTCGGAGAAATCTGGGTCTCTGGTCCGAGTGTGGCCAGAGGCTACTGGAACCATCCCAAGGACACATACCACACTTTCAACGCTTATCTGTCGGATACCGGTGAAGGGCCTTTCCTGCGCACGGAAGACTTAGGCTTCATCGAAGATGGAGAACTCTTCATCACTGGCCGCATCAAGGATCTCATCATCATCCGCGGCCTGAACCATTATCCGCAGGACATCGAGTGGACTGTCGAGCGCTGTCACACGGCACTCAGGCCGGGTTGCGGCGCGGCTTTCACTGTCGAGGCCGGCAGTGAGGAACGCTTAGCGATCGTTCAGGAAATAGACATCCGCAAGGAAGCAAATCTGGACCAGGTGATCGAGACGCTCCGTGAAGCAGTCGCCGCCGAGCACGAACTGCAAGTCTACGCTGTCGCACTTATCAAGCCGGGCTCGATTTCCAAAACGTCGAGCGGAAAGATTCAGCGACGTGCTTCCCGCGAAAAGTTCCTGGAGGGCACGCTCGAAATAATCTCTGAGTGGCGCGTAACTGCTTCGGAAGAGAGCGACTCCCCAGAGTTGGAGACTTCGCCGTTGAGCGCCGAAGCTATCAATTCATGGTTGGCGTCGCTGGTCGCCGCGAAGCTCGGCAGTGCCTCAAGCGACGTGCACATGGACCAACCGTTGGCTCGATACGGTCTCGACTCGCTGGCTGCTATCGAAATAACACACTCGATCGAAACGAGTCTGGGAGTCACCTTGCCGATGGTCAGCTTCCTGCAAGGCGACAGCATCACACAGCTCGGTGCGCAGATTTTCTCGCAGTTGAGCGAACGCACCAGACCACAAATCTCTCTCGCAGCCGAGCGCGAAAACGAGAATGAGTATCCGCTTTCCTACGGCCAGCGAGGCTTATGGTTCCTGCAAAATCTCGCGCCGGAGAGTGTCGCGTACAACATAGCGCGTGCCGTGAAAATTCGCGCCGCACTCGACGTCACTGCTTTACGGCGCGCGTTTTCCATACTCGAGCGTCACGCGTCTTTGCGAACGAGCTTTACTACTTCACGAGGGGATCCTATTCAGCGAGTTGCCGATCACGTCGAGCTTAACTTCAGGCAAGAGGATGCGCGGCACTGGAGCCAGGACCAACTTGACGAGCGCTTAACCGAGGAAAGCGAGCGACCGTTTGATCTCGAACACGGACCGCTCCTGCGTATCAATCTCTTCACTCGTTCGAGCGACGAGCACATCCTTCTACTTGCCGCTCATCACATCATCCTCGATTTCTGGTCGCTTGCACTTCTTATGCAGGAGTTGGGTCTCTTGTATGAGGCGGAACAGTCAGGCGTACGCGCTACGCTTCCTGCACTCTCTTCCAGTTACTCAGCCTTCGTTCGTTGGCAAGAGGGGTTGCTGTCGAGTGAGGAGGGTGAAAAGCATTGGACATACTGGCGTAGTCAACTCTCGCGCGAGCTGCCGATCTTAGACTTGCCGACGACGCGCCCGCGCCCGCCAGTCCAGACTTTTCGCGGCTCATCTGAATCTTTAAGACTGAACGCCGCAACTGTCCGCCGGCTCAAAGCCCTGAGTCGCGAGCACGACGCCACGCTTTACGTGACGTTGCTGGCCGCCTTTCAAGCGTTGCTTCATCGCTACACGGGCCAGGAGGAGTTGTTGGTTGGCTCAGTTACCGCGGGCCGAACCAGGGCCGAGTTTGCCTCGCTCATAGGTTATTTCGTCAACCCGTTGGTGTTGCGAGCGACGGTCTCTGGCGACGCCGGTTTTGAATCTTTGGTTGCGCAGGTGCGCCGAAGGGTACTGGACGCCTTCGCGCATCAAGATTTCCCGTTTTCCACTTTAGTAGAGCGTCTTCAGGCCGCGCGCGATCCCTCACGCTCGCCACTCTTCCAGGTCATGTTCTCAATGCATAAGGCCCTCTTGCCAGGCGATGAAGCGTTGTCATTATTCGCGCTGGGTGAAGCTGGGGCGCGAATGAATCTGGGTGGCCTCGAGTTGATATCAGTGTCGCTCAAGCGGCGCGTCGCACAATTTGATCTGACCCTCATGATGGCTGAGGTAGGCGAAGATCTTTACGCGACGTTCGAATACAACACAGACCTCTTCGATGCTGCGACTATCAGGCAGATGGCGCAGAGCTTCGAGACCTTGCTCGACGCAGTCGTCGCAAACCCGGCCGAAAGAATTTCCCGTCTGCCTCTGCGTTCCGGAGAAGATCTCTCGCACTTTCTTTGTGCCGTTGCTCCTTTGCGTGAGAAATATTTTCTTCAGGAACAAACCATTCATCACTTATTTGAACGTCAGGTCGCTGCGGCCCCTGACGCCACTGCGGTCACGTTCGACAAACAGCATCTCTCCTACCGAGAACTCAACGAACGTGCAAACAAGCTGGCGCGACATCTTCGACAACTGGGCGTGAGAACAGAGTCGCTCGTCGGAATCTACATGGAACGCTGCGCCGAGATGCTCGTGGGCCTGTTGGCAATTCTCAAAGCCGGCGGCGCGTATGTTCCGCTCGACACTTCCTATCCGCAAGAGCGGATCGCGTTCCTGCTCGACGACGCACGAGTAGAGGTGCTCGTCACGCAGGCGAATTTATTGACGCAGATTTCGGCTACCGCGGCCGAGGTCGTTTGTATCGACAGAGACTGGAAGGAGATTGAACGCGAGAGTGGTGACAACCTGGACAGTCGTATATCGCCGGATAACGCCGCTTACGTGATCTACACCTCCGGTTCGACTGGCCGGCCTAAAGGCGTCGTTGTTTCTCACCATAACGTGTTAAGGCTGTTTGCTGCGACAAAGAGTTGGTTTGAGTTTTCGCACCGTGACGTGTGGACGCTTTTCCACTCATACACCTTCGACTTTTCCGTTTGGGAATTGTGGGGCGCGCTTCTCCACGGTGGGCGTTTGGTTGTCGTTCCATTTTTCGTGAGCCGCACGCCGGAGGCTTTTCGCGAGCTGCTGCGAAGCCAGGGTGTCACCGTTCTCAATCAGACCCCATCTGCATTCCGTCAACTCATGTTTGTGGAAGAGAGTGCAGAACGGTTGATGGCCCTGCGTCTCGTCATCTTCGGCGGTGAAGCGCTCGAATTTCAAAGCCTGCGACCGTGGCTCGAACGATATGGAGATGAGCGACCGCAACTGGTCAACATGTATGGCATCACGGAGACGACAGTTCACGTCACTTGGCGCAGGATCAGGACGGCTGATCTCGAGACGGGGCGACGAAGCGTAATTGGCGCATCAATCCCGGATTTGCAGGTTTATTTACTGGACCAGTACCAGCAACCCGTGCCGGCGGGCGTGGTGGGTGAGTTGTGCGTCGCGGGTGACGGGTTGGCACGTGGATATTTGCATCAACCCAAGCTCACAGCGGAGCGATTCCTGCCTGATTCATTCAGTGGCATGAACGGAGCGAGGTTGTATAGGTCGGGCGATCTGGGGCGGCAGTTGACGAATGGTGAGATTGAGTATCTCGGGCGAATAGATCAACAGCTAAAGGTACGCGGCTTTCGTGTCGAACCGGGCGAGATTGAAGCGACGCTTAACGAGCATCCCGCGGTGCGGGATAGCGTGGTTGTTGCGCGTGAGGAGACGACGGGTGATAAGCGCCTGGTGGCCTACGTAGTCTCGAGAGAGAGTGAGCCTTTTTCGGCAGAAGACTTACGGAGCCACCTGCAACAGAGATTGCCGGAGTACATGCTGCCCGCAGTCATCGTGCAGATGGAGCGGCTGCCGCTGACACTGAACGGCAAGATTAATCGCGGCGCACTGCCTCCGCTGGACGGAGTCGCAGTCAGACCAAAGAAGATCTTTGAAGCGCCGCGCACCGACACTGAGCAGATGCTGGCGGCCATCTGGTCTGAAGTGCTTGGGATCAGATCGGTCGGCATTAATGACAACTTCTTTGAGCTGGGCGGCGACTCGATCCTCAGTATTCAGATCGTCGCTCGCGCCAAAGAGGCGGGCATATATCTGACGCCTAAGCAACTGTTTCAGCACCAAACTATCGCAGGATTGGCTCAGCTAACCGGCACGCCGCCCGAAGCAAGAGAATCAATGTCTGAAGAGCTCGAGCCGGCCAGGTTGGACCATCGGCAGATGGAGAAGCTTGCGAAGTTCAGCGGCGAGATTGAAGACACCTACCCGCTCACGCCAATGCAGCAGGGAATTCTCTTTCACAGTCTCTCAGAGCCTGACAGCGGAGTCTACACGACACAATTCGTCTGCGAGTTGAGAGGTGATCTTGATGAAGAAGCGTTTCAGGCCGCGTGGCAAACCATCGTTCGGCGTCATCAGTGCTTGCGCACCGACTTCGCCTGGGATGTCTGCGCGGAACCGATTCAAGTAGTCAGGCGAGAAGTTGAAGTGAAACTCAGTCGGGAGGATTGGACGCAGTTCAGCCGCGAAAGACAAGAAGAACTTTTCGAAGAATATTTGCGGTGCGATCGCGAGCGAGGGTTTGACTTCAAACGTGCGCCGCTCCTACGCCTCGCTTTGTTCAGGAGATCACACGAAGAGTACGTTTTCATCTTCAGCCACCATCACCTGCTGATCGACGGCTGGTCGCTTTCGATCATTTTGCAGGAAGTCTTCGCCATTTACGACGCAAGCCGCGCCCCTTCTGACTTTCGCCGGGCGTTGCCTTTGAAAGAGTTGCGCTCATTTAGAGACTACGTTGCCTGGTTAGGTCAACAGGATCAGATCGAAGCGGAGAGTTTCTGGCGCAAGACGCTCAACACATTTACTGAGCCCACTTCGCTTGGGATCGAAAGGACGCATACGACCTTAGCCGAGCAAGAGCAAGGCTATCGTGAAGAGTCGCGTTATCTCTCCAAAATTTCGACTGAGTCGCTGCAAGCGTTCGCACGCCAGAACCAACTCACCTTGAGCACTCTTCTGTACGGAGCGTGGTCCATGCTGCTCAGCCGCTACAGTGGAGAGCGGGACATCCTCTTCGGCGTCACGTCTTCGGGCCGTCCGCCTGACTTAAGCGGCTCGGAAACGATGGTCGGGCTCTTTATCAATACGCTGCCTCTACGAGTGTCCGTCCCTTCGGACCAGTTGCTCATCCCCTGGTTGAAGGAGTTGCAGGACCAGCTGGTCGAATTACGCCAGTACGAATATAGCTCGCTTGCGCAGGTGCAGGAATGGAGCGATATGCCGCGCGGCCGCGCACTCTTCGAAAGCATCTTTGTCTTCGAGAACTATCCCGTTGACTCCTCACTCGCAGCCGGGCGTGATGGCCTTCAGATCACTGATCCTCGCTCAATCGAACAGACGAACTATCCGTTGACGATCGCAGCGGAGCCGGCTGCGGAGTTGGCGCTGCACACCGGCTACAAAACAGATCGTTTCGACACCGCTGCTGTCTGCCGGATGCTTCGCCATCTCGAAATCGTGCTGGAAGGAATGTTTGCCCGTCCGCAACAGCGGGTTTCGGAGCTGCCGCTCTTGAGTGCGGGCGAAAGACACTTACTCATTCGCGAATGGAACGAAACTAAGGCGAACTTCCCCGGCCTCTGTCTTCACGAACTATTCGAACAGCAGGTTGCGACAACACCCGATGCTGTCGCCCTGATCTTTGAAGGCGAGCGGCTTAGTTATCAAGAATTGAACCGGCGTGCCAACAGGCTGGCCCACTATCTTCGCGGTCTCGGATTGAAGCGTGGCATGCGAGTCGGAATCTGTTTGGAACGCGGCATCGACATGATCATCTGCTTGCTCGGAATCTTAAAAGCAGGTGCCGCATACCTGCCACTCGATCCCGAATATCCGAAAGAGCGACTCGCCTACATGCTCGCCGATGCGCAGGCCGAGATAGTCGTGACGAACCAGCAACTACTTGAGCACCTCCAGATAGAACAAGTCAGGAAGAGGGGCTTGCCCCCGCTCCCCGAACAGCGGGGGCAAGCCCCTCTTCCTGACTTATTCTATTTTCTCTGTCTCGATGCCGAAAGAGAAAGCATCTCGCAACAGAGTGGTGAGAATCTGCGTGGCCTCACCTTTGAGGAAGACCTTGCTTACATCATCTACACGTCAGGTTCCACAGGCCAACCGAAGGGCGTGATGATCTCTCATCGTGCGGTGTGCAATCACATGCAATGGATCGCGCGCGAGTTCCCGATGGGCCAGGCAGATCGAATGTTGTTGAAGTACTCGATCAGCTTTGATGCAGCGATTGAGGAGATATTCCATCCGCTCATTACTGGAGCAGGTCTTGTCATTGTCCCGAGCGACCGTCAATACGACACAGGCTATCTGGTGGACCTGATGTGCGACCAGCAGGTGACGGCGATAGACACCGTGCCGACGATGCTCAACGCACTCATAGAAGATGGGCGGATTAAGGAATGCCGAAGCCTGCGGCGCGTGATGAGCGGTGGCGAGGTGCTCTCAGCCGAATCGAAAGATCGCGTTTACAGGCTGTTGGGAGAAGTAGAGCTGGGGAATGCATACGGTCCCACCGAGGTGACGATCACGACTACCTATCACCGATGCGGGGAAGACGAGCGAACAGTTCCGATCGGCAGGCCCGTCGCAAATACGAGAGTCTACATCCTGGACCAAAACCTCGAACCCGTGCCGCTGGAGGTTCCCGGCGAGATACACATCGGCGGGACCGGATTGGCGTGGGGTTATCTGAATCAACCGTCGCTCAGCGCCGAGAAATTCATTCCCGATCCGTTCTCCGCGGAGGCGGGTGCCCGCCTCTATAAGAGCGGCGACTGGGGGCGATACTCGGCGAGCGGAGATCTGGAGTACCTCGGGCGATTTGACGGCCAGGTAAAGCTTAGAGGTTTTCGCATTGAGCTACGTGAGATTGAAGCGCGCTTGCAAAGCCATCAGGGGGTCAGTGACGCCGTAGTCATCGTGCGAGAGGGAGCAAAAGGTGATAAGCGGTTAATCGCTTATGTCGTCACCAATTCTGAAGCAGCAATTTCACCGGACGAACTGCGCGCGTATTTAAAGAACGAGTTGCCGGAGTACATGCTGCCGGCCGCCGTAGCTTTGCTTGATGCGCTCCCACTTAGCCGCAGTGGGAAAGTTGATGTGCAAGCCCTGCCGGCTCCTGAGGAGATCAAGACGGAAGAAGATTACGTTGAACCGCGCACGTCCGTGGAGCAGGAGTTGGCAAGGATTTGGCAAGAGGTGCTCGGAATTGAGCGAGTCGGAATAACGGACAACTTCTTCGAACTGGGCGGAGATTCAATTGTCAGCATACAGGTTGTGGCTCGCGCCAGAGATGCGGGCCTGTTAATCACGCCGAAGCAGGTCCTCAATCATGCCTCGATCTTAGAGCTCGCGGCAGTAACAACAGTCTCGCGCGAGCCGGCTGCTGAAGAGGAATTCGACGGCGGCACTATACCTTTGACACCGATTCAACACTGGTTCTTCGAACAGCAGTTGCCGGATCCTCACCACTACAACCAGGCGATCATGCTCGAGTTGAAGCAGCCTGTTAGTGCTGACCTGTTGCAGAAGACTTTCGAACAATTGATCGAGCACCACCACGCGCTGCGGCTGCGATTCGAGCCTGACGCTGGAAAGTGGAAACAGACGATCGCCGCGCGCGAGACTCACCAAACGTTCACGTGCTTAACGCAAGTGACTGAGATCAGCAAGGCGATTGATGAAGCGCAGGCAAGTCTGAATTTAAGCGATGGTCCAATCATCCGAGCTGTCTATTTCGACTCCCGTCTGCTAATCGTGATTCATCACCTCGCGGTTGACGGCGTGTCGTGGCGAATACTGCTTGACGACATGCGACGAACTTACGAGCAAGTAAATCTTCCACCGAAGACGCTTTCCTTCAAACGCTGGTCTGAATTGCTCAGTGCGCACGCACAATCCGCGGCAGTGCTGGAAGAATTGGCCTATTGGACAGCCGAATCGCGCCACAACATCAAGAAGTTGCCGCTCGATCGTGCTGGAGACAACAGACCAGATTCGGCACGTAGCGTCTCAGTCTCGTTAACGGTGGAGGAGACTCGTCTCCTGCTGCAAGAAGTACCGCGCGCCTATCAAACCCAGATCAACGACGTACTACTCGCAGCGTTGGCCCAGGCGCTCTCGGAGTGGACGCGAGAAGAAAGAGTGCTCATCGATCTTGAAGGTCACGGGCGAGAGGAGATCGTAGAAGGCTGTGATCTTTCGCGGACCATCGGGTGGTTTACCACGATCTTTCCGGTGCTGCTCGAAGTGAGCAATTCTTCCGCGCCAGGAGAGACGCTGAAGTCTGTAAAGGAGCAACTGCGACGCGTGCCGAATAGAGGCATCGGTTACGGTCTGCTCAGATATCTGCACGCTGATGAAACAGTCCCCACTCAGTTGGAAAAACTTCCGCAGGCGCAGGTGAGCTTTAACTACCTGGGCCAACTCGATCAGGTCTTCAGCGATGAGACTACACCTTTCATCCTGACAAACGATCCGGTTGGTCAGTCACGCGGCAAGGGCGGCAAACGCAAGCATCTGATCGAAATAGATGGAGCGGTGAGAGACGGCCGGCTTCAGGTGGAGTGGGTCTACAGCAACGAACTACACGCGCAGCGGACTATCGAAGCAGTTTCCGAGAGCTTCATCAGAAGGCTACGGAAACTGATCGAGCATTGCGTGTTACGTGAAGTCAGGGAATACACGCCCTCCGATTTTCCGTTAGCCCACTTGAACGAGCGACAGCTAGCGCAGATTCAAAGAACAGCCGGACAGATAGAAGATCTTTACCCTCTGTCGCCAATGCAGGAGGGCATGCTCTTCCACAGCCTCTACGGATCGGACAGCGGAATCTACACGACCCAATTAGTCTGCGAACTGCATGGACATCTCAACGAAGACGTCTTCGAAAGAGCCTGGCAAGCAGCGGTTGATGCACACGCGGTGCTCAGAACCAGCTTTGAATGGGAGGGTGTGGAAGAACCTCTGCAGGTGGTCAGGCGATCGGTGAAAGTGCGCCTCAGGCGTGAGAACTGGCGCACTGATCGGAGGCGTCTCGGCCGCCAGGAGCAGGAAGACGTTTTAGAGAATTACCTTCGGCGAGAGCGTGAGCAGGAATTCGATCTGAAGCAGTCGCCGCTGATGCGTCTGAGCCTCGTTAGAACGGCTGACGACGAGAGCTTGTTTATTTGGACCAGCCATCACTTGCTGCTGGACGGATGGTCGCTTCCGATCGTCTTGAAGGATGTACTCGCGGCCTACAACCGACTACGCCGCGGAGAGCAGGCATTAGTGAAACCTGAACGTGGTTATCGAGACTACATCACCTGGATCAAAAAGCAAGACTTGCGAGCAGCAGAGAGCTTCTGGCGGCGATTGCTCAAAGGATTCAAGTCACCGACTCAGCTGCCCAACCACCAGATCCCGGCCCCTGGCGATTCCCAGTATGCAGATCAGCAAATTCAATTCTCGCAATCTGCAACCGCGAGGTTGCAGAGGTTCGCACAACGACACCAGTTGACGCTGAATACCCTGGTTCAGGGCGCGTGGGCTTTGTTGTTGAGTTCGCTGGGCCAAAGGGAAGACGTCGTCTTCGGTGTCGTCGTTTCGGGACGCTCGGCGCAGGTAGCAGAAATCGAATCAATCGTCGGGCTATTCATTAACACCCTGCCCGCGCGTGCGACGATCACAGCCGACGCGGAGCTGACTGTTTGGCTCAAACAATTGCAGGCACAGCAGGCTGAGATGAGCCAGTACGAATATAGCCCGCTAGCTCGCGTGCAGGCGTGGAGTGAGGTTGAACCGGGGCAAGCGCTCTTCGAGAGCATCTTCGTTTTCGAGAATTATCCCCTCGGGAGTATGGCAGACGTCTATGGCGATCTAAGCGCCGGAAGTGTCCGCTCTGTCGAGAGATCAAATTACCCGCTCACCGTGTGGGCGATACCGGATCGAGAGTTAGTACTGCGGATTGGATACGACAAGCGACGCTTTCATAAAGAGTGGATCAGTCAACTCTTGCAAGACTACCAAAATTTACTTGAACAGATTTCGGAGGCGCTTTGGGTCAAGGATCTTCTGCCCACAAAGAAGCACAAAACGCACAAGTCGCATTACTGAAACCTCTTGAGCTATTTGTGCCTTTTTGTGGCCGCGAAACTATTCACGAACGGTTCGAGCGGCAGGCGGCGGCTACGCCTGACGCAATCGCCGTTAGCTTTGAAGGCGAGCGCCTGACTTACCGTGAGCTTAATGAGCGAGCAAACAGATTGGCCCGTCATCTCTGCAGTCTCGGAGTTGGACCAGAGACTTGCGTCGGGATTCTCGTCGAACGCTCACTTGAAATGGTTGTAACCATACTCGGTGTTATCAAGGCGGGCGGCTGCTATCTGCCCTTAGACCCTGCATACCCGCTGGAACGTCTTTCTTTCATGCTCGAGGACTCGCATGCGGCGCTGTTACTAACCGGTGACGAATCAACCGCAGTCATGTTCGAGCATCATTTGCCGGTCGTCTGCCTGGATCGGGACGGAAAAGCCATCTCGACTCAGAGTGCCGAAAGTCTGCCTCACGCCGCTGCTCCAGAAAACCTGGCCTATGTCATCTACACCTCGGGCTCAACAGGACAGCCAAAGGGCGTCGCAGTCAGCCACGCCAACGTTGCACGTCTTTTCGACGCGACCCATGCATGGTTCGAGTTCGACGAGAACGATGTGTGGACGCTCTTTCATTCTTCCGCGTTCGATTTCTCCGTCTGGGAACTGTGGGGCGCACTCTTCCACGGTGGGCGAGTGGTGGTGGTCCCTTTTGCGGTGAGTCGTGATCCTGCTGCTTTCTACCAACTACTGCGACAGGAACGTGTGACAGTACTCAACCAGACGCCGTCGGCCTTTTGGCAACTTAGTCAAGCCGAGGAAGATTTGCCGAAATCAGAAAGAGACCTCACCCTGCGTCTAATCATCTTCGGTGGTGAAGCGCTTGAACTACAAAGACTGAGACCGTGGTTTGAGCGACATGGTGACGATCGTCCGCAACTCGTCAACATGTACGGGATCACAGAGACGACCGTCCACGTCACCTATCGCCGGATCACGCACGACGATCTAAACGCAGAATGCGGAAGCGTAATCGGAAGCGCCATTCCAGACTTGGCAGTCCATCTGCTCGACGAGGATTTGTGTTCTGTCCACGATGGTCTTCAAGGCGAGATTTACGTTGGCGGGGCTGGACTCGCGCGCGGCTATTTGCACCGTCCCGATTTAACGGCAGAACGTTTTGTCCCCGATCCTTTCGGCGGTGAGTTTGGCGCGCGTCTCTATCGCACAGGCGACCTGGCGCGTCGTACGCACGACGGCGATCTGGAATATCGGGGTCGCGCGGACGATCAGGTGAAGGTTCGTGGATTCCGCATCGAGCCGGCAGAAGTCAGTACGGCACTCGCACAGCATCCTGCCATCCGCGAGAGTGTCGTTCTCGCGAGGGAGGACGCGCGCGGAGAAAAGCGACTGGTGGCTTATTGCGTCGGTAACGGACTGGTGCGTGTTACCAGCGGCGCCTTGCACGAGTTCTTAAAAGACCAGTTGCCGAGTCACATGATCCCATCAGCCTTCGTCTTCCTCGACGCCCTACCTCTGACTTGGAATGGCAAAGTTGATCGCAACCGTCTGCCATCGTTCGATTGGACCGAACCCAAACTTGAAACGGCCTTCGTCCCTCCACGCACGAATGTCGAGCAGGTGCTGGCCGATGTCTGGGCAGAAACGCTCGGCGTCCGGCGCGTCGGTATTGATGACAACTACTTCGCGTTGGGCGGCGATTCGATTCACAGCATTCGAATGCGGGCCGGAGTTTTGGAGAGAGGATTCGACTTTTCACTCCAGCAACTTTTCGAACACCCGACCATTCGCGATCTCGCCGAACAGGTCATCGTTGCCGAAAAACACTTCTCAACGACTTCACATCAGGAGCCGTTTGGCCTCATCTCGGAAGACGACCGTCGCAAACTGCCATCGACGGTGGAGGATGCTTATCCCTTTTCGCGATTACAGGCCGGGATGGTCTTTCACAGCGAATACAGCCCGGACTACATCATTTACGTCACCAGCTTGCACCTGCGTACTCCGCTCGACATTGAGAAGTTGCAGGCGACGTTGGACCAGATGGCGAGCCGTCACGAGATGCTGCGCACGTCTTTCGCCCTCACGGGCTTCAGCGAGCCGTTGCAGCTCGTTCACCAAACGGCTCACCTTCCTTTGCTCGTGGAAGACCTGCGCCACTTCTCGCCGGATGAGCAGCAAAGTCGGATAGCTGAATGGATCACGACTGAAATGCGCAACAGGTTTGATTGGACCAAAGCCCCGCTGCTTCGTTTTCACCTGCACCTGCTCGCCGATGACTCGATTCAGTTTACGATGAGCGAGCCTTTCTTCGATGGCTGGAGCGTGGCCTCGTTCTTCACTGAATTCTTCGAGTTCTACTTCGCTTTGCTGAACGGAGGGCCCATTCCGGGCGAGCCCCTTCTGTCGGCCTCTTACAAAGACTTCGTGTTGCTCGAACGCGAGGCACTGGAGTCCGAGAAGTGCCGGAGCTATTGGACCACGACTCTCGCCGGCGCTCAGGCCAGCCATCTCCCACGTCGACCTTTCACTCAGCCGGACGCCGACGCTCGCGAGGTCATGCGCGTCGAGGTTCAACTCTCGGCGGAAGTTTCCAATGGTCTGAAGTGGTTGGCCCAATCGATCGAGGTCCCGCTGAAGAGTGTTCTCTTGGCCGCCCACATGAAAGTCTTAAGCCTGCTCACGGCACACTCGGACGTGATAACAGGGCTCCTTATTAATGGACGACCGGAGAAGGCTGACGGTGAGCGAATCCTTGGAGCGTTTCTTAATACGGTGCCGCTGCGCATCGAGTTGAGCGGCGCCACCTGGGCCGATCTCGCGCACCGCGCTTACGCAGCCGAAAACGAACTCCTGCCTTTCAGGCGATACCCGATTCAAGAGTTACAAAGAGTACACGGTGCGGAGCAGTTATTCGACACGGTCTTCAACTACACACACTTTCATGTCGCAGATCGTCTGCGTGGAATGGACGGCCTGGAAGTCCTCGATGTTGACGGCACTGAGCAGACTTACTACCCGCTTACGGCGCAGTTCAACATGGACCTTTCCTCACGGATCGAGCTGGTTCTGGATTATCGAACCATAGAACTCGGCGAAGAACAGGCGAGAGAAATCGCCAGTTATTACAGCCGTGTGCTTGCGGCAATGAGCGCTGATCCTGCGGCGCGTCACGAAGCGGTGTGCCTGCTTTCGGATCAGGAACAGCGTCGTTTGGTCGTAGAGCTGAATGACTCAGTCGCACCGTTCTCCGCAGAGAAATGCGTGCATGAGTTGTTTGAGGAACAAGTGGTGTGCGCGCCGGATGCAATTGCCGTGAGCCCCGTGAGTTTTGGTAAAGAGGAGTTGAGCTATCGCGAATTGAACGTGCGAGCAAACAAGCTCGCCGGATACCTGCAAGCGATAGGAGTCGGCCCTGAAGTACTCGTGGGAATTTTTATGGATCGTTCGCTCGAGATGTTGGTCGGGTTACTCGCGGTATTGAAAGCCGGCGGGGCACACCTCCCACTCGATCCGGAATACCCGCCCGAGCGCATTCGTTTCATGATCGAAGACTCGCGAGCGCGAGTGGTCTTGACGCAGAACTCTCTTCTTCATCGACTTCCAGACACGGCGGCGCAGACGATTTGCCTCGACGTAGTCACCTTCTCCGGTGAGAGTGTGGAAAACGTTTCATCTCGGGCGATGCCGGAGAACATTGCTTACGTCATCTACACGTCCGGCTCGACGGGTCGGCCCAAGGGCGTGCTCGTTGCTCATCGCGGGGTGACGAACATGATCGAAGCCTCATGCAAGCTATTTGAAGTCAACAGCAGTAGCCGAATACTGCAAGGAGCTTCTCTCAGCTTCGACGCTTCGGTGCTGGAAATTTTCTTGGCCCTAGTCGGAGGAGCAACGCTCTGCCTGATGGACCAGGGCGCGTCGGGAACCGACCTGGCCCGCTTGCTGCGCGATCATGCCATCACAACCATAGCTATAACACCGTCTTTATTGGACACGATCCCCGACGGCGAATATCCGGCACTGCAAACAATAATTGTCGGAGGTGAGGCTTGCAGCGCAGCAATTGCTGCCCGTTGGTCACGTGGACGGCGACTGTTCAACGCTTATGCGCCGACGGAAGCGACCGTGTACGCAACTGCAATGCAGTACGTGGAGGGCGACGGTCGTATTCCGCATCTCGGTCAACCCATCTCCAACATGCAAATCTATCTGCTGGATCCACACCTCCAGCCTGTACCAATCGGCATTACCGGCGAGATTCACGTCGGCGGTGTCGGCCTCGCGCGAGGTTATTTGAACCGGCCGAGGTTAACCGCGGAGCGGTTCGTCCCCGATCCGTTCAGCCCGATACCCGGAGCGCGTCTCTACAAGACGGGCGACCTGGCGCGTTTCCTCGGCGACGGGGAAATTGAATTCGTTGGTCGAGTGGACCAGCAGGTGAAAGTGCGGGGATTCCGGATAGAGCTCGGGGAGATTGAGGCCGTTTTGGGCCAGCACCCCGGTGTGCGAGAGGCTGTCGTGGTTGCGCGCGAGGACGTATCTGGCGCACGGCGGCTGATTGCCTACGTCGTAGCGCATGAAGAGCGACTGCCAACGACAAGTGAGATGCGGGACTATTTAAAAAGGACAGTGCCGGAGTACATGGTGCCTTCCGCTTTCGTTGTGCTCGAGGCTCTGCCGCTCACCGCGACCGGGAAGGTTGATCGCGATGCGCTGCCCGAGCCTGAACAGGCGAGACCCGACCTGGCCCAGGTCTACCTTGCTCCACGGACGGCAGTGGAGGAAGTGCTCTCCAGCATTTTTTCCGAGGTACTTCAGGTTGAGCCTGTCGGTGTGCGGGACAACTTCTTCGAACTGGGAGGCCACTCGCTCTTAGCTACGCAGGTCTCATCGCGGCTCCGAGAGACTTTTCAGGTGGAGTTACCGCTGCGAAAGGTCTTCGAGGCGCCGACCGTAGAGCGATTAGCGGCAGCTATTTTGAACGATCCGAGTAAGCGAGAGAGGGTCGAGCAAACAGCCGAGTTGTTGCTGAAGCTCGCCACGCTATCCGATGAAGATGCCGGGAAGTTACTGGCGAGCGGAGGTAGTGGTGCAGTTTGACAATCAACTAACGCCGAAGGCGTTCGCTAATTCCAGCCCAGGGTTGCGCTTCAGCGACAACCCTGGGTGTACGAACCAAAGAATGTACGAACCCTGAAAGGGTTCGGCGGTTGGCGAACCCCTTCAGGGTTAAAAAGAAATTTTGTTAGCGAACCCAGGGTTCTCGCTACGCTCGAACCCTGGGCTGAAATTAGCGAACGCCTTCGGCGTTATGTGGGCTGGAACCTTCGGCGTTGGGCTGGACCTTCAGCGTTATGTGGGTCTGAAAAGCCTTCGGCATAGTAAGCGGAGTCAGAGCGATGAGTAGCTCTTACAAACGGACATTGGAACTCTCCGGAAAGAAGCGCGCGGTCCTGGAAGCTTTACTGCGCGAGCAGGGAATCGAAGAGGCGAAAGCCGAACGAATTCCCCGCCGCACAGAATCGGGACCTGCACCGCTGTCCTTCGCGCAACAGCGGATTTGGTTTCTGGATCAACTCGAACCTGAGAGCCCACTCTACAACATACATACGGGAGTAGCACTCTCGGGCCCGCTAAACGTTCCGGTGTTGCAGCGAAGCATCGCTGAAATCCTGAGGCGGCACGAGGCCCTCCGCACCACGTTCGCCGTGATCGACGATCGCCCCGTTCAGGTCATCAATAAGAACGCCATTTTCAAACTACCGGTGCACGATCTACAAGCACTGGACGAGAGCCAACGCCGGTTAAGAGTGAGCGCGTGGGCCGAAGAAGATGCACGCCGCCGGTTCGATCTAACGAAAGGACCACTGCTGCGCGCGAACCTTTTATGGCTCGGCGAAACCGAGCACGTGCTTCTGTTGACAATCCATCACATTATTTCGGATGGATGGTCAGTTGGCGTGTTCGTGCGAGAACTGGCAGCGCTCTACGAAGCCTACACTGCTGGACGCCCTTCACCGCTTCCAGAGTTGTCGATCCAATATGCGGACTTTGCCGGCTGGCAGAGAGACTGGCTGCAAGGTGAGCGACTCGAAGAGCAACTCTCCTACTGGAGAACGCAACTCGCAGACGCGCCGCCGCTTCTCGAACTACCAACCGACAGACCACGCCCGCCGGTGCAATCCTACAGGGGCGCCCAGGAAACTCTGCTCTTATCAGAGTCTCTGAGCCGGTCAGTGAAGGAATTCAGCCGCCGTGAAGGTGCGACGCTGTTCATGACGCTGCTCGCGGCGTTCTCAACTCTGCTCTATCGCTATTCAGGCCAGCGCGACATTCTCGTCGGTACACCGATAGCCAACCGCAATCATGCCGAGACGGAAAGCCTGATCGGTTTCTTTGTCAACACGCTGGTCTTCCGCACTCGACTCTCAGAGCAGATGACATTTCGCGAATTACTGGTCCAGGCGCGGGAGATGGCATTAGAGGCATACGCGCACCAGGACTTGCCTTTCGAGAAGCTGGTCGAAGAGTTGCAGCCGCAACGGAGTCTCAGTCACTCACCTGTCTTCCAGGTGATGCTCGATCTACAAAACGCGCCAATGCGCGATCTGGAGCTACACGGGCTGCGGCTGACGCCACTGCCATTTGATAGCCGCATGGCGAAATTCGATCTGGTTATGACAGTCGGTGAAACGGGTGGACGACTGAGTGGGCAGTTGGAATACAACACGGACTTGTTCGATGCAGCAACTGTCAAACGGATGGCCCGACATCTGGAGCATTTGTTGGAGGCCGCGGTGTCAAACCCTGACGAGCAGGTTTCGCGACTTCGATTGCTGACCGACGACGAGCGGCGGCAAATCCTGTTCGAGTGGAACGACACTCGAGCCGAAAGCAAATCGACTCTCTGCATTCATGAACTGTTCGAACAGCAGGCCGCAGCGAAGCCCGAAGCTGTCGCAGTGGTCCTTAAAGATGAACGGTTAACTTATCGAGAACTCAACGAGCGAGCCAACAAGTTGGCCCATCACTTGCGAAGGCTCGGAACGGGACCCGAAAGTCTGATAGGCGTTTGTTTTGAGCGTTCGGCCGACGCGGTCGTCGCGATTCTTGGCGTTCTCAAAGCCGGAGCTGGTTATCTTCCGCTCGCCTCCAACCAACCAGCGGAACGTTTATCTTTCATGCTGGCGGATGCTGGGGGGAAGGTGCTGTTAACACAAGAGCGTCTGCTTGGAAGGGGTCAGTACCGCGACGCGGTAGCGTCGGGTCAGCCACTCTCAGAAACTATTATACCGATCGACCCGACGCTACCGCGTTGCGGTACTGACTGTGTCCAACAACAAGTTTATGTTGTCTGTCTCGATAACGAATGGTCGGAGAGCACGGAGAATCCGCGGAGCAACGTGCTTGCGGACAACCCAGCCTACCTCATCTACACTTCAGGCTCGACGGGCAGGCCGAAAGGCGTTCTGGTCTCGCACCGAAACCTGGTCCATTCGACGCTCGCGCGCTTCTGTTATTACCAGGAGCCCGTAGACAGTTTCCTCTTACTCTCACCATTCGCCTTTGATAGTTCAGTCGCCGGCGTCTTCTGGACGCTATGCCAGGGAGGAATGCTTGTCATTCCGGAGGAAGACGCGCACCAGGATTCCGCTTACCTCGCGGAGTTGATCGAGCGACACTCCGTCTCACACCTGTTAGCACTTCCTGCACTTTATGAATTCACTTTACGGCACGGTAGACCCGGACAGTTGAGTTCGCTTCGGACAGTGATCGTAGCAGGCGAGTCGTGCCCTCCCGAACTGGTCCAACACCACACTGAGACTCTGCCGGAGGCGGCACTCTTTAACGAGTATGGACCAACTGAGGCCACCGTCTGGAGTAGCGTTCATCGTTGCGATTGGCCCATGGGCCAACGCTCAGTGCCGATTGGCCGGCCTGTGGCGAACACACAGATTTACGTGCTCGATTCACAACTCGAACCTGCGCCGGTCGGGGTTATAGGCGAAGTGTATATCGGCGGTGATGGGGTAGCGCGCGGCTATCTCAATCATCCCGATCAAACGGCAGCGCGTTTCGTTCCCAACCCGTTCGGCACGAAGCCGGGTGGCCGTCTCTACAGGACTGGGGACCTGGCGCGTTTTCTCGCAGATGGAAATATCGAATATGTCGGTCGCAACGACTTCCAGGTGAAGATTCGTGGTTACCGGATTGAGTTGGGTGAGATCGAACTCGCCCTCGCGCAGCATCCGCATGTTAAGGACACGGTCGTCTTAGCGAGTGAGCGGCTGACGGCCTACGTGGTTCTCAATGAAGTGGGAACCGCGTCCGCGAATCAACTGAAGGAGTTTCTCAAAGAGCGACTGCCGGAGTATATGTTGCCCTCTTCGTTCGTCTTGCTCGATGCCCTGCCGCTCACGACCACTGGCAAAGTTGATCGCAACGCATTGCCCAAGCAAATCAACGTCGAGACTGAAGAAAATTATCTTGCGCCGCGAACGGCGTTGGAACAAGTGCTGGCCGGAATCTTCTCAGACGTACTCTCGCTCGAACGAGTCAACGTTAACAACAGCTTCTTTGAGCTGGGCGGACATTCGCTTTTAGCAACCCAGGTCTTGTCGCGAGTGCGAGAGGTATTTCAGTTGGAGATGCCGTTGCGGAAGCTTTTCAAGGCGCCGACTGTAGCCGGATTGGCGTCGGCCATTTTAGAGGACGAAGCGCATCGAGACAGAGTGGAATGCACCGCCGAGTTGTTGTTGAAGCTCGCCAATCTCTCGGACGAGGAAGTTGATGATTTGCTGATCGAAACGGCTTTGCCTCAACAGGAATCTCGTAGCGCCGAAGGCGCGGAATATGAAAGCCAGGGGCAAGCGCGTAGCGCGTCGCCCCTGGGCTCACACACGAAATAAGAATGGAGGCCTGTAGGGCCGTAATAGGACCAATTGTGCAAAACGTATTTCGCCCCTTCAGGGCTTACGGCCTTTTATCAATTGGACCAGGGGCGACGCGCTACGCGCTTGCCCCTGGCTTTCATATTCCGCGCCTTCGGCGCTATCCAAATTAGTCCGCGCCTTCGGCGCTAGGGCGGATCTGTCGCAAAGGAGAGGGCTCACGCGATGAGTAGTACATCAAGAGGAGCGTTCGAACTTTCAGCCAAAAGGCGAGCTTTGTTGGAAGCGCTGCTGAGCGAGCAGGGAATCAACTCACCTGCGGCAGAAAGAATTCCTCGCCGCGAAGAGGGTGGGTTAGCGCCTTTATCTTTCTCACAACAGAGACTCTGGTTCTTCGACCAGTTCGAGCCGGGCAGTCCTGTTTACAGCCTTGTAAGCTCCGTCTTGCTGCAAGGAAAACTCGATACGGTTGCGTTGGAGAGATCTTTCAGTGAGGTCACTCAACGCCACGAGTCTTTGCGGACCACGTTCGATGTCAGAGATGGTGAGCCGGTTCAGATAATCGCGCCGCCGGAACCACTTCACCTGAAAGTCGTCAGTATCACGCACCTCCCCGAGTCAGAACGAGACGACATAGTTCAGAACTTAATCCACCAACAGACGCAGGCGTCATTCGACTTGAAACGTGGGCCGCTCCTGCGAATCACGCTGGTTCGGCTGAGAGACGAGGAGCACGTCCTTCTACTCGCAATGCATCACATCGTGAGCGACGCATGGTCCATGGGCGTGCTTATCGGCGAGATGGTTGCGCTTTACGAGGGTTACACGACAGGGCGTGAGATCGCGCTGCCCGTGTTGCCGATCCAGTACGCTGACTTCGCCGCCTGGCAGCGAGAGTGGCTACAAGGAGACGTGCTTGACGACCAGTCTGCATACTGGCGGCAACAACTTGGCGGGACCTTGCCGATTCTGGAACTGCCCGCCGATCGTCCTCGTCCGGCGCTTCAAACCTACAACGGATCCAGCCTGTCGTTCCCACTATCGCCTGACCTGTCGCAGTCGATCAGATCTCTCTGCAAGGCGGAGGGCGTGACGCTCTTCATGATGTTGCTGGCAGCCTTCAAGGTCTTTCTGTATCGCTACACAGGACAGGAAGATTTGATCGTCGGTTCGCCGATTGCCAATCGCCATCGCCACGAGTTGGAAAGATTAATCGGCTTTTTCGTCAACACCCTCGCGATGCGTACGAACCTATCCGGCAATCCGCCTTTTAGAGATTTACTAAAGCTGGTCCGCGAGACGGCCCTCGGCGCATACGCGCACCAGGACCTGCCATTTGAATATCTCGTGGAGCAGTTGCAGCCCAATCGAGATCTTAGCCATAGCCCGCTGGTCCAGGTAGTTCTCGTGCTGCAAAACACGCCCCAGCGTAAGGTCGAGCTTCCGGGCCTCGTGGTGACACCGCTCAAGTATCAGGCCGAGACGGCGAAGTTTGACCTCACACTCTATTTCGACGAGCTAGGCTCCGAACTTCAAGGCACGTTCGAATACAACACAGACCTCTTTGATCGCGACACGATCGGCCGGATGGCCCAACATCTACGGACTCTGCTTGCGGGCATCGTCGTCGATCCATCTGCGCGTATTTCCGAGTTGCCACTCCTGACCGAGGCTGAACAACGCGAACTGCTGCTCGATTGGAATGACACCCGCGCTGAATACCAGCGGGATCTTTGCGCGCACCAGCTTTTTGAAGTCCAGGTTGAGCGGACGCCGGATGCCGTAGCTGTCGCTTTGGAAGATGAGCGGCTGAGCTACCGAGAGTTGAACGCGCGGGCCAATAAGTTGGCCCATCACCTGCGCCGCTTTGGTGTCGGGGCGGGTGTGGCGGTCGGGATCTTCATGGAGCGATCTTTGGAGTTGATCGTCGCCGTACTCGGCACACTCAAAGCGGGCGCCGCCTGCCTGCCGCTCGATCCTTCATATCCACATGAGCGTCTGGACTTCATGCTGAGAGACGCCCCGTGCCCGGTCGTGCTGACGCAGCAGCGTCTGGCAGCAGATCTTCCGGAAACCGGCGTGCGCGTGGTCTGCCTTGATTCGGATTGGGAGGTTATCGCGCAGAGTAGTGACGAGAATCCTCGCGTAGCTGTCACACCTGAGAGTTGGATTTATGTGATCTACACCTCGGGTTCGACTGGAAAGCCGAAGGGCGTCTGTATGCCGCATCGATCTCTCTTGAATCTCATCGAGTGGCATCTCGCGGCAGCTGCGAAGAGTGCGCGGACGTTGCAATTCGCCTCTCTGAATTTCGACATCAGTTTTGAAGAGATCTTCTCGACTCTCGCAACTGGTGCATGCCTGTTTCTCGTTCGCGACTCGGTGCGAGTGGACATTCCCGCGCTCGGCCGCCTCATCGACGAGAACAGGATCGAGAGATTTCATTTACCCGTGCTGGTCTTGCAAAAGCTCGCGGAAGAGTTCTTCGATAAACCGCAAACGCTTTTGAGTCTTCGCGAGTTAATGGTCGGCGGCGAGCAGTTACAAATCACACCGGACCTCGTCAAGCTATTCGCGCGGCTAAAAGATTGCACACTCTACAATCATTATGGACCATCGGAAACGCACGTCGTCACCTCCTTCAAGTTGGCGCGTGATTCCGCAACTTGGTCAGTGTTTCCACCCCTTGGCCGTCCCATAGCGAATACTGAAATCTACCTGCTGGATTCGCACCTTCATCCCGTTCCGGTAGGCGTGCCGGGTGAACTCTACATCGGCGGCGCTTGTCTGGCGCACGGCTATCTAAATCGCCCTGTGTTGACCGCCGAGAGGTTCATACCACATCCCTTCAGCGGCACTCCGGGCGCAAGACTCTACAAGACAGGCGATCTCGCGCGATATCGCAAAGACGGCAACATCGAGTTCATCGGTCGCAACGACTTTCAAGTGAAGATTCGTGGAATGCGAATCGAGCTGGGCGAGGTTGAAGCGACGCTCAGGCAGCATGAAACAGTGAGCAAGGCAGTCGTCACGTTGCTTGGAGAGGGTCACCTTGTCCAACAGGAAAGAAAACTCGTTGCATACGTGACTGCCAATCCCGGATGCATCATCGAAGCCAGACAACTGCGTGATTTTTTGCGAGCGAAATTGCCGGAGTACATGTTGCCCTCGGCGTTCGTGATGCTAACAGCCTTTCCGCTGACGCCGTCGGGCAAAATAGATCGCCTCGCACTTCCCGCGCCCGAAATAAATCTTGAAAACGAAGAAGGCTACATCGCTCCACGCGACGCGTTGGAAGAGGTGCTCGCCACGGTTTTCGCCGAGGTGTTGAAACTGGATCGAGTCGGTGCTTGCGACAACTTCTTCGATCTCGGTGGCCACTCACTATCGGCTACTCAGATAGTCTCGCGTGTACGAGAAACTTTCCGGGTGGAATTGCCGGTGCGCAAGATTTTTGAGCAGCCGACCGTGGAAGGTCTGGCGCAAGCGCTGCTTGAAGATCATGGTGAACGGGTCGAACGCACCGCCGAGTTGTTGCTGCAAGTCTCTTCGTTCTCTGATGAAGAGGACATAGACGAGGACACGATTGGTCGTAGGGACGAGGCAACCGCAAAAGACTGGGTTTCGCCGGAGAGAGAAAAGCTAACAGCGCATCGGACCAGAACTGCTCCGCTGTCTTTCGCGCAGCAGCGCCTGTGGTTTCTCGATCAATATGAACCCAACAATATTCTTTACAACATTCCGGCAGCGATTCGCTTGAACGGAACACTCGACGTGACCGCGTTAGAGCGAAGTCTGAACGAAATTCTAAAGCGGCATGAGGCTCTGCGCACGACTTTCGCCGTGGTTCGCGACCGCCCGGTTCAAGTCATCAACGAGGTGCGAGATTTTCAATTAAGTCTTGTCGAGCTTCGAGAGACCTCTCCGGAAAAAAGGGAAGCGACAGCCGCGCGGCTCGCCGCCGAAGAAGCACGCAAGCCATTCAACCTGGCCGAAGGACCGTTACTACGCGTCAAGCTGCTGCAGCTCGCGGCAGACGATCACGTGTTGTTAATTACGATGCACCACATCATTTCCGATGGCTGGTCCACTAAAGTATTAATCCGTGAGCTAGGAGAACTCTACGAAGCACACGCGAACGGGCGAGAGGCTCCGCTTCCTGACTTGCCGATCCAATACGCGGACTTCGCTGCCTGGCAGAGAGGCTGGCTGCAAGGTCAGAGGCTCGAAGAGCAACTCTCCTACTGGAGAACACAACTGGCCGATGCGCCGCCACTGCTCGAATTACCGACCGATAGACCACGGCCCACATTCAAGACATTTCACGGCGCTAATGTACAACTGAGTTTCTCTAAAACACTCAGCGAAGATATTACGCGCTGGAGTCGGCGTGAGGGCGCGACGTTGTTTATGACGCTGCTCTCTGCGTTCTCAACTCTGCTCTATCGCTATTCGGGGCAGCGCGACATTCTCGTCGGTACGCCGATAGCCAACCGCAACCGCGCCGAAACGGAAAGCCTGATCGGATTCTTTATCAACACGCTGATCCTGCGCACACGCTTGACGGAGCAGATGACATTTCGCGGGTTAGTGGGCCAGGTGCGCGAGACGGCGCTGGATGCGTACGCGCATCAGGACTTGCCATTCGAGAAGCTGGTCGAAGAGTTGCAGCCTGAAAGGACTCTGAGCCATTCACCCCTCTTCCAGGTCCTGTTCCATCTACAGAACGCCGTAACTGAGAGCCTGAGTCTTTCTGGTTTGAACATGAGCCCGTTGGGGATGGAGATTGAAACGGCGAAGTTCGATCTGTCGTTGTCGATCGCCGAGTCGAAAGAAGGTCTTGTCGGTGCGTTGAATTACAACACGGACTTGTTTGACGCAACGACCGTCAGGCGAATGGCGGAACACTTCGAGCGCTTGCTCGAGGGCGCAGTCGCAAACCCGGATGAGCAGATCTCGCGACTGCCACTCCTGACCGAGACGGAAAAGGACAGGGTCTTTTTCGAGTGGAACGATACGCGCAGAGACTACGGGGAAACCTCAGGGGAACATCGTCCGGTTCATTTAGCATTCGCCGAACAGGCCGAGCTTACGCCAGATGCGGTAACAGTGCGATTCGAGCAACACGAACTCACGTACAGCGAGTTGGACCAAAGAGCGAATCAGCTCGGGCGCTATTTGCGAAAGCTCAATATCAAACCCGAGGTCATGGTCGGAATCTTCTTGGAACGCTCGACCGAGATGCTCGTCGGATTGCTGGGCATTCTCAAGGCGGGCGGAACATACGTCCCACTCGACCCGACGTCTCCCGCGGAGCGACTCTCATTCATCAGCAAAGACGCCGGACTATCTGTCGTGTTGACGCGCGAGAAGTTGAGAGACTCCTTTCCAGACTGCGGCGCTAGGTTGGTCTGTCTGGATACGGACTGGGAGAGCATCGCTCACGAGGACAGTTCAAATTTTGAGAGCGACGTTGCGGCAGAGAACCTGGCCTACGTGGTCTACACCTCCGGCTCGACCGGTCGTCCTAAAGGCGTGCTCGTGGAGCATCGTCAACTCAGCAACTATGTCCACGGCGTTCGCGAGCGTCTCGGGCTGGACGCCTGCACAAGCTTCGCGATGGTCCAACCCCTAACGGTTGATTCGTGCGTGACGGCGATCTACCCGCCACTGGTGAACGGTGGCTGCCTGCACTTAATAAGTGAAGAGTGCGCAACTGACGGACCGGCGCTTGCGAGCTACATCCGCCAGTATCAGATCGATTGTCTGAAAATCGCTCCTTCGCATCTGTCAGCACTACATCAGACATCGGAACCCTCAGAACTGATGCCGCGCAACCGACTCATCATCGGCGGCGAGGCTTCGCGCCGAACCTTTGGTGAGCAACTGCGAACGCTGGCAGCGTGCTCCGTCTTCAATCACTACGGGCCTACCGAAACGACCGTCGGTGTGACGACTTATCCGGTGGACGAAAGTGCGAAGGACGTGCCGAGCGACACACTTCCCATCGGAAAGCCGCTGCCGAACGTGCAGGCATACGTGCTGGATCCGCACATGGAGCCGGTACCGTTTGGTGTTGCCGGAGAACTGTACATCGGCGGGAATTGTGTCGCGCGCGGTTATCTCAACGGCCCGGAACTAACGGCGGAGAAATTTATTCCCGACCCTTTCAGTCGAAGTACCGGAGCGCGTTTGTACTCGACCGGAGATGTGGCTCGTTACGTCGCGGACGGCCAGCTTGAATTTCTTGGTCGTAAAGATCAGCAGGTGAAAGTGCGTGGCTTCCGCATAGAACTGGGTGAAATCGAAACTGCGTTACGCGAACACGAACGCGTGCGCGAAGCGGTCGTCGTCGCCCGCACCGATGCGCACAGCGATACACACCTGGCGGCTTACGTCGTACCAGCCGAGGAACGAGTGCCGACAGGCGGCGAGATGCGT
>Ga0126376_10000182_pt1 | contig 29283 bp, 18 predicted proteins | sample PanSoiMetPlot_15_FD_92760 | JGI IMG/M metagenome (GOLD analysis project Ga0126376, IMG submission 92760) | Tropical forest soil microbial communities from Panama - MetaG Plot_15 | ecosystem: Environmental > Terrestrial > Soil > Tropical forest > Bulk soil | place: Panama | collected 2016-02-17 | reverse complement strand
CGATCAATGGATCGATGAAGCACTTGCCAGTTATAACGCCATTCTTTTCGCTGACAGCCAAAAAACTCCGGACCACCGTGTGCGCGTCTGGTTGGAGCGTTATCGGAACCGGTTGGAAGAAAAACTTCCGAATTCCACGATCCTCTCAGCCGACATCGGCGCTCTTTCTTTAGGCAACCGGTTGGATTCGTCAAGAGCCCCGGAAGGTTTTGAAATTTTGATCTATTGCAAAGGCGCGTGGATCATTCACATGATCCGCGAAATGCTCCGCCAGCCGGGAACAAAGAACCCCGACGCGAAGTTTCAGGCGTTTCTGCAATCCGTTTACAAGAAATATCAGTACCGGGCGCTTTCCACTTCCGATTTGGCAAAGGAATTGAACGCGGTTATGACTCCTTCGATGGATCTTGACGGCAATCACTCGATGGAATGGTTCATCGAAGACTGGGTGCGCGGCACCGGCGTGCCTCACTATCGCATCGAGTACACCACGCGGCGCAGCGAAAAAGGATTCGTCATAAAAGGGAAATTGACGCAGACGCACGTGCCGCGCGGTTTCGTCGCTCCGGTCCCGATCCACGCTGCAAACGGCGCCTATTTGGGCCGCGTCGTTGCGTCAGGCGAAGAAACGCAATTTCACTTCAACACGGGCACTGACCCCGGCAAACTGCAAGTGGACCCGCAAATGACCCTTCTCTGCGTCGTCGAGCACGGCGCCAGAGGCGCGGTAGAAGTTAGCCCCGCGCTTGTACCCTGAACCTTTTTCGCGAAGGGCGAGCGCTGCTTCAAAGCGCCAAAAGAAGAAGGAAGCGCCGGAGGCCACACCCCAAAAAGCTAAAATTTCCGGTAAAGCGGCTCCGCTTTCGTAATCGGGCTGTTCGGATTCAGTTCGGCGTGACCCGTAGTCCCCACCACGTACGGAAACCGTTCCGGATCGACCGGCAACCCTGGCAGCAGCCCCACGTCGATAAGTTCCTGCAAACTCCGCGCAGCGTGCCCGTTTTTCTTTGCGTACTCGGCGAGCAGCACATCCAGGTGCTCTTTGTCGTCATCGGTCTTCAACAAAATGAGGTGCATCTTCGCGTTTTCCCTCACTGCCGCATCTTGCGTCGACTGATAAATCTCGCTCCACAGCAGGCGCGAAGTTTCTCTCGTATCTCCGCGTTCCGCAATCCGCGCTGCCATGATTTTCATCCACGGCGCCGCTCCCGGAACCCTGCTTCCCTCGTCGTACGCTTGCGTCGCCTTCTCTACGTCTTGCAGCGCAAAGTAGTAGACGTTCCCCAGATCCTGATACAGTCGCCAGTATTCCGGATTCGCCCGAATCCCTCGCTGGATCAGTTCGATGGCACGATCCGTTTCCCCCGCGCCGATCGGCCGTGCTTCCGACAAGAAAGTCGAGCCGAAACGGTACGCGGGAATCAGATGCGGGTCGAGCGTGGTCGTCAAATCAAGCAGCGGCCAGAGACTGTCGAAGTTCTGCTCGTGCCGTACGCGTTTGTCGCCGTAGTACTGCACCACCCTTGTCCAGTAGACGTCCGCCATCAGCGGCGCGTATTCCAGGCTCGCGAACTTCATCATTTTTCCGGAGCGCAGCAGGACTTGATCCGGTTCTTCGTTCAGTGAGGCGAGCCGGTTGTCGATCGAATGTTGCAGTCGCCAGATGCCGGCAAATCCCAGCGGCAAAACAACAAGAAGCAGGATCATGATGGAACGCGCCTGCTTCATTTCAAATTTCGCCGCGAAAACACCACGGACGCGGCGCTCAGCACGATCGTAGAGTACAACACGGCGTACAGCGTATTGTGCAGAACCAGGACCGCAGGTACGGCTCGTTCATGTGCGGCCGCGGCCATGACATCAAAATTTTGAAAATTGGGCAGCAAATACGAAATCCACGAAAAGAAAACCTTCGCTGCGGGCCCGACACGGCTTCCGTCGAGGTTTCTCATCTCGGAAATGAACAATCCCGCTATGTAAAGCGAAGCGGTGAAGAGAATTGCTAGCAATTGCGACGTAAAACAAGAAAACAACAGCGCGAGCGCGACGACGATAGTCAGCTTCAGCAGGATGAAATAGACTGCAATAAACACCGTCGCGTCACCGTGCTCTAGGGCGTGCTTCAGGTACAGCAGTGCGAGCAACAAACCCAACGCCATCGCCGCCGTATTTACCATCAGTGTCAGAACGAGCCCACCAAATTTTCCCGCAAGAAATTCCCATCTGCGAACTGGTTTCGAGAGCAACGCATAGAGCGTGCGTTTCTCGATCTCCTTGGAGACGAGCCCTACGCCGGTAAAGATCGCGATCAGCAATCCGATGATAGAGATCGCGCTCAGCCCAAGGCTCACCAGGACAATCGTCTCAATGCCGATGGAGATTTGCCCCACGAGAATCGAAGTCGCAATCAGAAGCAACGCAAAAAAGACGAGGTTGTAGAGAACGCGATCGCGCACCGCTTCGCGAAACGTGTTCCACGCTATGGCGCCGACGCGGCTCATTTCCCGCTTACCTCGATTGCCGCCGCCTGCGCACGGTCTTTCTCCACCAGATGCAGAAAATATTCCTCCAAAGTCGGCTTGATAGGCGTCACCGATGCCAGCTTCGCATTCGCCGCGCGCAATTCTTCCAGCGTCGTGAAAACTTCCTCCTCTGGCACCCGCAGCGCGCAGCGGCTGCCCGACTTCGTCGCCTTTGCAATCAAAGTTGCGCTGCGCGAGTCGTTGGCATCGGCGTCAAACAGAATTTCCATTTCGTTCGCTTTCATTCCCACGATATCGTCCGGCCGCCCGACTCCTTGCAACTTTCCGCCAACGATCACGCCCACTTTGTCGCAAAGTGTTTCCGCGTCGGTCAGAATGTGCGTCGAAAAAAGGACCGTCTTCCCTTCTCGTTTCAGTTCCAGAATAATGTCGCGCACTTCTCGCCGCCCGATCGGATCAAGCCCCGACATCGGTTCATCCAGAATCACCACTTTCGGGTCGTGCAAAATCGCCTGCGCGAGTCCCACGCGCTGCAGCATCCCTTTGGAGTATTTTCGCAGCTGAATTTTGCCCGCCGTTTCTAGCCCGACTTTCATCAACAATTTTGCGACGCGCTCTTTTCGCGCGCGCGCGCTCAATCCAAAAAATCTCGCAAAGTAATCCAGCAATTCGGCCGCTGTGAGGTAATCGTAGAAATACGGCTGTTCGGGCAGGTAACCTATGTCCTTGTGCATTTCCACGTCGTCAATGGAACGCCCCAGAATCTTTGCGCTTCCTGACGTCGGGAAAATGATTCCCATCAGCAATTTGATCGTCGTGGATTTTCCCGCGCCGTTGGGGCCGAGAAAACCGAACGCTTCGCCCTCCTCCACGGTCATGGAAAGATTTTCGAGGGAGCGCTTTGTTTTGAGGTGGAGAAAGCCGTAAGGGTAGTCCTTCGTCAGGCCTTCTATTTCGATAGCCGGTACTGGCATGGGAACATTTTTTCCGAGCCGGCGGGAAGAATCAATCGCACGCTGGCGCGAAGGTGCGCGAAGTGAAACCGCGCCAGGTCAGCCCGCGTTCCGGCCGGTACTGATTTGTACAAGGTCGTCGGCGGCTGGAGGCGGCGGCATGGGCATAGGCTTCTTCGTTTGCGGGTCGCGCCAGTTGTCGAGCATAGCGACTTGCTGTACGCAGGAAACGGTGCAGCGCGGGCCGCAGAACTTGTCGGTCAGGTATTCATGAGCGCGCACTTCCGGTGTGTACTGCTCCAGCGGAATTCCAGGATAGCCGCGCTGCTGCGAGCACCAATGCACGAGGCCGTCCTCGCAGACATACAAGTAGCGAGAACCCGAACGGCAGCGCCAAGTGTGTTCCCTTGCGCGCGCAACGTTGTGCTGAAAATCGTTGAAGCGTGAGAAGGAGCGCTTGCCCAGCGTCATAATCTCTTCAAAGATTTTGATCTGCACGTCATCGAGGGACTTTAGCTGCCCGTTGTGGTCGTGAATGATTCCGACGGTGCTCGTAAAACCGAGCTCAACCGCGCGATGCGCAATCGTAAGTGCGTCTTGTGGATTTTTCACGCCGCTACCGAGGACCGAATTAATGTTCACCTGAAACACCGCAAATTCAGAGAGCCATTCAAGACGCGAATCAAGCGTCTTTAGACTTTTCTTGGAAACTTCATCGGGCGTTACGTTATCAATCGAAATCTGCAGGTGCTCGAGTCCCGCTTCGTTCAAACTCTTGATGCGGTCTTTGCTTAACAAAAATCCATTGGTGATCATTCCGGCGATCATGCCGTGCTTGCGAATGTGGCGGATAACTTCTTCGAGCTCCGGATGCATTAGCGGTTCGCCGCCGCTGATGGTGATGATGCTCGTGCCCATGTCCACGAGCAGATCCAGCCGGCGCTTCATTTCTTCAATAGGCACCGGCTTGGAGACGTCGTCGTACTCGTTGCAATAGCCGCAATCAAGGTTGCAACGGCGCATGGGGATGATGTGCACGAGCACGGGATGCTTCGTGGAGAGCAGCGCTTTGCCGATCATGCGCAATTCGCGCGCACGCGTCCGCATAAAACGCAGACGTTTGCGCCAGCGCACGGACGCATTCGCTCTGGCCCCTTTTTTCGGGGCTATTTCCCGTTTTACTTCCTGTGCCATGAAATCTGCGAAATCCCCTGCCTTTCAGTATACATGACCCGAAACTCACGGTTGGCGCGCGGCGCAAGGCTGCTAACATTTTGCCAAGTTTGCGCTCTGGTGAGGTGGCACCGATGAAACTCTTTGCGACGACGACCCTGCTGGTGCTCGCACTCTACCCCGTGCCCGCCGCTCAGGACAAAAATGGCGGCTCGGCGGATGAAATTCAGATTCGACAACTGGAACGTGCGTGGAACCAAGCCGAAATGAAGCAAGAGATCGGCGCGGTGGACAATCTGGTCGCCGATTCGCTCGTATACACGGATTACGACGGCACCTTCATGCACAAAAAGGAATACCTGAAGTGGATCGTCAATCCGGAGCAGAAGGCAGATCATCTTTATGATGAAGGCCTAGATGTTCAGATCTACGGAAATGCCGCGGTTGTGACAGGAGTTTATCGTGAGTCCGGGACGAACAAAGGCAAGTCGTACACGGTACGTTCGCGATACACGGATACCTGGATCAAGCACAATGGCATGTGGCAGTGCGTGGCGAGCCAGAGCACGCTGCTGCCGGGGAAATAGTATCTGATCGTCGCACCAGCGAAGTCCGAAAGAAAAAGGGGATCCCGCACTGCGTTCGGGATGACGAATCGGCTTTTACATATCTCGAATAGCCGTCCGTCCAAATTGGCGACGACGCGGTCATGAGGGAAAGCCTGCTTTTTTCCGAAGAGTTATAGCCTATAACTGACGACTCAAATCTCTCGCCGCGGAGTACCCATGAAATTCGCGAAATACGTTTTTACGATTGCTGGAATCTGGGGAATCCTGATCCTGACGCCGCTGTATTTTATTTTTGACAAGATTGGCGAGCGTGATCCACCGGCGGTGACGCATCCGCTCTTTTATTACGGATTTGCGGGAGTGGCGCTGGCGTGGCAGTTTTTGTTTCTGGTGATCGGGTCGAACCCGGTAAAGTTCCGGCCGCTGATGCTGGTGGGAATCCTGGAGAAGTTGGGGTATTTCCTGCCAGCCGTTGCTTTGTATTTGCAGCACAAGGTTCACCCGATCGACTTGTTGGGCGGTTGCTTGGACATGACGCTGGGAGTGTTCTTTTTGCTGGCGTATTGGAAGACGCCGGAGCAAGCCTGAGGGCACGATCCCGACGGAACGCGCGTTGTTACGAAGCGAAATCCCGATTTTTGAATCGCACTTCTGCAAAAGGCGGACCGCGATTGGGTGGAAGATCTCGTTGAAGCCGTCGTCGCCAAGTTCCTTTGAACCTGCAAGCGCAACGAGCGGGAGCGCAAACCATTCGCCGAGAACGGGTATATGTCCGGCGTGAAATATTGGCAGAGCGTAGGATTCCATTTCTTCCACATTCTTTTTTATCAGCGCGGGATCGTCATTGGTACCGGAGCGTTGCGAGCGAGTGGAAGCCTGTAATTCCTCACTCAAATGTCCGAAAAACTACAACCTGCTACACTCATGCGTTAAAGCGAGGAGGGCCCGATGAGTGAAGCGTGGATTGTGAGTGCGGTGCGGACGCCGGTGGGGAGGGCGTACAAGGGGTCGCTGCGGGCGACGCGGCCAGACGATTTGGCAGCGCTGGTGATCAAGGAAGCGATTGGGCGCGTGCCCGGGCTCGATGCGAAAGAGATTGACGACGTTATTCTGGGCTGCGCGATGCCGGAAGGCGAACAGGGGATGAATGTGGCGCGGATTGCGGCGCTGCGCGCGGGTCTGCCGGTGGAAACGTCGGCGATGACAATCAACCGGTTCTGCTCTTCGGGATTGCAGGCCATTGCGCTGGCGGCGGAGCGAATTCGCTCGGGCGGCGCGGAAGTGATCGTGGCGGGCGGGACAGAGAGCATGTCCATGGTGCCGATGGGCGGAAACAAGATCTCGCCGAATCCGTGGCTGGTGGACCACTATCCGGACGCGTACATCAACATGGGATTGGGAACGGAAAACATCGCGCGGAAATTCGGGATTACGCGAGAGGCGGCGGACGCGTTTGCAGTGAATTCGCATAAGAAGGCAGTGGCGGCGATTGCGGCGGGAGCGTTTCGGGACGAGACGGTGGCGGTAGAAGTGAAGAACGTCTCTGTGCCGACGAATGGGAACACAGCAAAAGGGAAACCGGTGAAGGCGGCGACGCAGACGTTTACGTTCGACAAGGAGGAATTGCCGCGCTCGGACACGAGCGTGGAAGTGTTGGCGAGCCTGAAGCCGGCGTTCCATGTTGCGGGTTCGGTGACGGCGGGAAACAGTTCGCCGATGAGTGATGGCGCAGCGGCGGCGGTGCTGATGAGCGAAGAGCGCGCAAAGGCGCTGGGCGTCAAACCGCTGGGACGGTTTGTGGCGTACGCGACGGCGGGATGTCCGCCAGAGGAGTTCGGCATCGGGCCGGTGTTTGCGATTCCGAAGGCGCTGAAACTAGCTGGGCTGAAGCTCGACGACGTTGCCGTGATTGAGCTGAACGAAGCGTTTGCGGCGCAGTCGCTGGCGGTGATAGGGCAGGCGGGGCTGGATGCTTCGAAGGTGAATCCGAATGGCGGGGCGATCGCACTCGGGCATCCGCTCGGATGCACGGGAGCGAAATTGACGGCGACAATTTTGCGGGATTTGGAACGAAAAAATGCGCGGTATGGAATGGTGACGATGTGTATCGGCGGAGGTATGGGAGCGGCTGGGATTATTGAGCGGTTGTGAAGAGAAAGAAGGATTGCCACAGAGTTACAGGGGACAAAGAGGAAGGAACAAAGACAGGAAGGAAGAAAGAGAGAAAGAGAGAAAGAGAGAAAGAAAGAGACTACCGCAGGTGCGCTGAGAACGCAGAGCAGGGCCATCTCGGAAGATGGCCCCGACATGAGAGAAGCCATCCCTCCGTTTACGAAGTTGGCAGGCAAAAAAAACCAAGACACCCCGCGCCAGGAAAAATAGGAACAGAGATAGCGACGTTGAGTTACCGCTGCAAATAGGAACTTTGGTGCTATTGGCGGCGACATAGCGCGGGAGTACAATTCGGACGTAACAGTGTTAACTAGTGGAGGATTTTGGGGGTCGCATAGTCGATTTTCAAGCAGCGGAGCAGTTTGAATTGGGGCGTTGTGTCACAAAGCAAAATTCAAACTGGCCCACTGGCGACTTCTTCTTTAAGCGCTTACGCGAAACCTGAGTGGAGGCACGCATGGCCACAAGCGTCATAACAAAACCCGCAGCGAAGGGCGGGAGCTTTTTGCTGGAGTCGCCGGCACCGCAGGACGTGTTTACGCCGGCGGATTTGACGGACGATCAGAAGCTGATCGGGCAGACGGCCGAAGAGTTTGTGGTGAAAGAAGTTTTGCCGCTGGTGAAAGATCTGGAGAACAAGAAAGCCGGGTTGATGGCGGAACTGGTACGGAAGGGCGCGGAAGTGGGCTTGATGGGCGGAGGAGTACCGGAACAGTACGGCGGAGCGGGGCTGGACAAGATTTCGACGACGGTGCTGACGGAAAAGCTTTCGATTTATGGCGGATTCGCGGTGACGCACGGAGCGCACTCGGGGATCGGGACGCTGCCGATTGTTTATTTTGGAACGGAAGAGCAGAAGAAAAAATATTTGCCGAAGCTGGCGTCGGGAGAGCTGATCGGTGCGTATTGCTTGAGCGAGCCACAAGCGGGTTCGGACGCGCAGAACGCGCTGACGCGAGCGGAACTAAATGCCGAGGGAACGCACTACATTCTAAACGGGCAGAAGATGTGGATTACAAACGGCGGTTTCGCGGATTTATATATTGTGTTCGCGAAGATTGACGGGGAAAAGTTTACGGCATTCATCGTGGAGCGAAGTTTTCCGGGGTGTAAGCCCGGTAATGAAGAACACAAGATGGGGATTCACGGCAGCTCGACGACGCCTGTGTTTTTGGAAAATTGCAAAGTGCCGAAAGAGAATTTGCTGCACGAGATCGGGCGCGGGCACATTGTAGCATTCAACATTTTGAATTCGGGACGGTTCACGCTAGGTGCGAGCTGCGTGGGCGGGTCAAAGCATGTGCTGATGACTTCGTCGAAGTACGCGAAAGAGCGGAAGGCATTTGGAAAGCAAATTGGCGATTTCGGACTGATGAAAGAAAAACTGGCCGAGATGGCGATTCAGATTTTCGCGGTGGAGTCGATGGTGTACCGGACGGCAGGAAATATCGAGGGGATGATGTCGGCGGCGACGGGAGACAAGGTTGCGCACTCGATGAAAGTGTTGGAGGAGTACGCGATCGAGAGCTCGATTGCGAAGGTGTACGGAAGCGAAATGCTGGATTTTGTGGTGGACGAAGGGGTGCAGATTTTTGGCGGGTATGGATTCCACGAAGACTATCAGGTATGCCGGGCGTACCGCGATTCGCGCATCAACCGGATTTTCGAAGGGACGAACGAAATCAACCGGATGCTCATTGTGCAGATGCTGATGAAGCGGGCGATGGGCGGGCAACTGGCGTTGATTCCGGCGGCGATGAAGCTGGCGGACGAGATTTTGGCGGGGCCTTCGTTTGAAGAGACAGCGGAAGGGGTATTGGCCGAAGAGGCGCGCGCTGTTGGAAATGCAAAGAAGATGTTTTTGCAGGCGGCGGGGGGCGCGGTGCAAAAATTCCGCGAGAAACTGGCGGACGAGCAGGAGCTCGTTGCGGCGCTCGCGAACATGGTAATGGAGATTTACGCGATGGAGTCGTGCTCGTTGCGCGCGCAGAAGGCGGCGGCAACTCGGGGAGAGGCCGCGACATCGTTGATGCAGGACGCGGCGCGGGTGTTCATTTCAGATGCGATGGAGCGAGTCGAACACGAGGCGAAGCGGGCAATAGCAGCAGTGAATGACGGAGACATGCTGACGACGCAACTCGCCGTACTGAAACGATTTGGCAAGCGCGCAGCGGCGAATACGATTGCGATGCGGCGGAATATCGCGGCGGCGGTGCAAGCACAAGACAAGTATCCCTTCGAATCGAAGTAGCCCACGAAAGCGAACCTCACAGGCTGAAGCCCAGTTCTTTGCCGCTGCTAAGGCACGACTCAAGTCGTGCCCTCCCGCCTCCGCTCGTTAGGCTGAAAGCGTGCGGCTTCCGCACTCCAAAAAAAAGAAACGTGATATTCTCCTGCGGCGAAGAGGAGAGCATGCGCTCATTCATCCCTAGAATTTCGATTTTGTTGCTGGCAAGTGCCACGGCCGTGGTGGCGCAGAGCGGTTCCCTACTCCAGTTAAAAACCGTTGCAGGCATGGTAGAAGGAAAGCTTCAGGGTTCGGCGAGGGCGTTTTTGGGCATTCCGTATACGGCGCCACCGGTCGGAGAGTTGCGCTGGAGAGCGCCGATGCCGGCGGCAAAGTGGGACGGAGTGAGGAAAGCGATGGAGTTCGGGCCTAGGTGCATGCAGGCACGGGTATTCGGCGACATGGTGTTTCGAGACTCTGGACCGAGCGAGGACTGCCTAACGCTGAATGTTTGGACACCGGCGAAAGACGCAAGAGCAAAATTACCCGTTATGGTGTGGATTCACGGTGGGGGATTTGTAGCGGGAGGGTCATCGGAGCCACGACAAGACGGGGCGAGGCTCGCGGAAGACGGCGTTCTGGTGGTTTCTATGAACTACCGGCTGGGGATTTTTGGATTCTTCGAATTGCCGGAGTTGATTGCGGAATCCGAGAAGCATGCGGCCGGAAATTATGGATTGCTGGACCAACTGGCGGCGTTGCAGTGGGTAAAGAAAAATATCGCGGCGTTTGACGGCGATCCCGACAACGTGACGATATTGGGAGAGAGTGCGGGGTCGTTTTCCGTGAGCGAATTGATGGCGTCACCGTTGGCGAAAGGATTGTTCCAACGGGCGATAGGCGAAAGTGGGGGAGATTTTCCGACGAAGGCGATGCCAACGGGTACGCTGGAAAAAAGCGCCAAGGACGGCGCGGAGTATGCGACGAAAGTTTTTGGCACGGATTCGCTGAAGGAATTGCGAGCGATTCCGGCGGAGAAAGTCTTGGAGACCGTGAGCAAGCCGGGGTCGGAGCGGCGAGGGCCGGGAATGATTGTAGTTGACGGATATTTTCTTCCGAAACCCGTGGCGGAGATTTTCCGCGCGGGAGAGCAGAGCGATGTCCCGCTATTGGCGGGATGGAACCACGACGAGGGAAGCTTCGCGGTGGCGTTTGCGAAGCCGCCGCTGACGGCCGCGAGCGTAAAAGAGCTTGCGGCCAAGGAGTTTGGGGCGAAGGCGGGGCAGTTTTTCAAGGTGTATCTGGCGGTAGACGACACCACCGCAGTGCGTTCGTGGCTCGATTTTTCGGGCGACCGATTCATTGGATTGGGAACGTGGAAATGGCTGGAAGCCCAAGCAGCAACTGGGAAGAAAGCCGAGTACCGCTACCGGTTCGATCTGGCGCCGCCGGAGGATCCTTCGAGACCGGGTGGGGCGTGGGCGTTTCATTCCTGCGAAATCGAGTATGTATTCGGGACACTGGAGTGGCGAATTCCGGACAAGTGGCGTGCCGAAGACAAAGCGCTGAGCGAGCAGGTGCGCAAATACTGGACCAATTTTGCTCACAGCGGAGACCCGAATGGCAAAGGATTGCCGAAGTGGCCCGCGTATAAGCCAAAGCGCGATGCGCAAGTGATGTACTTAAATGCTGTCTCGAAAGCAGAAAACGAAACGCAGCGTGGCCGGTACGAGTTTCTGGAATCGGTCTGGTAAAACGGGGCTTCCCGAAGTCAAAAAGCCCTGTTCCCTTTTAGGACTCAAGCCCTCGCGAATCTAGCGCCGGTTCGCTATTCTGAATAAGGTCCTGGTTCTAGTACCGCCAAATGCGCGGGAGGCGTCCTCTTGGTTCGCAGGTTAATCCAGGTCTCTGCGGTGTTTGTCGTGCTGCACGTCGCGGTTATAGCGACGCTCGGGACGAACACCCTGGGCTCCTTCTTAGCGAACATCTTGCAAATCGCAGCAGCGGGGGTGGCGGCTGCAATGGCCATTGCGGCGTCGAGGCGAGGGCGGGGGCTGAGCCGCTCGTTTTGGCTGCTGGTAGGCTTCGGGTGGGCGACGTGGGGAATCGCCAACATCGGCTGGATGTTCCATGAACTGACACTGGGCACAGAACCCGAGCCGCAATCCTTCATACGATTCCTGTTTGATATTGAGGGCGCTTTCTTCGCGATGGCGCTTTTCCTGGATGACGAGCGCGATTCGACGCAACTGGACCTGGCGACGCTGTTGGATTTCTTGCAGATCGGAATTGTCTATTTCCTGATTTATCTCGACGTGTATTACGTGCCGCTGCTTTCGATGGGACGGCATGCGGCTTTGTTGCGCGAACAGGAACTAATCTTCTACCAAAATGCGGCACTAGTAGCACTGTGTTTCGTGCGAGCGTGGATCACAAGAGCGCCGGACACGCGCGTGCTTTACTGGCGATTGACAATTTTCCTGGTGGCGTTTGACTCCATCTCGCAAGGCACCGAATACCTGCAATATCTGCACGAGTCGCCGACGGGTACGTTTTTAGATTTGGCGTGGACACTGCCGTTATTGGGCGGCGCGATTTGGGCGGCATCGTGGAAACCAAGCGCTGCAGAGAAAAGTGCTGCGCCAGTGCGGGCGAAGTCTACGGGCGGGATGTTGTTCAGAAACGCGATGTTTGCGCTGGGGCCGCTGATCGTTCTCTTCCTATCGACCCAATTGGGGCCCGGCTGGAAACCACTGCGCCTGACGGTGCTTGGAATTTCAATCGTTTGTTATGGCGCGCGGATGGCACTAAACGAGCACCGGCAAGCGAGAAACGCCGAACTTGTGAAACGGCAAATGCAGGCGATGGATTCGTCGGTCGATGGAATGGCCATTGTGGATACACAAGGAATCTACGTCTACGTGAATCCGCAATATGCGCGGATGAGCGGGCAAGACGGGCCGGAAAAAATGCTTGGCAAACCGTGGCGCGATCTCACGGACCCGCGAGACACGGGGCAAGCCGAGGCACAAATCCGAGAAGGCCTGGCAAAACGGGGACGCTGGTTTGGTCAGTTGACGTTGCACGAAGGAACCGATCATGCGTTGCCGATTGAGATGGCGGTGACCGCGATGATCGGCGGAGGAGTAGTCTGCGTGAGCCGGGATTTGACCGAACGGCGGCGCGCCGAACGGGAAAAGGCCGAGGCGGAATCAAAATACCAGATGATCGTGGAAAGAGTGGCAGCGATTAGTTATATCGCGGAGCTGGGAATGAACGGGGCATGGCGGTACGTTAGCCCGCAGATTGAGAGCATCCTAGGTTATACGCAAGAAGAGTGGCTGATGGACTCGGGAAAATGGGTGCGGCACGTGCATCCGGACGATATTGCATCCGTGGAAGAAGCGGAGAATATGTGCCAAGCCGGACAAGCCTTCCAAGCGGAATACCGACTGATGCGAAAAGACGGCCGCGTGATCTGGGTGAGCGATAGCGCCGTGGTGATCCAGGGTGCGGACGAAACGCCGTTGATGGAAGGAATCATCGTCGATATCACGGAGCGGAAGCAGCTTGAGAGCCAACTGCAACAATCGCGACGCATGGAAGCGGTGGGACGGCTGGCGGGAGGCATCGCACACGACTTTAACAATTTGCTGACGATCATCAAGGGTTACACGGAGCTGGCGATGCAGCGCAAGGATGCGACGGAGGCGGTGCGAGCGGACATTGAACGAATTGATGACGCGTCAGAACGCGCGGCGGGGCTGGTGAAACAGTTGCTGGCGTTCAGCCGGAAACAAGTCCTTCAACCGAAGAATCTGGATTTGAACGGGATCGTACTGGGGCTGGAGAAGCTGTTGCGGCGGCTGATCGGCGAAGACATTGAGATGAAGACGGCTGTGTCGGCGGGGCTCGGGACAATCAAGGCAGACCCGGCACAGGTCGAGCAAGTGGTGATGAACCTCGTGGTGAATGCGCGGGACGCGATGCCGAACGGCGGCACGATGATTGTGGAAACGAGCAACATCGACCTGGACCGGGCTTACGCGCGCGAACATGTCGCAATGAAGGCGGGGCGGTACGTGATGTTGGCCGTGACAGACACTGGGATGGGCATGAGTCCGGAGACGGTGGCGCATATTTTTGAGCCATTCTTTACGACGAAGAGCAGCGGCAAAGGGACTGGGCTGGGGCTCGCGACGGTGTACGGAATCGTGAAGCAGAGCGGCGGCTACATCTGGGTGTACAGCGAGCCGGGGAAGGGATCTACGTTCAAAGTGTATTTCCCGCGAGTGGACGAAGAAGCAGAGAGAAATTACCGGATTCCCACGAAAGTTTCGACGAAACGCGGCACGGAGACGCTATTGCTGGTCGAGGACGATGAAGCGGTACGCGAGCTTGCCGACACGATTCTGTCCACTCAAGGTTACAAGGTGATTTGCGCGGACGGCCCGAAAAAGGCGCAAGAGATAGCGGACAAGAAAGGGAAAGAGATTGACCTGGTATTGACGGACGTAATCATGCCGACGATGAGCGGGCATGAGCTTGCGCGGAAGCTGATGGCAAAGAATGGAAAGATGCGGGTGCTGTACATGTCGGGGTATACGGACAACGTCATCGCGCAGGGCGGAGTGCTGGAAGAGGGTTTGGCGTTTCTGCAAAAGCCGTTTACGCCGCGCGCTTTGGTGGAGAAGGTGCGCGAAGTTCTGGACGCGCCGGTGGCCGCGCGATAGCACAGCGGCGAAAGGATTTGCAGGCGTCAGGAGTGGACCGGGATACAATGGCGTCGCGAGGTGGAGCAATGCTTGGGAAAAGCGAGCACGAGGAGACGTCCGACCGGCTGTGTCAGGGTACGGCGGCGAATCAGCCGCCCTGCAATTTGGCAGGGACCGTGCATTGTGTCCGTTGCGATCTTTGGTTTTGCGACGTCCATGCTGAAGATGAAGAATGGCACGCGTGCATGAAGGCAATGAATTGAAATAGAAGCGGCGAGCGGCAGTCCTTTCCTCTGCCCCCTCTTGCGTATCGGTTCGTGCACCTTTTTCAAACACAAGACAACGGGAATATAGGAACGGACTACTGTGGCGCGGGATTTTGGTCAGGTTCCTTTGGCTTGGCGATTGTATTCAGTGTCTCTACATTGAAACGCTTGTAGTCGGAGTAGCGAGTCAAAGCGTTTACTTTGAAGCCTTTCACCAACAAAACTCGAGCGCCGATATGCGCTTCGGCGTAGGTGGGAAGCCAGACTTCGTTGTTGATAAAGGCCTGTTCGTAAACAAAACTCGAACCTTTTTGCAGATTCACGAGCAAGCCAGCGGCAATTTTTGCGTCGCCAACGAAATAGCCTTCGATGCGCGCGACCTGGTGGGCTTTTTCGTCTACCCAGACAACGCCGGCGAGTTTCTGGACGATTCCTTCGACGAGCGACTTGGCTCTATATTCGGGGTTTGGTTCGAAGTCGAAGACGAGGACATCCTGTCCGCGAAAGCGCTCCCGCCGGGGATTCACGAACTGACAAACGTGAAGGAAGGTTTCGATTCCCGGGTCGTCGTCCTTGTCCTTGCCAGCTTGTTCCTTTTTCTTTTCTTCTTTGGCTTCTTTTCTGGCCTGTCGTTTTTGAATTTCCTCGATGCGCTTGCGAGTGCTTTCGTTTTCCTTTTCCTGCTCTTTTGGACTCAGAGCTCTGCCGTCTTTTGCAACGAGCGTCGACACCTCTTCACCGTTCAGATAGAAGAAGGTGAAATCGTGAAGGTCTCGGTGAGTGACTTTGCCGTTTTTGTCCAGCTCGGTTTCTTCTTCGGAGCGACGTCCGGAGTAGTTCTCGCGGACCTTGTCGATGGCCTTCTGGTTTCCATCGATTTCTTCAAACAGCTTCTTAAGATCGGGAAGTTTCACCTGGGTCTTCTGGGGAAAGTCAAAAGCGCGCTCACCAATGGTGGGGTTGATTTCCACCTGGGAGACATCCACGTCATAAGTTTCTGACCCGCGGTGAATCTTCAATTTGCGAGCGACCTGAACTCCGCTTGCAGGCCGATAATCGTCGAAGTAGGTGTCCTGAATCTCTCCGGCCACGTCGCCTGTTTCCTTAACGAGCAAATGCGTCTGCGAGTCAAAGAAAAGGGTCCGTTTGGAACCATTTTGCGAAGCTACTTCGACTCCGGAAACTTCGCGGCCATCCAACTGCGAATTACCCACAGACGTGGCGAAGATTTTATTTTTCTTGCGCTCCAATAGACGAGAGTTCGAGATCAACGCGAGCGCTTCCATCTGTAGGGCCGAGGGGCCAAGCAGGGTGCCGATTTGACCTTTAGCGTCCTCGCGCCAGGCGGATTTGCCGTTGTAGGCAAAAATTTCCGGCTCGCCAGAGACGCTCAGTTCGGCGTAGTAGCGGTTCGGGGATTTCAGATGCAAAGTATAAGCGCCAGATTTCCCGTCGGATTCGCGGGTTAGGGCGCCTTGCAGGGAGAGGGTATTAACTTTGCGCAGCTTGGAAGAGCTTCCGGAAGCCTTGATGTAGGCATCGATGATCTTGTCCGCGTCCTGGGCGACGGCTGGAAGGGCCGCACCGAAGACTGCGGCGAGAGTCAGACAAGCAATGCGGGCCAGTGTGCGCATTCTGTTCTCTCGTAGAAACGCGCGTAGGGGAGAAAAGTTTCGGCTCGAACACGAAATTAAAACGACATGGAATGGAGGTTCTACGCCGCGTTTCCATTTAAAGGGCGGTGCACGAGCCCCTAGGACTTCGGGCGGTTCAAGTACTTCTCGTAGAGACGCTGGTGACGATTGTCGGTGGACGTCAACTGGCCCTTGATAAAGAGGTATTTGACGTCGGTGGTTACGTCGAGCGGGTCGCCGTTAGTGACGACAAGATTGGCGATTTTGCCGACTTGCAGAGTTCCGAATTGGTCAGAAAGACCAAAGATCTGCGCTGGGTAGAGCGTGACGGCCTTAAGGCCATCTTCGGGTGAAAGGCCATGGGCGACGGCGTTGGCCGCGTTCTGGCCGAGGCGCCGGGCGAAGGAGTTATCGAAGCTGGCAATGGCGACCTTGACGCCGGCGGCGACGAGTTCGGCTGGCTGCGACAACAAGCGGTCGTAGGGGTCGTCATCGTCTCGGGGATCGGTGAGCATGGGGCGAAGAATTACAGGGACATCTTTGGAGCGCAACAGATCCTTCACTTTGTAGGCCTCAGTCCCGCCAGCAAGCACCATGCGAAGTTTTTGTTTATCGCAATATTCGACGGCATTGCGTATGTCGCGGGCGCGATCGGCGAAGACGAGAACGGGAAGTTGGCCGCGAACGACGGGGACAAGGGCTTCGAGCTTTACATCGCGTTCGAAATCGGACGGACCGCCGTGGCCCATGGCTTGGGCGTAATGACGAGCGCTTTCGAGGACGTCGGTGAGTTGATTGACCTGCTTTTCGTAGTCTTGTTTGGCTTCGGTGTAGGGTTTGTGTTTACGGGAGAAAGTGGCGAAGTCAAAGGACTCGGTCTGGATTGTGGGCCAGTTGATGACCATGGCGGCGCTGCGTTTGATCTGCATGTCTTCCATGGTCCAGCCAGCCATGTAAAACGCTGAGGCTTGCCCGGCGAGAACACCGCGATTGCCGGAAGAATCGAAACCGCCACTACCGGGGACGCTGAGAACCTCGGTGATGCCGGCGGCTCGAGTCACGGGAATGTGCTCGCTGGATGGGAAAACGGCGCTGGCGGCGACTACATCAGGATTGATGGCGCCGGTTTCCGAGGAATCAACGGTGGAAGCGACGGCGCAGATTTCGCTGAGGCCCATTTGCGTGACGGCGTCAAACAAACCGGGCGAAACTTGCAAACCCTTGGCGTCAATGACTTGCGCTCCAGAAGGAATTTCCACGGACGCACCGACGGCGGCGATTTTGCCGTCTTTAATAACGACGGTGCCATCTTCAATGGCTGGGCCGGCGAGCGTCACGACCTTGCCGTGAGTGATGGCGTAAGTGGTGGATCGAGGGGCTTGCGCCAGAGCCGAAGACGCGAAGTCGAAGCAAAGGAGGTTAAGGGAGGAAAGGAGGTAAAAGAGCGAACGCATTTTGCGGAGGACGACGGAATTCACAGTGCACCTCCGTTCGAATCCGACTGGAGCATTTGAGGCGTGTCCTCCGGCTTTTTCTTTTCTTCAGGCTTTTTCTCTTCAGGTTTCTTCTCGTCCTTCTTTTCCTCGGGCTTTTTCGCCGCTTTCTTTTCTTTGTCGAGGAGGTCCTTCTTTTCCTTTTCAAGAACGGCGCGGCCGGCGATGTCTTGCTGGCGGTCAAAGTAGACACGGCCGTCAATCAAAGTTTTCTGGACGACGGCGTAGGCGCTAAGCGGGTCGTGATTGTAAATGACTAGGTCGGCGTCTTTACCGACTTCGATGGAGCCAACGCGCTTGTCGATGCCAAGTTGAATCGCCGGATTGATGGTGACGAGTTTTAGGGCTTCGTCGCGAGAGAGACCGCCATAGTGAATGGTCTTGGCGGCTTCCTGATTGAGGTGCGTGGCTTCTTCCGCGTCATCGGAATTAATGGAAACGACGACGCCGCGCTTCGTCATGAGAGCGGCGTTGTACGGAATGGCGTCGTAGGCTTCGACTTTGTAGGACCACCAGTCGGAGAAAGTGGAAGCGCCAACGCCAGCAGCCGCCAGTTCGTCGGCGACTTTATAGCCTTCGAGGATGTGTTGGAAGGTGCGGACTTTGAAACCAAACTCTCTTGCGACGCGAAGGAGCATGAGGATTTCGTCTTCGCGATAACAATGGGAGTGAACGTAGCGCTTTCCTTCCAGAACTTCGACTAGCGGATCCAGGCGGAGATCGCGCCGCGGCGGAGTGAGAATCTTTTCACCCCCGGCTACCTTCTTGTTGTAAGCGTCCCAAGCGTTTTTGTAATCGCGGGCTTCGGTGAACGCGGCGCGAATGGTTTCTTCGACGCCCATGCGGGAGGCGGGATAACGCCGTTCGGCGCCGCGGATCGAGAAGTTGGAGCGCTTAGGATTCTCTCCGAGTGCGAATTTGATTCCGGGAAGAGCGCCTTCGAACGGAAGTTTTGCCGCGGGCTGGCCCCAGCGAAGCTTGATGACAAGCGTCTGGCCGCCGATGGAATTGGCGCTTCCGTGAAGAATGTTTGCCGTGGTGACGCCGCCAGCGAGGTCGCGATAGATGGAGACGTCGTCCGAATCGATGACTTCTGCAATGTTGGCGATAGAGGAGACGGAGATACTGCCTTCGTTAACGCTGCCGTCGACGGCGATGTGCGAGTGGCAATCGATGATGCCGGGCGTGACGAACATTCCCGTGCCGTCAATGACTTGCGCGCCGGAGGGAGCTTTGATGTCCGTGCCGACCTCGGCGATTTTGCCGTCCTTAATAAGGACAGAGCCGTGCTCGATGGTGCCTTTCGTGACGGTGAGAACGGTGGCGTTCTGAATGAGAATGACGGGCGCAACGTCTGGTGTTGCGGCCACGGCGAGCGAAATCGCGATGAATGACAGGACAAAGCCGAGGATGATGCGAACGAGAGAAGCGGTCCTCACTGGGCACCTCCGAGGGAAACTTCAGCCGATTTGTTGCCGGAACCCGGACGAGTGCCGGTGAAATCGATGGAGAAGGACATGACGGAGATGGTGCCTTTCATGCCATCTTTTTCGAACGTTCCGGAGAACGTTACGTCGGTGGCGTTGCCCTGAATCTCGATGTTGATCGTGAAACTGAATTTATCAGCGCTGGCATAGCCGGTGATGATAGTAGCCGTGCCGCGCTTGCTGGTGGTCGTGCCGGAAAGGGTTCCATCCGAAGCCATGGTCAGGTCCAATGTGCTCTCTTCGTCTCCTTCAGGAGTGGTGTATTTGAGTTTCCATTTTCCGGAAATGTCTCCCTTGGGTGGATCCTTCGGCCGATCGGGTTCGCGAATTTCGAAGCGCTTGCCATCGACAAAAATCATTTTGATTTTTGTTTTTTCAGCAAAGAGATCGCCGTCAGTGACCGTAAGGTTGGCGATTTTGCCTTTCTCGATAGAGCCGGTGCGATCAGCGACGCCGAAAATTTCCGCCGGTGAGAGGGTAAGTGCGCGCAGGGCGGCGTCCTGCGCTAAACCAGCGTCCACGGACTTTTTCACGGCTTTGAGGATGTCGGCGGGAGAAGTAATGCCGTCGGATGTGAAAGCGAACTTGACACCCGCTTTGGCGAGGGCTGCGGGAGAAGAAGGTGCTTTGTCGCGGAAGCGAAGTTCGCGGAGGGTAGGTACATCGTCCGGGTCCAGGTCTTTTTCGGCTTCAGGCCATTTCAGGTTCACGATGACGGGGAGCTTTTTCGCGGCGAGTTCGGGCGCAACGCTGTAAGCCATTTGAGCGCCGACAATGGCGGCAGGCACTTTCCAGCGATCGGCGAGGACGAGTGCGCGGCTAAGTTCGAGCGAGGTGTTGGCGGGAATTAACACGATGGCATGATCTTCGAGGGCATCAGCGAGTGCGGCATCGACACGATCGTAGTGGGGACGAGCGACACCGCGTGGGTTCTTGTCGTACGCAGCCTCAGCTTTGGTACTCCAATCGACATCGAGCCAAACCTGGTGCACATACGCGAGAACGCCCATTTTTGAATCGGGAAAGCCGCTGCCGAATCCACCCGTGGGGTTCAGAGAAACAGGGACGGCTACTGGAGTTTTGACTACGAGATCGCCTGCGCGTTCGCCGGCAAGATCAAGGACGGCGGCTTGGCCCGGAAAGAATCCACCCTTCGGCGAGGAAACTACCGTCGTGAAGCCCGCGTTACGCCACGTTTCAATGCGCTTATCGGAGAGAGTCGCTTCATCTGCGGCGCTACGCCAGGGCGTGGAACCGGGGCGATCTTCCGGGCCGCGAGCGGCCGGTTGACCTCCCCGCGGGCCACCTTCGCCTTGTCCGGCTGGAGCGGAGGTCGGCATGCCAATGTCCGTGAAGGAGTCAAACAGTCCGGGATAAACGACCAGCCCCTTCCCTTCAATCACCAGAGAGTCTGCCGGAATGACAATGTCCTTGCCGCCCACAGCAAGGATGACACCGCGAGCGACGACGACGGTAGCGTCCTCCATCGTGGGGCCTGAGATCGGTACGACCTTGGCGCCACGAATCGCGAAGTATTGCGGCTCACCCCCTTGCGCGTACACAGATGGCGCGAGGAGTTGCCCGAGGCAAAGCGCGAAAACGAGCGAGAAATACCAACGAAAAGTTTGGAATTTCATCCGGAGCACCTCTGGTGAAAAACTGGCAGGCCATATTGCTTGGGGACCGTGAACATGAACGCATGAGGCTACTGATAACGAGAAAAAGAGTCAAGAAAAGTGCTACGAGAATGTGAAAAAAAAGACGCGCCGCAGTTTGCAGCGCGCCTTGATACGAAAAACGTGATTCCGCTGACTATTGCTGCGGCTTCTTCTTTTTGCCGAAGAGGCCAGAGAGAGCTTCGACCGCATTCTGCGGCGTCTGTGCGCCCTTTTCCCCCGCGCCGAGCAGCGTGCCTCCAGTGCAACCGAGCTGCGACTTGAGCAGACCTGCGGCAACACCGCCGACGTCTGGCACGAACCTAGGATCAGATGCCGTGCCCTGAATCAAAAACGGAATGGTTGTCCCGCCTTTGCAGTTGCCGCTCTTCCCTGCTCCCGTCGCGGCACCAAGAAGCGTTCCAACACCGTTGCCAACATTTCCCGCGGCGCCGAGCGCTCCACCCGTCAAAGTCGCAGCCATTTTGAAGTCGAGATCATTTTTCTCGTCGAGCGTGCCACCACCGACGAGAGTACCGAGTGCGGGAAGAATGGCGCTGAAATTTTCAGCGCGAAGACCATTGGGCGCCATATGGACGTTGCTGGTGAGCTTTTCGATTTCCAGATCCTTGCCTGTTTTCAGACCCGTGAGGGCCGTGATGGCGGTCATTTTGGAACCGAGATCGAAGCCTTCGAGTTTCGCAGCATAGAGGCCAATCGTGCCGTCGGTGACCAGTTTGTTCGTCGGTCCCTTGATATTGAGATTGGTGCTGAGCGTACCAGCGTTCAGCGCCGCGCCTTTCGGAAGATTGACGCCGATTGCAGGAAGAAACGCTTGCAGATCCTTCGCAGGCATAGACTCGCCAACGAGTTTCACGTCGACGGACGTTTCGTCGCCTCGTGATTCGTAGGTGCCGTTCACGCGAGCAGCCGCGTTCCCGATCTTCACGGTGGAGGGCGTAATGACGCCCAAGTTTTTGCGAAGGTCGTATTTGGTGCCGTAGTCAACGACAGCGGGAACCGTCGCGGGCGATCCACCCTGTACGAGCAGCGCTTTGGAAAGTTTGAGCGTGCCTTTGGTTTCGGCCGTACCGTCCTGCGAGGTCAGGGTACTGTCCATATCTACAAGTCCGCCCAAGCCGAGGCTCGGATCGAGGAATCCGGTGCGAGCCAAGTCGAGCGAGCCGACATGAATTTTCGCGCTGAGCGGAGTGAGTGCGCTGTCCGCTTTGTCGACAGGGCCTGCATCGCCGTCCAGTTTGAATTCGCCACCGCCGGGGAGTTCCGCCGAGACGGAGAGCGGAAACTTCGAGTTCAGAGAGACGTCGCTCGCCGTGATCGTGACGTGATCGTAAGCATTACGTTTTTGAGAAGTGGTCGTGCCGACGATGATCTTGCCATTTTTGAGTTCGAGCTTCTTGACTGAAATCTCCGGCGTTGCGGTCCCCGAAGAACTCTTCTTGGAAGCCGGTTTTGCCGAGGATGAGCCGCCGATGGACGAGTAATTCCATTGACCCGCGGGATTGCGCAGCAAAGTGACTTCGGGCTGATCGATGGTGATTCCAGTGACATTCACAGTCTTCGAGAAGAGCAGCGGCATGAGTTCCACGCCGACGCTAAGGGACTTTGCGGTCAGGAAGGGTGACGGACTGAATTTCGTATCGTCGCTGATGGCCAAATTCTTCGCGCTCAGAGAACCAGTCAGGAGGGACAGGCTCAAATCACCCAGCTCGACTTTGCGACCAAGCGATTCCGACGCGGCCTGCTCGATACTAGGACGGAAGCTGTTTACTGGAATCAGAAACGGAATAATTAGAAGCAGGACAAATATACCGACAACAGCAATGAGGAGGATGCGAAGCTTACGACTCATGAGAACCTCCGGCGAGCGGCGACTGGGCAAGTGTTTAATGCGGCGAAGCTGATAGTATCACAGGGGATGTGCCGGTAAAGGCGACCTTGAAAAGGGCAGCTTGGAAGACGGTGAGCGGTGTCACGACTGATCTTCAAGACCATCTGCGTTTCGAACGCGCGATAAGAAATGTCGCCGGTATTGGATCTGGTGGGGCTAGGGAGAGTCGAACTCCCGACACACGGTTTAGGAAACCGTTGCTCTATCCATCTGAGCTATAGCCCCACAAAATCGACTTTAACATCAAATACGGAGAGAAAACGAGGCGCTGGTCTGCAAAACTAAAGCCATTTCACTAGCCTCTTGACGTGCACCTCGAATCTTGGCGACATAACTCCTTCTAGCTTCAAGAATCGCCACGCGCACGTCCTCCAGTGACGGCATCTTTCCGGCCTTCAAGAGACGCATGACCGCGCGTTGCAAAGATTTTTTGTAGGTTTATCCACTGCCGTTGCCCTTCCGGGCGCATCTGCCTAGGCGGCTGACCACCGTTTTCCCCATCAGGGCGACGGTTGGCGGCAGCGAAGTTTTGCTGCCTTCTTGATGCGTTTGATGTGGCGAATTCGGCAGTGACCCAGTCACGACAATCAGGAAAATGAGTGGACTGGAAATTGCCACATCAACATCATGCAGTTGGATGCATGCGCGGTGCTCGCTGCTCGACTTCCGCCCAGCCCCACCAATGAGCTCGAATCATCGGACCTGCTTAAGCCTGAGTCGGCACGTCCGCGGGAGAGCGTGTAGAAACTACTCGATTTACCCACCATAGCGGCTGTGCGGAGTAGTCGGCGAGAGCCAAAGCCAGAACCTCATCTTGCGGGTGCTCAAGTTTGAAATTCGGTTTAAGATGAACTAGATGTCAATGGTCGTACAGAAGCAAAGACGTTGGGGCGCGGCGTGCATGCTCGCGATTGCGCTACTTGCCGGATCGATCTGCGGGCCCACCTGCGCTGGCGCATTGTGCCCGACTCGATCAGCGGCACGTGCAGCGAAGGCAAATTGTCATGGCATGGCGGCGCACCGAGGTGAGCTTGTGTCGGCATGCAGCCGATTGCCGTCGTGCAATCTTGGGGACGCAAACATGGCCATGCCGCTTAAACCGGGTTTGGCGAATTTACATGCGCTTCGCGCATCAGCTGCAATTCCATTCTTCAACATCGCGGACGGTTTCTGCCTCCCTTCTGGCAAATCCTCCCACTCTCTGGTACGCCCCAAAGGCTCGCCGCCGAATTTTCAAGCCCTTTCGACCTTTACGGCCATCCTCCGCATCTGATCCCCGCAATTCCCTATTGCGCAGCTGCCCGGCGGGCAGCGCCTTCGAAACATCCGAGTCGCAGATCATTCGTTGCAACACGAATAACTTTGCTGTCAAAACCAATCGCATTTTGTTCCAAGAAATCAGGAGAAGGGACCATGAGCAGTTCACGAAGAAGTTTTTTTTGCAGCGCAGCTGTGTTTGGCACCGGACTTTTGGGGTGGAGCGAGAGTCTGCCGGAGCAAGCGCGAGCGATGACATCGCGCCACGAACGCGAACAATCAAAACACAACGCCACCACGAGTTCGGGGCCACCGGTACGCATGATTACGCCGGACGCCGGCGATTTGGCGTTCGAAATGGATGGGGCGACGAAGGTGTTTCATCTGGTCGCTGAGCCACTGAAGCGAAAAATCGTGCCGTGGAAGACGCTGGACGTGTGGGGCTACAACGGAAGCTGCCCGGGACCGACGATTCAGGTGACGCAAGGCGACCGCGTGCGGATCATTTTCGAAAACCGATTGCCGGAGAGCACTTCGCTGCACTGGCACGGCCTCGAAGTGCCGATCGAACAAGATGGCGTGCCGTGGATTAGCCAGAAACCGACGGCCCCAGGCGAAAAGTTTGTTTACGAATTTACGGTGCACCAAGAGGGGACGTTTTTCTATCACGCGCACAGCGCGATGCAGGAAATGATGGGGCTAATCGGATTTTTCGTTGCGCATCCGAGGGAAGAGTTTTCGCCCCGCGTGGATCACGACTACGGAATCGTGTTGCAAGAATGGGCGGTGCTGCCTTCGAACACGGTGCCGAATACAGCTTCGATGGAATTCAATTGGCTGACGTTCAACGGCGTCGCGGCGCCGCTGACGACTCCCCTGATTGCGAAGCTGGGGAGCCGCGTGCGATTGCGATTTGTGAATCTCGGTATGGATCACCACCCGCTTCATTTGCATGGAAATCAATTTGTGATTACGGGGACCGAAGGCGGACGGGCGCCGCAATCGACATGGTATCCGACAAATACCGTGCTGGTGGGAGTGGCGCAGGCGCGCGTGGTGGAGTTCGATGCGAAACATCCGGGCGACTGGATGATTCACTGCCACCTGCCGCATCACATGATGAATTCGATGATGGATTTGCTGCGCGACCGGCAAATCTCGACAGCCGACCTGACGGAAGAAAGTGCAATGCGGCAAATGCAGTCGCTCGCGGCCAGCGCGAAGTTCGAGCACGTGCACCCCTCGCCGGTTGCGAAAGATGCGAACGCGACTCCCGGGTTTCCGCAAGACGCGTTCATGGAAATGGGAATGGATGAATTGGTGCAAAAACCGGAGACGCACGGGCTGCCGAAAAATTGGAGCGCAGGAATGATGGGAATGATGACGATGGTGCGCGTGCTGCCGCCGGAAAAGTACGACGAAATTATGAAGATGAAAGGCGCAGTCGAGCCGCAGAAGCAGGAGCACCACCATGAATCGTAAGACGACCTCGTATAGACCGAGACTGGTGGTGGCCGGCGTTGCAGGGCTGACGTTGGTTGCCGTTTCTATCGCGCAGGAAACACCGATGCCGCCAATGCCGATGCCACAGAGCAAAGATTCGGCACAGCATCATGGGGCAGCCACGCCGCCTCTAGAATTTCCCCGATTCGGCCAGGCACAGAAGGAGGCGCACGAAAAGCTATTTACGCGCGAGGATGCGCAACAAATCGCCCGGCAAAAGAACCCGACGTTGCGACAAGCCGAAGCCGGGATTCGCGCGGCGAAAGCGCGGGAACAACAAGCGGGTCTGTTGCCAAATCCGGTGATCGGCTATAGCGGAGACGAAATTCGCGGAGGCGAAGCCGGAGGAGGCAAGCAAGGGTTTTTTATCGAGCAACGAATCGTGACTGGTGGAAAGTTGAGCAAAGCGAAAGCGGTGTTCGCGAAAGAGGTGTCGCTTGCAGAGCTCGAGTCGGAAGAACAGAAGGTTCGCGTCGAGACGGCGATTCGCATGGCGTTTTACCGCGTGCTGGCCGCGCAGGAACTTGTCGATGTACGAATGCAGCTTGCGCAGATCGCAGATGCATCCGCAGAAACCGCCCGACGGCTCGGAAATACAGGCCAAGAAGATGAGACGGAAATTCTCGAAGCGGAATTGCAGGCGCACCGGCTGCGGCTTGCAGCGCGAATGGCAGAGAATACGCTGCGAGAGGAGTGGCGGGCGCTGGCCGCAGCGATGGGCGATCCGGAGATGGAGCGACAGATTGTTGCGGGCGACCTGGAACACGGGTGGCCGGAGCTGAAAGACCAGGAAGTGCTGGATGCAATCGCAAAAGGCAGCCCGGCTGTTCGAATTGCGGACGCAACAGCAGCTCGCAATGCGGCGGAGGTAACTCGAGCGCAACGAGAAGCAATTCCGGACCTGCGCGTGCGCGGAGGACTCCTCTACAACAATGAACTGCTTGGGGCAGTGCCGCGCGCGACGAGTTGGGAAGGAACCGCAGAAGTTGGCATTGAGATTCCGATTTTCAATCGAAATCAAGGAAATGTGAGGGCAGCCCGTGCCGAAGGGGACCGCGCCGAAGAAGAAAAGCGGCGCGTTGCGCTGACACTGAGAGAACGCACCGCCAGTGTTCTGGATCAGTATTCAAATGCGCGGCTGATGGTCGAGCAGTACCGCCTGGAGATCCTGCCGCGGTCGAAAAAAGCTTATGAATTGATGGAACAGCGCCACGGTGCGATGCTCGCGTCGTTTCCGCGCGTCCTAGAAGCGCAACAGCGTCTCTTCGAATTGCATGTCGAGTATGTCGGCGCGCTTGAGAGCTTGTGGACGAACGGGATCGCCCTGCAAGGCTTTTTGCTTACCGATGGACTCGAAGCACCAGCGCGACCGGGAGAAATGGACCGGCCGATTCGCGAAACCAACGTTCCCATGCCCGAGCGCACAATGGGACCCGGCTCCGGTTTGACGCCGAAATAATGCGACAAAACTTCAATGCGCGATCAGACGGTCGAGCTCATGGCCAACGTCCGGCGCCGTGCGATCCCAATAGTGTGTGTGCGCGCCGAGCCCGATGCAGGCATCTATGCGCGTGGCCCGATTGGGGTCGCTATTGTCGTAGAAGACGGTTGGCTTCACGGAATTGGAGTGTAGACCGCTCGACTCCTTATGGGTCGGGCGAACGTAGACCTCGTTAACCCACACCGGACGACCGACGTAGTCGCCGCTGCGATAAAAATTGATCCATTGCTTCAATCCGAGTTCAGCCGGTGAAGGTGGTTCGGCGAGCGGGATGGATTCGCCGGGTTCGCTCGGAGAGAGGCGTTCGCCCGTGTCTTCCGGCTCGGGACGAATCCAGGCGTAGAGATGCGGGAAAAAGCGGTTCAAAAGCTGGCGGAGCGGGCATCCCATAGAGAAGAAATAGACAGGCAGCGCATGCGATGCCTGTCCGGCAAATGCGAATTCCGTCAGCTCGGAATTCTTTTCCTGCTGAAGAAAGCGGAAGAGGTCGGCGGTAATGAGCGAGCCGAGGCTGTGCGCGACAATGACGATGCGATCGTACGTGCGACGCCCGTCGGCTTCGCGAGCTTGATGTAAGTGATGAAGCAGTGCGGTGTAACGCTCGATGATTTTGGCGCGAGGCGTGGCGCGCGCGGGGGACGTGCGAAGATAGTTGTCAACGTCAAGAATCGTATCCAGAACGGCGCTCAAGTATTTGACCAGAATTCCCGCCAGCACCGCGGCGGAGCCGGCAAGGACGCCGCCAAAGGAAAGGAGTTGGCGCCCTCCGGACGCCATGAGTGGCAATTTGTAGAGGTAGAGAAGAAACGATTCGCCGGGATCGTGCGACGAATAATACCGCACCCCGCCGTAGGCAAGGGAGACAAGCGGCACGAGGAACGCGGCTATCCAGAGAAAGACTACGGTCCAACGAAAGTGCCGAAAACCGGAAGAGAGCCAGTGACCCAAAAGAATCGAACGGGCATTGCTTGCGGCACGGGGCGGAGCAATTTCGTAATAAATAGAAGGCAGGACGATCAGAATCAGCAGAAAAAATCCGACGCCGGCGATGCCGACGGAGAGAACCATGCCTGGGGGTGCGGATTGAACAATCAGTCCTTGCAAAAATACGCTGGCACTGCTTTCCGCAGAAGGTGACGGAGCCGCGGGAACGGCGGACCCTCTCGTCGCCACAAGCAGTTCTTGCGTCTGCGCGGGCGAAAGAGCCATCCACTGCAAGCTCGCGGGCAGCCAGATCGTGCGGGGAGTCGTTTTTTGGTATAAGTCGGCACGCGCGGAGACGAAGTGATAAGAAGCGCTTCCCGTGAAGACTGCCAGTAGAAGTATGAGCAAAGCGGGAATCGCGACGGCGAAGCGTGCGGTGCGTCCGGCAGCGCGCGCACGTGTCAACTGCGCTTCGTTTTCAGGCTTGCGGCCGAGGCGCCACACGCAAAGCCTTTCCAGCAAAACCGAGAGACAAGCAAGCAGGAGAAAAACGAGCACCAGCAATCTGAGGAACAGAAAAACATATTGCACAAGCAACAACGAGGTCGTGCGCAGAGCCGTTTCGCTGTAGCTATGCTGGAGCGCGAGTAAAACCAGAAAACCGAGGGTCACGAGGATGATGAAGGCCAGACCGAGTTGTCGAGCGCCGATGCGAACCTGATCGTACTTGGCAAAAATGAAAAAAGAGATTGCTGCGCCGAGCACCCACCATTCCAGCACCAGCACTACTGGAGCGTACTGGCGGTGATACAGCAGGAAAATTCCGAGCACCATGCCCGACAAAATCCCTGGAACCAGCCAAAACCACCAACTGCGGACGCCCAAGGGCGGTTCGCGCCGCAAGCTGAGAACGAGCGTACCGAGCAAACAAGCGACAGAAAGGAACGCGCCAGCAACGACGATTCGTTTTAGGTCGCTCACCAGCAAAAGAGGCAGAGGTGCGAGGACGACACCATAGATCAGCACCAACAGCGGCAGGATTGCGAGAGTAAGCAGGCGCGTAGCGTAGGTGTACGAGCGAAAGTACAAAAACCAGTCCCACTTTCCAATGTTCTCCAATGCCGCTTGATCGAGCGCGATCCGGCCGAGGCTCGTTAGGTGCAGGAGAAGCTGGTAGAAAGAAAAAAAGAAGCGCAGGAGAGAGTTGTTTGGCCGCGCGAGGTCAGCCCAGTACATTTCGTAAACATGAACGTCTCTCTCTGCAACACCGGAAGCGTCGAGGCGCTGTCCATCGTGGCGCCAAGTCGGGAAGCTGTTCTGCGCGGGATCACCGGCAAACTGGTCAAGCTGCATGCGCAT
>Ga0126376_10000181_pt1 | contig 29292 bp, 19 predicted proteins | sample PanSoiMetPlot_15_FD_92760 | JGI IMG/M metagenome (GOLD analysis project Ga0126376, IMG submission 92760) | Tropical forest soil microbial communities from Panama - MetaG Plot_15 | ecosystem: Environmental > Terrestrial > Soil > Tropical forest > Bulk soil | place: Panama | collected 2016-02-17 | reverse complement strand
GAATCGGGAGGCACGAGGTCTTCGTGAACTAGCACTATGATGCGCAGTTTCTTGCGTGGCTCAAAGGTCATACGGCTATGCGATGATAACCTGAATGGAGCACGTTCATTACTTGCACAGTCAGCACTATCATGACACGTCGGCGCGTTTCGCGAAAGGGGGTTGCCACGCGAAGTTTCAATTCTTTACAACGATCGATCATGTTTTGCAGCACGTGGTCTATCGTGTACTGATGCACGCCAGTACCTTCAGCAACGATCTGTCGCACTTCGCGTCGCACCTTGCGAAGAAAACTTGCCGCGCTCTGTTTTGACTTGTGTCGCGGATCGTCAGAGAAGATGCGATTGAGATCGCGATCGTAAACTGCGGGCCATTCGAAGTCGTATCGTTCGCGTTTGCGACGGTAGTGTTCGCGCAGTGTTCCTTTGAGCGCCGAGAGTGGTTCGACTTTGGTGCGCGTTCGGTTTCTGGGTTTCGTGCCTGCGAGACTCGTCATCAGCTCGTCGATGTATTCGAGCTTGTGCAACGCGGGCCAGCCGCGATAACGGCGACGCCACTGCGAACGCGGCTGGAGCCAGACGGCGAAAGTCTCGGCGAAGTCTTCAGCCGGGTGCGCCTGCGCGTACCACGCGGGCAGATGCAGCACGAACTTGCGGCTCCTGGGTTTGGGTTTGTAGAAGTCGGGATACGGTTGCGCGAAGGAGCCAAAGAGCTCGCGATACTGGCGCTTGAAGTGAAGCCGGAAAGCCGTGTCGAGGGCGTGGCCGGCTTCGTGACGCAGGATGCGCAGGCATTCGGTGTCAGAACCGCCTTCGATCTCCAGCATCTGCTTTCGTTCCAGCTTCATCAAGCGCGGGTGGGCGAGGTAAAACGGGATGGCGATGCCCGGCACCCGATCGGGCGAAAACCACTCTTCCGCGAGCCAAACGTGCGGTTTAAAGCGAATTCCCCGGGAGTTCAACTCACTGTAAAGCCGCTTGATGTGGGGCTCGAGAAACGACCCCTTGATCTTGATGGGGAGGTCGCAGATGCGCAGGTCAAGCAACTGCTCATCGCTGAGACGATGCCAGGGGAATCTATAGCTCACGGTGCGCAGATTCTAGCCGCCCCGCAACCATCGGTCAAAAATAGGTCCATAGACGGTTTTGACCCTTTTCGATTTCTGGTTGCGCGTTCTAGAATGAGAACCCGAATGCCGGCGTCTCCCCATCAAACACAACGCACAATCCGGAGAAGAACAAACAGAGCTATGCCCAAACGCACATTTTTCAGAACTGCGATTTCAGTCTGCTGCTTGCTCACCATCACAGGAATTGCCAGTGCTGATACAAAGATCAAATCGCGCCAAACCAGCGGCGGCCAGACTTACGAGAACACCAGTTACATCAAAGGCAAACGCCAGCGGAGCGAAACCAACAACGGTCAGATGGTTGTGATTCAACAGTGCGACCTGCGCCGCAACATCCAGATCATGCCGGCTGCAAAAGCCTACATGATCCAACCGTATGACGAACCATCAACCACAACCCCCACGACTGCAAACAACACGTCGCAACCAACCGCGGTGAAGAAAGGCGGCGTTGTTACTTCGACCGTTACGACAAAAGACACGGGCGAGCGCAAACAGATGTTTGGCTACACCGCGCGTCACATCATCACGACGATGGAGATTAAGTCGTCTCCGGACGCCTGCTCGACAGTCAACAACAAGATGGAGATCGAGGGCTCGTATATCGATGCCGCTTTTGCACTCGATTGCGACAGCAACCGCGCGTACACGCCCCACCTGCCAAAGGCGGGCGGCGGCGGCTGCCGAGATCGTTACGAGACGAAGACCATCGGAATGGCAAAGAAAGGTTTTCCGGTTTGGGAAAAGACCACGATGATTGGTCCAAACGGAATGGAGAGTTTTTCAACCACCAACGAAGTGCTCGAGTTTTCCCAGGCGACACTCGATGCGAGCTTGTTCGACGTGCCCGAGGGTTATCGCGAAGTGCAGGACTTCGCGAGTGCGTTCGCTGCGGCGTACGCCGCACCGGGCTCAACCAACACGTCTAACAACAACTCGCCGGCGCCATCGACCGTCTCGACCACCCCAACCGTTGCGAGTACCGTCGGCCCCAAACGAGCAGGCATGATTCGTCTTGGCGTCGCGGCCGTGAAGACCGGCAACGTCGCAGAGGGAATGAACGCGAGTGAGCTCGCGCTAGCGGTGCGAAACACATTGCTTCAGCAACTAAAAGGCACAAACGTCGAAGCCGTTGCGATTGACGCGACGGGGGCGGCGATTCAAGCTGAGGCGCAGCAGAAAGACTGTGACTACGTCGTCTTCGCGAACGTCTCGCACAAGAAAGGCGGCGGTGGTTTCGGAAGCATGCTGGGCAACTCGGCTTCTTCGATCGCGAGTAGTGTTGGCTATGGTCACGGAACAGCAGCGGCAGTCACCGCAAACGCCACCAGCGCAGTCGTTGTTCAGAGCATCAAGGCGAAGGATGAGATGACGCTCGACGTAAGATTGGAGCGCCCCGGCAGCACAACGCCCAGCTTCGCGCAGCAATTCAAAGGCAAAGCCAAATCAGCCGGCGAGGACATCATCACTCCCCTGGTCCAACAAGCCTCGCAGGCCGCGATTCAAGCGATAGGCAAGCAATAGGTCCTATTGGTCTTATAGGACCTATTTCAACTCTCCGGCATGACGCCCGTCTTCAGAAACGAGGACGGGCATCGTTTTTCCACCACACACTCAGCACAAAGCGGACTCCGCGCTTTGCAGATCTTTCTGCCGTGGTAAATCATCAAGTGCGGGAAGATCACCCAGTCTTTCTTCGGCACGATCGGAATAAGGTCCTGCTCGATCTTTTCCGCGGTCTTCTGTTGCGTGAATCCGAGCCGATGCGAGAGTCGCGTCACGTGCGTGTCGACCACCACTCCCGCGTGAATATCAAACGCGTTTCCCAACACCACATTCGCAGTCTTGCGCGCGACGCCCGGCAGCTCCAGCAACTCATCCATCGTGTGCGGAACCTCGCCGCCATACTGCTCAGTCAAGACTTTCGCCGTTCCCTGTAACGATTTGGTCTTGTTACGAAAGAACCCCGTCGACTGAATATCTTTCTCCAGCTCGCGCGGCGGCACCTTCAGGTAATCTTCCGGCTTGCGGTACTTCCGAAACAGATCCGCCGTAACAATGTTGACCCGCTCGTCAGTACACTGCGCCGAAAGAATCGTCGCAACGAGCAACTCAAACGGGTTCGAGTGGTTCAGTGAACACTTCGCACCCGGATACGCCCGTTTGAGTCGCCGGATAACTTCGCGTGTACGTGTTTTCAGTTCCTCGAGGCTTTCGCGTTTCGCCATCCGTTCATCCTGTTCGTTTCAATTTTCCTTTCTTCTTGGCCCAGGCTTCGATTCGCACGAAGACAAAGAGTCCGAGCGGCAAGATTATCGCTCCCATCAACGCCAACACCAGCAACTCGTGCCACACAGCCGACAACGGCGCGCCCGCGAGATGCTCGGCAGTCGAACCGGAGTTCCCTACACCGAACAACTTCCGGCAAGCAGACAACGTGTAAGTCGCCGGTGAGATTGCGGACAACGGTTGCAACCAGCGTGGCAGGACATCAATCGGATAATAAACTCCCGAAACGAGCAGAAGCGAGCCCTGAAAGATGTGCGTTGCCTCCGCGCCTCTCTCAGGGCTCATCACAGGAAACACCGCCGCGAACAAACCCAGGCCCACGAACGCGACCGTGCTCACCGCCAGCACCACCAGCACGCCAGGCAGATTCGCCCCACGCAAATTTAGATTCGTGAACAGCATCAGTCCGAGCAACACGATCACGCTCGTCACGATGCTGTTCAGCAGCGAAAACAAACTCACGCCGAGCAAATGTACGGCTCGCGACACCGGAGCCATGAACGTGTATTCCAGTGTTCCTTCCCAACGCTCGTACGCGATCGACATCGCGATCTCCTCGTAGAGCCGCGAGAGGTAGTTCCACAGCAACGCTCCGACAATCAGCGTCAGTGTCAGTTGGTAATTGTTCTCGGCCACGCCGATCAGCGCGACCGTTGCCGACGTCACGAGCGCGTAGAAATTGAAGACTATGACCCAGCCGATGTAGCGACGGGTGATGTGATACCCGCGAAACAGGAAGGCCCACGTCTGACGCATGACTGCTTCCATGATTAGTCCTCCACCAATGCCATTTCGTCTTCTTCTTCAACAAGTTCTTCACCAGTCAACTTGATGAAGGCATCGTCCAGTGTTTGCGCGCCGGAACGTCGCATCAGTTGCGCAGCGGTTCCCTCAGCCACGAGCCTGCCATGGGCCAGGAAACCGATGCGTACGCACAAACGTTCCGCCTCCGCCATGTCGTGCGTCGTTAACAGAATCGTGGTCCCTTCGCGCGCCTGTAGATCTTCGAGGAACGACTGAACGTCGCGACGACTCTTCGGATCGAGACCCGTAGTCGGCTCGTCAAGCAACAACAACGGCGGGTTGATCATCAGTGCGCGCGCGATGCTGATCTTCTGCTGCATACCTCGGCTCATCTCCTCGAGCGGCGTTGAGAACTTCGTGTCCTCCATTCCCAATTGATCGAGAATCCGGATGACGCGCCGTTCCGCTTCGCGCGCTTTCTGGCCGTAGAGCAGTGCCGTGTAAAGCAGGTTTTCGCGCGCCGAGAGCTTCTTGTAGAACGCGGCATCGACGCTGACGCGGCCGATGATCCGGCGCACTTCTTCCGCTTGCGCGGGCAAAGTGAAGTCGAGCAAACGGACGTAGCCACTGTCGGCGATCAGCAGAGTCGAGAGGATGCGAATCAAGCTCGACTTGCCGGAACCGTTTGGTCCGAGCAGTCCGTACGTCTCACCAGGCATGACGTGGAATGAGACGTCGTTAACTGCCAGGAGTTCGGACTTCTTCCGAAAACCGGTACGTTTGCTGAAACTCTTGCGAAGGTTGCGCACCTGAATAGCTGGTTGTTGCATGATCGAACCTCAAAAAGTGGATCGCAAAAAGCGAGACCACTTGAAAAACGTTTGGTTGTGTTTGGAAATAGAGGAGCGGCTGAGCGCGCCTTACGCGTTCGCAATGCGAAGCGAGCGTGATGACCCGATTTCAGCCGCGCAGATATACTGCGCAGGAATCAAGCGAGGTCCAGCCGTCGGAGAATGAGTTCTTTCATCAATATCACCTGCGCGCCAAGAATAATACAGAAGCTCTAATTTTAACAACCTCGGCGGTATAGGTCCGATAAGTCCGATAGGACCTATCTAACGTCTGCCGTGCGCAATTTTGATCGCTTCCGGTAGCTGTCGTAGCCGCAGCATCGAAATAACTCCGAACAGCGGCCCGGGTGCGAGGATCATGAACGCATAGCGCCAGCCCTTCGCGCTCGCCACCTTTGGAATCAACTCGATTGAGATCGTCGTCAACAGAAAACCGATGCACATCTGGATCGTCAGCGCGGTGCCGATGTACTGCGGATCGCCAAGCTCAGTGATGCATGAAGAAAACTGCGCGGAGTCAGCCACGACCGTCGCGCCCCAGATCGCGGCAACAACTAAAAGCAGCAACGGACTGCCACCGTAAAGCAAACCGATCACAAGACAACAAGTGCCGCTGAGCGCCATCGCCCATGACGTCACGAGAGTTCGTCCCACGCGATCGGCGATCAGGCCCGCGATCACACAACCGATCGCGCCCGCACCGATCACGATGAACGAACCAAGCTCCGCCAGTCGTGGATTTCCATTTTGAGTCGCGAGGCTCGCGCGAATCATCACCGGAATCCAGATCCACATGCCGTAGAGCTCCCACATGTGACCGAAGTAACCGAAACTCGCCAGTCTCACGCCACGATTACTGAACACGCGAACAATCTGCGCGATGTCAAACTTCGCCGGCGGCAATGCGTATGGACCATCCTCAACAAGGAGGAGCACGACGAGTCCGCCGACTGTCGCGAGCAGTGAGACGAAGAGCACGTTCGGGCGCCAGTTGTTACTTCCAAGCGCGTTGACGAGATAAGGCGTCGCCTTACCCATCGTGAGTGCTCCGACGAGAACGCCGAGCGCCATGCCGCGCCGTTCGCGAAACCACGTCGCCATGATCTTCATTCCGGGCGGGTAGACTCCGGCCAGACAGATGCCCGTCACAAAGCGGAGTGCGATGGCTGTAGTTGGATCGACTACGTAAAGACCGAAGACCCAATTAACCACCGCGCCGAGAAATGCGGATACAGCGAAGAGATGTCTGGTGCTGATGACGTCGGGCAGGTTTAAGGTGGCGCTGAACAGCGTACCGGCAACAAAGCCGAGTTGGACCGCGTTCGCGATCCAGCTAATTTGTGACGGTGAGAGATGCCATTCAACTGATAGTGCGGGAACAACGGCCGAGCCACTGAACCAGAGCGACATCCCCAGTAACTCCGCAATCGAGAGTAATACGAGGGCGCGCCAGCGTCGTTGATGCGGAGTGGTCATACAGGATTTCAATTGGACAGGGTTAGTACCGTAACGCGGTAGCGTCGGGTTGTACGTGAACCGATCTGACCCGACGCTACCGCGTTACGGTACTGACCTCGTCCAACAATAATTTCCAACTTTTAGGCTAAATCAAAGAGAAGCACTTCCGCGGGCTCTTCAGCCTTAATCTTCAAACCCGACTCCGCGACAATCACCAATCCATCACCCTGCTCCGCCGTTTCGCCATTAACCGTGATCGCGCCGCGTGCCACCTGTATCCACGCGTACCGCACGGGGTCCATCGCGCGCTCGATTTCCTCGCCCGCATCGAGTATCGAAGCAAACAAGCTAACGTCCTGATTAACGTGCACCGAATCGTCACGCCCATCACTCGACGCGATCAAGCGCAACTGCCCGCGCCGTTCCTCTTCAGAGAACGCTTTCTGTTCATAACCGGGAGTCAGATTCTCCTCGTTCGGCACGATCCAGATCTGTAACAGATGAACGCGCTCGGTGACCGACGCGTTCTGTTCGCTGTGTCTGACACCGGTGCCAGCGGTCATGCGTTGCACATCGCCGGGACGAATCACGGAGCCATTGCCCATGCTGTCTTCGTGTTTCAACGCGCCTTCGAGGATGTAGGTGATGATCTCCATGTCGCGATGCCCGTGCTTCGGAAAGCCGCGACCGGCAGCGACAAAGTCTTCATTAATGACGCGCAAACTCCGAAAACCCATGTAGCGCGGATCGTAATACTGATCGAACGAAAACGTGTGATACGTGTTGAGCCACCCGTGATCGAAATGTCCGCGTTCCTTTGATCGTCTAATGCTGATCATGATCTTAGAGCCCAAGTCCCTCTTCATGGGCCACGAACACCGTGGCCAGCTCATTCAACCCTTCCGCATCCCGATCGTCGAATCTTCCGAGAAGCGGACTATCGAGATCGAGCACGCCCAGCAATCGCTCGCCGTCAAACAACGGCACCACGATCTCCGAGTTTGAGGCCACATCGCATGCGATGTGTCCCGGGAACTCATGTACGTTCGGCACGATAATCGTCTCGCACTGCTGGGCCGCCACGCCGCAGACTCCCTTGCCCAACGGAATGCGAACGCATGCCGGATTTCCCTGAAATGGACCAAGCACAAGCTCTTCGCCCTGCAGAAAATAGAACCCGGCCCAGTTCACATTCGGCAACGAATTGAATAGCAGCGCGCTGAAGTTCGACGCGTTGGCGATGAAGTCATGCTCGCCCTTGAGCAGGCTCAGCAGTTGGACCACGAGGTTCGCGTACAGCTTGCTCTTGGCCGACTTCGGCGCGCCATCGCGCCGTTTAAATACTTTCTTTTTGAGCGCTTTCTTCTTTGCGGCAGTTCCCTTCCTTGCCGATTTTTTCTTAGCTATTAGAGTTGTCATGTTTGCTTTGATTCCTCCGTTAAAGGCCGGATGCTAATCACCACCGATTTCGACGCCGGAGTATTGCTCTTCTCGGCGACGCTGCGCACCGGCACCAAAACATTCGCTTCCGGAAAATAAGTCGCGGCACAACGACGCGGGATATCGTAAGGCACAACGGCAAATCCGCGCGCGATTCGCTCCTCATCTTCGAAATGACTGACCAGGTCCACGACTTGTCCCGCCTTCAGCCCCGCGGCCGTGATGTCTGCTTCGTTGAGAAACACGACGAGCCGTCCATCACTGATGCCGCGATAACGATCGTTGAGAGTGTAAACCGATGTATTAAACTGATCATGACTGCGAATTGTCATCATCAAAAACTGATCCAGCCCAAGATCGTGACGCGGTAACTCGTGTACGGTAAAGTGCGCCTTTCCACTCTTCGTTTTGAATACGCGTTCGCGCGCGGCGTTTGGCAGATAAAACCCGCCGGGTTCGAGCACACGACCGTTGTAATCCTGAAAACCCGGAACCACCAGCTCGATGGCATCGCGAATCTCAACGTAGTTGCGCGCCAGGCTTTCCCAAGCGACTGTGGTGCGATGCTCGAGCGTCGCGCGCGCGAGCCGGGCCACGATTTGTGGTTCACTCAAAAGCTCCTTCGAGGCGGGCTCGAGTTTGCCCTCCGAGACCTGCACCACGCCCATTGAGTTTTCCGTGGTGACAAACTGTGGTCCCATGCCCTGCATGTCAATCTCCGTGCGGCCCAGACACGGCAGGATCAAGGCGCGATCTCCGTGGATCAAATGTGAACGATTCAGTTTAGTCGAGACGTGGGCCGTCAGGCGACAACGACGAAGCGCCACAGCCGTAAAATCAGTGTCAGGTGTCGCCGAAAGAAAGTTGCCGCCGAGGGCGAAGAAGACTTTGACCTGTCTGTCGTGCATGGCCCGAATGGCCTGGACCGTGTCGAAGCCGTGATTTCGCGGCGGCTCGAAGTTAAATGCTTCGCCGAGCTTGTCGAGGAACGCTTCAGTGGGACGCTCCCAAATTCCAACCGTGCGATCGCCCTGAACGTTGCTGTGACCGCGCACCGGACACAAACCCGCGCCCGGCTTTCCGATCTGCCCGCGCAGAAGCATCAGATTCACGATCTCCTGAATGTTTGCGACAGCGTTCTTATGTTGCGTGAGACCCATGGCCCAACAAAAGATCGTGCGCTCCGAGCTGACAAAGATCTGCGCCGCCGCTTCAAGCTGCTCCTTCGACACTCCACTCTGCTCGACGACCTCCGCCCACGAAACGTTTTGCAGTGCCGAAGCGAATGCATCGAAGCCAGTGGTGTGCGTATCGATAAAGTCGCGATCGATCGCGCCTCCACGCGCGACCACTGCTTTTGAAAGTCCCTTCAACAACGCCACATCGCCGTTGACACGAACTTGCAGAAACACATCCGCGAGCTGCGTTCCCGAGCCAAGCAAGCCAAGCACGTGCTGCGGATGTTTGAAACGCGTCATGCCCACCTCGGGCAGCGGATTGATATGGACCAGCTTGCAGCCTCTTCGTTTCGCGCGTTCGAGCGACGTCAGCATGCGCGGATGATTCGTGCCGGGATTCTGACCGATGACAAAGATCGCATCGGCTTTATCGAAGTCTTCGAGCGTCACGGTTCCTTTGCCGACACCGATCGTTTCGCTCAATGCCGTGCCGCTCGACTCGTGACACATGTTCGAACAATCGGGCAGATTGTTGGTGCCAAACTGGCGCACGAAGAGTTGATAAAGAAAAGCCGCTTCGTTGCTGGTGCGACCGGAAGTGTAAAAGACTGCCTGATCCGGGTAGTTCAGTGAATTGAGCTCACCAGCGAGCAGTTCGAAAGCATCGTCCCAACTCACGGGTTCGTAGTGAGTCGCATCGCGACGCAGCAACATCGGATGCGTGAGTCGACCCTGCGAGTTCAGCCATTGATCCGATTGCTGTGAGAGTTCTTCAACACTCCATTTCTTGAAGAACTCGGGTGTGACGCGTTTGGTAGTCGCTTCGTCCGCAACGTGCTTGGCGCCGTTTTCGCAGAACTCAAAACGCGATCGGTGTTGATCCGGTTCAGGCCATGCACAACCCGGGCAATCGATTCCACCCGATTGATTAACTTTCAACAGCGTGCGCACACCGCGAACTAAACCCGTCTCCTCTGAAATCGCTTTGACGGTGGCAACGATGGCGGGCACTCCACCGGCAGCTTTCTCTTTTTTTATTTGATTTGACATGCGTTTCCACAGATTATAATCGCTGCAATCTGTGTTAAAAGCCTGTTGAGGAAAAACTATATGACCCTTCCGCGCCCCCTTCGGTCGCTATTTTTCTACGTTCTCTGCCTTTCAGCTTTTACAACAATCGTTAATGCCCAGATCAAACCGGGCCGCGATCCTAACCAGGCAATCGATCAGGAGTACACCAACAAGATTCGTGAGTATACAACCGCTCCTTACTTCAATTCGCCTCTGACTGACTACTTGCCGGCTTCATCCGACGTGCCCACGCCCAAAGCCGTGCTCGGCGACGTCGCGGGCGCTCCGGGAAAGTTGCCTTATGCCGAGGATGTTTACAAGTACATGCGCATGCTGGAGCGTGCGAGCCCACGCGTGAAGGTTTTTACGATTGGCACCACCGAAGAAGGCCGCGAGATGATCGCTGTCGCGATCGCTTCCGAGCAACTGATTTCAAAGCTCGATGAGAATCGCGCGCGACTCACGAAACTCGCCGACCCCAGAACCATCAACATGGACGAAGCCGAGGCCGATCGACTCGTGGCTGCTTCGTTTCCAATTTATTACATCACCGGCACAATCCACTCAACAGAGACCGGCGCACCGACGGCGCTGATGGAGCTCGCATACAGGCTCGTGGTCGACAACAGCGCCTACATCAAATTCATTCGCGACAACGTGGTCACGCTGATTACTCCGGTCGTTGAAGTAGACGGTCGAAATCGCATGGTCGACGTCTACAACTGGCACCTGGCGCATCCAAACGAGAACTGGCCGCCGTTGATCTACTGGGGTCATTACGTCGCCCACGACAACAATCGCGACGCCATCGGTCTCTCATTAAAACTCACGCGCAACGTCCTCAATACTTACCTGCAATGGAAACCACAGGTACTGCACGATCTGCACGAATCGGTTCCATATCTTTACGACAACACGATCGGCGATGGTCCATACAACGCCTGGGTCGATCCGATTCTGACTGATGAGTGGCAGATGATTGGCTGGAACAACGTTTCGGAGATGACCAAGTTTGGCATGCCCGGCGTGTTTGCGCATGGCAACTTCGACACCTGGTCGCCGGGTTATCTGATGTTCCTCGCCGCGACGCACAACGGCATCAGTCGTCTGTATGAGACGTTCGGTAATGCTGGCGCTGACACACTCGAGCGAACCTTGTCGCCGAGCGAGTATCAGCGCACCTGGTACCGCCAGAATCCGCCTTTGCCGAAGGCGAAATGGTCACAGCGTAATAACAACAACTACGAGCAAACCGCGCTGCTGACCTCGCTCTACTATTTCGGCAACAACAGCAAACTGTTTCTCAAGAACTTCTACCTGAAGAGCAAACGCTCGATCGACAAACCAAAGAACGAAGGTCCGGCAGCGTACGTTCTTCCGGGCGACGAAGTTCGACCAGGCAACCAGGCGGAACTGCTGCGCACCTTGCAAGCTCAGGGCGTCGAGATCAGCCGATCGACTGCGCCGTTCACAGTTGCTGTCAAGAAGAAAGCCGGCCGGGCGGAGCGTCCGTCGCCGTCAGCATCTCCGTCACCGGCACCAAAGACAGACGAGCGCACTTTCCCCGCCGGCAGCTACATCGTGCGCATGGACCAACCTTACAGCCGCATCGCCGACGCCTTGTTGGACTATCAATACTGGGCGCCGAACGATCCGCAAACCGATATCTACGACGACACCGCCTGGACCATGGGCGAGCTCGCGAATGTCGAAGTCGTGCGCGTCACGGATACGAAAGTCCTGCAAGCGCCGATGGAGCGAATCACGGGCGACGTTCGCTCGGCGGGCGGAATCGTGAACAGTGGTTCGGTCTATCTGATCAACCATATCGCCGACAACGCGCTCATGACGCTGCGTTATCGTTTGAAAGACGTCGAGATGGACGCGGCCGAAGAACCCTTCGAAGCCGCGGGCCGCAAGTTCAATCGCGGCTCGTTCATCATTCGCAAAGCCGCCGGTGAAGAGTTGCGACGAGTAGCCAACGAGCTCGGCGTGCAGGTGTATGCAGTTGCGGATGCGCCGTCAGTGAAAACTCATCCGGTGCGTGCAGCGCGCGTCGCAGTGATGCACACGTGGTTGGGCACTCAGGACGAGGGCTGGTATCGAATCGGGCTCGATCAGTTGCAAGTGCCGTTCGCATACATCAGCACACAGGACGTCTCGCACGATGCGGACCTGAAGCGCAAGTACGACGTGATCCTGTTTGCGCCGGTGGGTCGCAACGCGCAGGCCATCATCAATGGCATGCCGATGTACGGCAATCCGCTGCCGTGGAAGAAGACTCAACTGACGCCGAACCTCGGTAACATCGATGACACTGACGACATGCGACCCGGGCTCGGTTGGAGTGGTTTGCAGAACTTGCAGAAGTTTGTGAAAGACGGCGGGCTCTTCATAACCGTCGACGATACTTCGGAGTTTGCGGTCAACTACGGCTTTACCGCCGGTGTTTCGGCAAATCGCTCGCAACGCCTGCGCGCGATCGGTGACATACTGCGGTTGAAGACGGTCGACTCGGCCAGTCCGATTGCGTACGGTTATGGCGACTCGTTGGCGATGTACTGTTTTAACGGCGCGACCTACAACATCAACAACGGCGTTGGTGGACGTGGGCCACGTGGTCAACAACGCGCCACGGGTCGCGGCACGCCTGACGATCCGGATGTTCCGCAAGGGCGACCGCCGGCAGAGATACCGGAGCCGCCGCCGCGCGTTGAACCTTGGGAGGCGCCGCCCGTAACAGACGAGCAGCGACGTAATGCAATCGGGTTGATACCACCGGACCAGCGGCCGCGCGTGGTTCTGCGTTATGCCGATAGCCGCGACCTTTTTGTTTCCGGATTGCTGGATGGCGGTGACGAGATCGCGCAGCATCCGGCGATCATCGACGTGCCGTCCGGGAATGGTCACGTGCTGCTCTTCTCGACCAATCCCTTCTGGCGCGGGCAAACAAAGGGCAGCTATTTCCTGGTCTTCAACGCGATCTTGAACTGGGACAACCTGAACGCCGGCCGCAAGCTCGCGGAAAAATAGAGCAATGAGAGAATAGGTCCTATAGGACCAATAGGACCTATCTCTCCCACTCTTTCAGACCCTCAACAACGCGCAAGACCTCGCTGCGTTTTTTCTCGAACAGCGCGAACATGAAGATGATCGTGGCGCCGGTCACGATTCCCGCGACGTACCAAAGCCACGTCCAGCCAAAGTTTACTGATGCATACCAGATCATCGTCGTGATCGACAGCAAGAGAAAGATCGCCCCGAGCAACAACAAACCGCGAATGCGAAAGACGATTCCTGCGAAGACGCCCGCCAGCGACAACGATCCGAGTATTAACGGCAACCACGGAGAATTCGCGACGCCGTTGATGAAAATGTCGGCAGTTGACGAAACGTAGATCGTGACGAGTGAAAGATACCTGACGCCCGCCATCTGATCCTCAGTCATCTTCTCCTCATTGAGATACGCCGCGAAAAGCACCGACAGCGCGACCGGGATCAACCACAACTGCGGATGCTGGAGAAACTGGTAGTCAGTAGTGCGCTGCCAGATGTACCAGAGCCCCGTATTGCCTGCGAGTGTGGCAAGTACGCCAAAACCAAACGAGCGGCGCAGGATCGAAAGCAGGCCATACAAACCACCCACCACAAACAACAGCAAGGAGAAATCGACTTCCGACGACGCCAGCCAGAAGCCCAGCACCGGCAGCAGCGGTAGAAACGCTCCGGTGCGCTCGAGCGGTTGGGCCAACACGAGCAACTTCCGGCGTCGCAAGGCCTCACTCGTCGTCACACCGAAGTAAGCGATCAGCATCACGACCAACGGCCAGTAACGTTCGATGAAACCCGTAAACAGCCACGGCATCGTCAACCTGACGTGCAGGAACAGCAAGGCCAGCATCACCTCAGCGACATAGACGTAGCGCATGCGACCACGCTCGGAAAGACTCAGCGGATCGTGATTCGGCGAGAGCGCGAAGAGCACACAGATGACGATTGCCGCAATCAGTGTCACACCCACTGCAACGAGTGAAAAAGGATTGATCAGCACCGCGCCGAACTTAAGTTGGTAAGAAACCTCAGTCGCCAAACAGAAGAAGAGTGCCAACGCGCCTGCGCCCAGCAACCAGGGCACACACGCGCGGGCGGCGTTGGTCCAATTCGGCCAGCGCGCAGTCGCTTTATCGAGCCAGAGACCGTAAAGCGCTGTGAGACCAAAAGTCTCAACCATCAGGATCACGCTGCGGTTCAACCACGTCGCATTAAAGCCGGGCGTAAGCCACGACCATCCGATCAGAATCGTGCCGACGGTAAACGTCACTATCGCGGCGCGGCGCCAGTTTTTCTCGCTCTTTCCCTCGGCAAGCAAAGCAAAAGCTACGCTCTGTGCGGCCAGCGCCAGCGCAGCCGAGATTCGTAGACCGAAGTCGAGAAAACTCACGTTGATCCAATACACGAGCACGCCGGCGGCGGCAACAGCTATCACGGAATACGCTGCGAACCAGGCGAGTTCCGTAGTATCTCGATCGATTCGCTCCGGCACGCCAAACTGTTGCGCGAAGTCAATGAGTCGTCCACGCCAGTGCCACAGTAGAGTTGTGAGTACGGTGTAGACGGCGAGCACAATCGTGGCGGACCACGCAAATCGCGCTGGGCTCAGCTCGAGTTGTTGCAAGGCGATGGCGCACGCGAGCAGGCCAAGAATGTAAAGACCAGCCACGGCATATTTCGCGTAACGGTCCCACAAGCACGCAGTCATGAACGTCAGCAAGGAAAGAAACGCGATCCATGACAAGAGCGGCGCATACAACAACGGCGAATGCGATGGTTCGACAAAGCCACTCACGACGACAATCAGCATCAGCAGTCCGAGCGAAACGATCGCCGTAAGATGATGGAAAGAAAAGTACGGTGTGAAAAGTGGCTCTTTCTGCAGGAGCCGCCGTGAGCGAAGCTCTAGCCAGAGCCAGAGTATGCCGGAAAGCGAAGCAGCAATCAGGTTGGTTAATAAAAACGGACCTGCAAAAAGTTCTTCGTCCAGAGCATGTACCCACCACACCGAGACGGTTAGATTGAAAAGAACGCCGGCGGCGAAGATGTAGCGACGAAGGTATGTTTTCCAGTTCAACGTCGCGGCGAGAGCGGTAAGCGCCAGCAATGATCCCACTGACCACCAGGAACTGATCTGATTATCGGTGAGCGGGCGCAAACTCAGGAACACCGCGAGACCGCCGATGAACGCGGATGAACGATGGTTTCGCAGTAGTAACCACGCGCTCACGGTCGTGCAGACAGTCAGCAAGTGGAGTCCAAGCCAACCGTTGATCGACGACACACTGAAACCAGTCAGGCAGCTCAGTCCAAACAAGAGCGCAGCGAACGCAAAGCCGGGAAGCCTTATCACTCGACTTGCAGCTAACCACGTCGCATTAATCGCAACCGCGACGAAAGCTAACCACCCGAGGAAGCTGCCCGCTGCTGTCGTGCCGATTCCCGCAGAATCAGGAAACATCACCAGGTTAATCGTTACCGGCAGGAACAGAACGACACCGAGAGTGACGGCCAACGCCAGTTGCACTTTGAGTAAGAAGTCAGCGAATCGCTCACCGCTTTGATTCAAACCTGCTTGCCAGCGTGTGCGCGTGCTCAACCACGGCAACGAGTAAACCGCGAGAGTCAGTATGTTCAACTGAGTCAGGCGAACAAGGACTACGCGGTCCATTGAGCCATGAGCAGCAGCGACCGTCAGCAGGAACGCCAAGGTCACGGTCGCATTGAAAAGCGCGCCGGCATAGAACGCGAAGCGAGGCATTCGCTCGCGCAGCGCGTAGCCGATCATGACGATCGCCGTGACTACGAGTGGGAAACCATACAAGACGCTTTCGTCGAATAAAGAGAAGAAGCCACTGACCGGCAATTGGACCGGCAGGTAAAAGATCGCGCGCAGAGTAGGGATGATCGTAAAGAGAAACAGCGGCGTAAACGCCAGCGCGATGAGCAGCGTTCGTGCCTCGGTTACGAATGCGTCAGTATTGAATTCGGGCCAACCGAACGTCGCGAGTCTTTTTGAGATCGCGTTTCGATACCAGAGCACCAGCGATGCAGCGAGCAAAAACATAGCTGCCAGCCAGCGCCAGGCGGTGGCGGTCGCACCCTGATTCTCAAACTGTCCCGCAACCAGCGGAACAACCGCGGATAGCACAGCGAGCGCGCCCAGCAGATAGACGCGACGACGGCGTTCCCAGAAATTCGCCAGCATCGTTAACAGCAGCAGCCCGAGCACGATCCACGACCCGACTCCGAGTGCTTCCTGGTGCGGAAATTCGGCAATGTTGAGACCGCGATAACTACTTCCGAGCGCCGCCAATTCCTGCGTGAGTCCCGAGAGAGCTCCATAAAGCGCCAATAACAGGAATGCGCCGGGCAGTAACCACACGATCAAGCGATCGACAGAAAGGCTGTCGAGCAGTCGCCACGCATCTTTCAACCAACTCTCATCTGGTCGCTTCGCCAACACGCCTTTGACAACGAAGCGCAAGGCAATCCAGCCGAGGCAAAACAGCGCGAGGACAGTTCCCTGTATCTGCAACGCCGCCGGGTGCAGAAATGCGTGCGGCAAGTAGGAGTACCACTCAAACTCCTGCAACGATGCCTTCACCGTCAGCACGAGCGCACAGAGCAACGCGATCTGAAACGTGTTGAGAAGAACTCTCCGGCGATTCAGCCAGAGCAGCAGCAGGAGAATGCCAGCGATCCAGAAAACGCGCTGCGCCTGCATCCAGGTAACTTCCCACGTGTTCGCCTGAAACAGACAAATCACGCCCAGCACGATCGAGATCAGCGCAGTGTTGTTGAGCGGCCCTGAAAGAACCTTTCCGCGCTCGTAGCGCGAGCAAACGATTGCAGCGAGGGCGCCGATCGTCGCGTGTGCAAACAATGCTGTTTGCCACGGAAACGCGAATTCCGCTACCCGCGCAAAGTTATGTGCGAGTGAAAACAGCAGCAGCGCCGAGCCGGCCCACGCAAACATCGACAACTTGCGCCGCCATGCGATCCAGAACGCCCCGAGCGAGTAGACGCCATATACGATCCACAGCGGAGCGTATTCCGCAGACGCGAGCCCGAAGATCGTCGCGAGCATCAGGCTCACGACTGCCGTCAAACATGCGGCAACGAGGTAGTAATGACTGTCCCTCTCTCGCCTGCGTTGCGAAAGCCACTCAGACGCAATGACGAAGAGGACAAACGCGCCGACAAGTGCTTCGCCACTGCCAAGTGACAGACTCACCTGAAGCAACGACAGCACGCGCAGGTTTTGCCAGGTGATGTTGCCGATCAGAACGTGACCCGTGACGAGATAGGCAAGAGCGAAACACATTGCCGCGATCAGATGGGCCACCGGCAACTCGAGCGCGAGAGCGAGTACGGTGAAGACCGCGAAATTGAGCAGCGCGGCGGGAACGATGCTCGCCGGATTGGGCCACGCCAGGATCATTCCGGCCAGCACGATCATCACGCCGAGAATTCCCAGCGCCGTGCCTGCGGTTCTCGAGGCGACCAGTTCCTTGTTGGAGATTCGCCGCCAGAGAATCGTTCCCGTCGCAAGCATCGGCAAGCCCCACAACGTCACCAGCGGCGCGAGGTACATCATCGACATGCCGATCGGACCTGACTTGTAAAGCAGTAAGCCAAACGGCAGCAGCGCCGCGAAACTCATCGTTCCGAGCACGGTGAAGACTGTGGCGGTTTCGCGCGCGTCAATCTGACGATCCTCGAGGACGAAGCGCAACGCGAGTCCGACTGTCGCGACGTAACAGCAAACCGGAAACGCGCCGAGAAGGATCAAAAGCGCGGGCGACGCGTCCACGTCCGCGAAGTGACGCACGAGCAGTTGTCCGACAGACGATCCGAGCACTCCGGCCGAAAGAATGTGCGCGCAACCCGGCGTGATCACTCGTCCGGCAAAATAGACGAGGCACAGAAAGATCGCCGGTGCGATCAGTTCGCTGCCGATTACGAGCGCGCCCGTAGTGTTACCGGCTGAAACCGCCGCAATCGCGAGAAAGTTCAACGGCACAAGCAGCGTGGCGATCGTCAGGATGCCTCTGCTCGTGGTCGGGAGTTTCCAGCGGTGTTCGGTGTACAACCCGATGCCGAAAAGGATCGCGGTGACTGTCGTGAAGATCAAAAACTTGAGTACGGGAATCTCGGAGATCTGCGCCCACAAACTCACGACGAGCGCGGTGGAGCAACCAATGATCAACAGACCGCCAATGATCTCTCCCCAACGAATGTTGCTCTCTTCCATGAACGAATTGAGCACTTCGGAGAAAGGTCGTCGCACGCGCGGAGGCGGTGGAGGTGGCGGAGTCGGTTTTCGTGCAAGAGGCACGCTCGCAGGTTCTTCAGGGGTGATGAACGTCGGCACGGGTTCGATAATGATCTCTTCATCAGTGGCGACGAGTGATGCGGTTACCACTGAGGGCGGAGTCGCAAGCGGCGCGGGAGCAGGAGCGGGAGTTTGAGTTGGTGTTGGACGGGGTTTCGGCGGCGGCGCCGTTTGTCGACCAAGCAGGCTATCGCGTTCCGCGCGAATTCGGATCATCAACAGTTCGTACGTCTCTTCGTTTATCTTTCCGTTGCGATAGAAAAGCACGAGCTGCCGTTCGGTCGCGGCGAGATCGTTGAGTGGTCCAGCGGGAGGCTCGAACAGACGTGTTACCCTGTCGTCCTTGTCGCCGTCATCATTCACTAGCAGACGGATAAACGCGGCGATAGCCACCCAGATACCGTGGCCGATTAGAGTTATGATCGTCAGCAGAACCAGCAGGAAGAACAGGATTTCCATAACAATCTTTTGCTCCGCGGACTTCTCCCGTGCAAAAAACTCTCAGCTTAGGCTATAAGTCTCAACCATGAACCTGTTTGACGCCATCTTTGCGAACAAATATTCCTCGCATTCCGCGCCCGCGATTCGTTGCGGCCACCGCGTGCTCACTTATGGTGAGTTGCGTGCGGAAACAGTCAGGATGGCCCAGGCAATTGTCTCTCTCGGCGTCGTTCCCGGCGACCGTGTAGCGTTGCTCCTCCACGACTCACCCGAGTTCATCGAGGCCTTCGTCGCCACATGTTCGCTTGGGGCAATCGCTGTTCCCATTAATACATCGCTGAGAGCCGATGATCAGTGTTCAATCCTTCACAACTCCGGAGCCAAACTGGCCTTCATCGAAGGTGACACGTGCCATGAGTTGCTGACACATGCGCCGGAAAAGCTGCACTCATTCGAAAACGCGGTTCAGATTGACCGAACTTTTCGAACAGATCCGCCCTCAGAAACCGGAGCTCACTTTTACATAGAGGAGCGCCTGCGAAACCCACCGGTGACGATTCAGTCGATGGAGGGTTTGCTGACGAAAATTTTCGAGAGCGCTGAACCGGAGTTTCCGCAGCCGGCTCACGATGATCCGGCGTTCATACTTTACACCTCCGGCAGCACCGGTGAACCGAAAGGCGCGGTTCACACGCAATCAGATATTTTCTATACGAACCGAACGTACTGTCGCGAGGTGCTCAGGCTCACGCCGGAGGATCGTTTGTTTTCATCGTCACGTTTGCCGTTCGCTTACGGATTGGGTAACAGTTTCTCGTTTCCACTGCTCAACGGCGCCACAACGATTCTCTGTCGCCCGAAACCATCACCTGACGTGATCGCAACAATCTTTAGGGAGCAATGTCCGACGATCTTCTTCGCTGTTCCTGTGATTTACAACCTGTTGCTCGAGCATCATCGCTGCGGCATGAAACTCGACTGCTCGAGTTTGCGCCTGTGCGTGTCGGCGGGCGAAGCGCTGCCGGCGCATCTCGGTGAAGAGTGGGAAAAAGAGTTTGGTGTGCCGGTGCTCGATGGCATCGGTTCGACCGAGATGCTTCACATGTTCATGTCGAACCATGAAAACGAAGTGCGCTACGGCAGCAGCGGCAGGCTGCTCGAAGGTTACGAAGCACAATTGCGTGATGACGGAGACTTGTGGATTCGCGGCGACAGCGCTGCGCGTGGTTACTGGCAGAATCCTGAAGCAACGGCGCGCACGTTTGTTGATGGTTGGGTGCGCACGGGCGATCTCTATCGCTCCGATGAAGACGGGTTTTGGTTTCACATGGGACGCAGCGACGACTGTTTCAAGTCGAGTGGACAATGGGTTTCGCCGGTTGAAGTCGAGGGTGTTTTGTCGCGACACCCGTGCGTTTCGGCTGCAGCGGTGGTGGAAGGTTTCGACGAGGATCAACTTCCCTGTGCGTGTGCGTTTGTCGTGAAGCAGGGGGTAGAATTTGACACGGGTCAATTGGAGCACGAGTTGCGCAAGCTCGCGGCCGAGTCGCTACCGCGTTTCAAACAGCCGCGAATGTACATGTTCGTGCCGGAGCTGCCATACACGGCAACCGGCAAGATCCAGCGCTTCAAGCTCCGCCAGCAGTTGCGGTCGTTGACAGTGTAAATTTGTAGGGGCGGCACTCCGTGGCCGCCCCCATCGTTCGCAATCGAGCGCGCGGGGCGGCCACGGAGTGTCGCCCCTACAAAACGTCATGCAGAGCATTCAGGAAACTTACGCGCCGAATCTCGCTTGCTTTGGTTGTGGACCTGCGAATCCGAAGGGTTTGCACGTGCGCAGCTTTCCGGACGGCGACGAGGTCGTCGCCGAGTGGCAACCGAGCAAGGAGTACGAGGCGTTCGACGGCATGTTGAGCGGCGGCATCATCGGCACCCTGCTCGACTGTCATTGCAACTGGTCCGCCGCCTGGCATCTAATGAACAGAGCCGGCGCCGACAAACCGCCGTGTACAGTCACTGCCGAGTACTCGATTAGGCTTTTGCGTCCGACGCCGAGCGATCGTCCGGTAAGACTCGTCGCACGCGTGGTCGAGTCAACTGACGATCGCGCAGTCGTCGAAGGCGAACTGATCGCACACGACAAAGTTTGCGCCACGTGTCGCGGGACTTTCGTGGCCGTCAAACCAGGTCACCCCGCATATCATCGTTGGTAGTTTTTTCGAAGTGAGATTTAAGCAATGATTCATCGTCCTCGTCGACTTCGCAGAAGCAATGCCATTCGCTCGCTCGTCCGCGAGACCCGGCTCGCGCCAGAAAACTTCGTCCTTCCATTGTTCGTCTGTCCCGGCACCGGCGTGCGGCGCGAGATCTCCTCGATGCCCGGCGTCTACAACCTCTCGATCGACGAAACAACAAAAGAAGTTTCCGCGGCTTACGATCTCGGTGTGCGCAGCATCATCCTGTTTGGCCTGCCGGAAACGAAAGACGCGGTCGCGTCAGGTGCGTATGCCGAAGACGGCATCGTGCAGCGCGCGATTCGCGCAGTGCGGCAATCGACGCCGGACATGATCATCATGGCGGACACTTGTTTGTGCGAGTACACGTCGCACGGACACTGCGGCGTGGTTCGTGGAAATGAAGTCATCAACGACGAGTCGCTTGAACTCTTGGCGCGCACGGCGTTGAGCCAGGCTGCTGCGGGTGCGGATCTGGTGGCGCCTTCGGCGATGATGGATGGTCAGGTCGGCGCGATTCGCGAGTTGCTCGACGAACAGGGCTTCTCGAACATCGCGATCATGTCGTACGCGGTGAAGTATGCGTCAGGCTTCTATGGACCATTCCGCGAGGCTGCGCAGAGCGCGCCCGAGTTTGGCGACCGGCGTGCTTACCAGATGGATCCGCCAAACGCGCGCGAGGCGATGCGTGAGGCCGAGCTCGACTACTCGGAAGGCGCGGATATCCTGATGGTCAAACCCGCGACGGTTTATCTCGATGTTCTGAAAATGGTTCGCGATCGATTTGATGTTCCGCTCGCTGCTTATCACGTGTCAGGCGAGTACGCGTTGATCAAGGCGGCAGCGCAAAAGGGCTGGATCGACGAAGAGCGTGTAATGTTGGAAACGCTGACCAGCATCAAACGTGCCGGCGCCGACATCATCCTGACTTACTACGCCCGTGAGGCAATACGCGCGCTCACAGCGAAGTAAAGGGTCGCGGCAACCCTCACGACAAGGCCTGCTTCTAAGGTCACACCGCTGGAGAAGATCGCATGAAAATGCTCCCCGGCTTTCAGCGAAACCGCCGAAAAAAAGGCCTGCTGGCTGCTTCCAGCCTGCTGTTACTGCTCGCTACCCAGACGATTGCACAGTCGGGCAGGCGCGCTCCCAAGCCGGCGCAACCGGTTCCTACCCCGCAAACAGACGCAGACACAACCCCAACGACCAGCGCGCGCGAACTGAAAGAACCCGTCTCTTTGCTTGTCGCCCGTGAGCCATCGTCCAAACACCTGCTCAGCGAAGACACCATCTTTACGACGTTCCTGCAAAAACTCGGCGAGTTCAAGAAAGTCACCACGAGTAATCTCGGCGACGTCAAACGCGATCGTGCCGTCAAACGTGCCAAGACCGAAACGTCGTCGATCGTGGTGCTGGTGAAATTCGACGTCGATGAGTTTCAGGCCGGCACCGTGATTCTCAACTCACCGGATCTCGATGTGAAGATACTGGTCTTCGAACCTCAGACAGGCCAAAAGAAGTTTGAGGGTAAGGTGTACTACAAAGCGGTAGGTGGTCCAATGTTGAAGAAAGATAACTGGCCCACCGGCACACCGATCAGGATCACGACTGAAGCCGTCGCCATCGAAGCCGCGGAGCAAGTACGCGACTGGTTAATAGTTCGCAATCTCAACCGCAAATAAGAGCGGGTATGCGTTGAAGTTCATCGAGCGCCTTACCTAATTTTTCCAAGCCTGCTTCGAGGGTGTTCGTATCACCTGCAATCCCAACTCGAAAATGCGCCGGCATCTCAAAGAACCGTCCCGGCACCACTGACGTCTCGTACTTCTCACGCAACAATTGACACAGCTCATCCGAACTCTCGCGACGCACGCGCGGAAACATCACCGTCCCAAATTCCGGCCGGACTACTTCCAGATCCTCGCGCGTATCGAGAAACTCATTCAGCAACGTACGATTCCGATCGAGTAACTCTTTCGCGCGCGCTCCGAGCACGCCGAGCTGCTGCATCGCAACGACGCTCAACCGTTCGCCCGAATGTACCGGCGTGGAAGCGAAGAGATCGTTGAGCAGCCACATGCGTTTCGCGAGTTCGGGTTCGGCAAAGATCCAACCACAACGCAGGCCGCTCAACCCAAACGCTTTAGTCAAACTGCTGGTGACGACAAACTCGTTCCCGAGGTGAAACGCTGTTCGTGGCGCATCCTCGAACAACGTTTCCATGTAGACCTCGTCAAGGAGCACGCGCGCACCCACGCTGCGCGCGATCTCGCCGATTTGTTTGACCTCTGCTTCGTCGATCAGAACGCCGCTCGGATTATGAAGGTTAGTGAGAACGATTAATCGCGTCTTCGGACTGACCAGCGATTCTAGTCCCTCGGGCATGAAGCCATTCTCGAAAGGGCGCGCGAAGCGCCTGACATTCGCACCTAAGTACAGCGCCGCCGCGAGCATCGGCTCGTATGCCGGGTGCTCGAACAAGATCTCGTCACCCGGTTCGATGAGCGCCGCCATCGCAAGGTGATTGGCAAACGTCGTCCCTGCTGCAGTGACCACAGCTTCACGATCGACTCGATATCGTGCCGCAATCAACTCGATCAACGGTTGATAACCGTACCCTCCATTCGTGATCTCGAGATCGTCGAGCGAAACGCGCAACTCGCGCAGCTTCAAATTCCCGAGCCCACTGGTCGCGAGATTGAACTTCGCCGTCGAGCGCGTCTTGGCCCAGTTCATATAAGCCGAACTCATCACCTGCCGAGCCGCGGTCATCGCTCACTCCTTGACGGCCAAAACGAATAAACGAGAATGCCTGTGACCATGATTCCGATTCCAATCAACGTGTTTTTCGGATAACGATAGATCGTATTGATAGCTACGAGCCAGCAGACCGCAATGAAGAGAATTGTCGTCAGCGGGTGTCCCGGCACTCGCGTTACAGCTACTGCCTCACGTCTGCGAAAGACGAAAATACAGCACGCCGTTAGTCCAAAGAAGATTGAATCGACCGAGACGACGTAGTTTAGAATCTTCTCGTAAGTTCCGAGCAGAGCGATGATAATCGCGAGCACGCCCTGAAGCGCGATGGCGATGATCGGCGCTCGCGTTCCCGGGTGGACCGTCGCGACACCCTTGAAGAACACGCCGTCCTGCGCCATCGCGAAGTAAACTCGCGGCGCTGTCAACATGCTCTGGCTGAGAAAACCCGCCGTCGAGATCGCGATACCCGCAGCAATTACTCGCGCTCCGATGTCTCCGAGAGCGCTGCGCATCACATCGGACGCAGGCGCCGATGAAGCCGCGAGACCGCTTGTGCCAAGCACACTGATGTAGACCACGTTCGCAGCGAGATACAGCAACACCACTCCGCTGACTCCGAATATCAATCCGCGTGGTAGGTTCCTGCGCGGCTCTTTGATCTCGCCTGCGACAAAAGTCGCCGTTTGCCAACCACCATACGCGAAGATGACCGGCACCATTGCAGCGCCAAAAGCTGTAAGCAGACCGAGTGACGGTGGTCTATCCAAGAGCGCGGAAGGATTCGTGCTGCGACTCGCGAAAATAAATCCGCACCCGACCAGCATCGCGATCGCCAGTATCTTCAAAACCATCAGGATGCTTTGCACGGTGCTGCCGGCGCGTACGCCGAGGCAGTTGATGATTGTGAGTGTGGCGAGCACGAGCGCGGCCAGTAACGATGTTGGGATTGGCAGATAAGTCAGTTCGACAAAGTATCGAGCGAAGGTTACGGCGACCGCAGCCATCCCGCCCGTCTGAATGACCAGTAGCAACACCCAGCCGTACAAAAACGCGACTCCCGGATGAAACGCTTCGCGCAGGTACGCGTATTGGCCGCCGACGTCCGGTCGCAGGGCGGCAAGTTCAGCCCAGATAAATCCTGCCGAGAGTGCAAACAACCCGCCGAGTACCCACGCGCCCAGGACGAGAAACGGAGTGTGAACCTGCTGCGCAACGACTGACGGGTTCATGAAGATGCCGGAACCGATAATGCCGCCCATGACGATCATGGTGGCGTCGAATAATCCGATGCGGCGCGCCAGTTGGGGTTGATGATTCGTTTGGTCCATTGAGGTGCGCAAGCTTAGCAGGAATCGGGTCAGTACCGTAACGCGGTAGCGTCGGGTCGATGAAGTCTGATGTGAGAGTTGACCCGACCAGCGTAGCCATTTTGACACTACCACTCTATTCCGCTAACCTTGCGCGTTTTGCCGAGAGGATCGAATTTTGTCCGTACAAGCTGAAGTCATTATCACCGCCGGTTTGAGACCTGACCTCTTTGCCGGTCGCGGTGTCCTGTCGAGTAGCAAGACCCTTGTTTTCATCGCTTTAATCGTTTTGACAGGGGCCGGCTTTGGTTTTCGTGTAACAGCTCTGAGCACAGAAGGTCTGAGCGAAGACGAGCTCAACAAACTCAGCGCGGTCGCTGATTATCGCGCCCACGGTCTGACGGGTGCTAACGGCGAACACCCGATGCTGATGAAAGCGTTCCAGGCTGCCTCGATCATTCTAGCCGAAAAGTGGAACAACAGCTCGGCTCATCAGATTGCTCCGGAAACCGCGCTTCGTTTACCGGGCACTATCGTCGGCGCTTTGAGTACGATACTGATCTTCTTGATTGCTTCCGAATTGTTCGGCGCCGAAGTCGCGCTCATTGCTTCAGCGTTGTGGGTCTTCGACCCGACTGGCATCGGCTTCAGCCGCATCGCCAAGGAAGACTCGTTTCTGCTCTTCTTCTTCCTGCTCGCGAATGTGTTCTGGTTGCGCGGACAGCGCGTCGCGGAAAGCACGGACGAGAATCCGAATAAATATTACTGGGCCACCGCTGCTTCGTACGGCGCAATGGTGGCGTCGAAGTACGTGCCGCACCTCTTCACGATCAGCATCTGTTACTACTGGATGTTTCAGAACCTTCCGGAGACACGCTGGCGTCTCGGCAAGAAACGGTTGCTCGCGTTCTTCGCGATCATGGGCATCGTGTTTCTGATCCTGAGTCCGACGGTTCTGCTGCCCGAGACGTGGAAACAGATGGGTTTGTTTGCTGGTGGCAACCGCGTCGGTCATGACGGGTACGAATTCATGGGCCAACTGTACCCGCAGCGGTTCAGCGACTGGTTGCACGGTGTTCCAGTCTACTTCTATCTGGTTTTTACAGCGGTCAAGTTGCCTCTGTTAACTCTGCTGGGATTTGTTGTGGGCCTGCCGCGGTTGTTTCGACGCAAACTTGGCGACGGGCGTTATTTCATTCTCTTCTGGTTGATGTTGTGGGCGATCGCTTTCTCTTTTCCTGGTGGAAAGTTCACGCGTTACTACACGACGGTGCTGCCCGCAGTTTTGATCACGTGCGCGCTCGGAATTCAATGGACCGGACGTTGGCTGGCGGATCGCATTGCGGGCACGACTTTGAAGCACTACGTGCCGGCGACTCTCGCGGTCGTTGTGATCGCAGCGTCAGTAATCAACTCGCTCCAGGCGGCGCCGCACTTTCGTTTGTTTACTAATTCGATTGGCGGTGGGACGGCATGGGCCGGTTATTACTTCTCGCACGATGAGTTTTACGATGCGAGTATGCGCGACGTGATTGCTGAAATCGCGGGACGAGCACGCTCGGGCGCTCGCGTTGTCAGCGAGAGTCCTTCTCTAGCCGCATACTACGCTGATCGCGCGCAACGTCCGGATCTGATCTGTCTTTCGATGTCAGAGCCCGAAACGTTACAACAACTCGAAGCGGGAGACTTCGTCATCGTCGCGCGCGGCCGTCGCTACTTCAGCAACGACGCGATTCTTACCGCGCTCCGTGACCACGCTGCGCCAGTCGCGGAACTTAAACTAGGTGTCGTTCCGTCCGCTAAGATCTACGAGCTTGATCAGAATTCCCTCACCGTCGTTAAGCAACAAAAGATTAATCTCGCGCAAAGGCGCAAAGGCGCAAAGTTGAACTGAAGTTCTTCTTTGCGCCTTTGCGTGAGAAATTCTTAGTGGCGCAGTTCAACTTCGACGGGCTTCGCGTCTTTCGAATCATATCCCTCAGGCCAGTTCGAGATATTGACCCCATACAACCAATCCGACTCCGGCGTGACAGCGAAGCGAATCGTTAACGGCAGACCACGCATCGCGCGCAGTCGCAGCAGTTTTCCAGTCAAACTCCACTCCTGAATCAGCGGCTGTCCCTTCGGTTCCACCGGAATCAGTCGCGAGCCGCCGTTCCAACCCTCAACGAAGAGCGTGACGCGCGTCTTCACAAAATCAGTCGACGCATCCACCGGTAACACCGGCTGAATGTGCGCGCGCACGATGATCTCGCTCACCTGCCTTCTGTCTTCGCGCTCCGGCACCGTGTACTCGAGATATCCCGATCCGCCTCCCCAGATGTAACCCACGCCTTCACCAATCTTCTCGAAACGCTCCGCAACCGCCTTCTGCGGTTTGAATTGATAAAGGATCGACTTGTCCTCTCTCACGATGATCTGCGGCAACGCGGCAGGATCCGCAGGCGGACGAAACCATGCAAACTGCCGCGGTATCAGGTGTCGTTCGCTTTCCAACAGGTACGACGGCAATTCAGCCGACTGCAGTGCCGCAAACATCTGCGACGAGCGTCCGACCTCAGTGAACAACTCTCGGTCGCGAGGCGTTGAGTACGTCACACCGTAACCTCGGCGCGCATCGGGCGTGAGAATCCAAAACATCGCACCTGCCGCTCCCGAGCGCGCGTTGCCCTCGAAGAACGCCTTGTACCACTCGAGTTGTGAAGCGCCGTTGTAGCCTTCCACACCCATTCCGAACTCGCCAAACACCAGCGCCTTTTTGATCGAGAACGCAGCCGCCGCGCGGTTCTCGATAAACTCCTTCAACGCTTGCGGTGAATCCACGAAGCTGTCGTGATCGTCACGCGGATAACTGTGTACGTCGCAGTAATCGATCGTCGGAAGTGCGTGGTCCGCCAACCACTCACGCCGTTCTGAAGACGATCGATAACCCCACGCGCCTGGCGCAATCATGTGATTCGGATCCAACGACTTGAGATACTCGCTCATCTCCGCGAACCACGCGCGCCGCTCCGCCCAGCGTCCGGTGATCACTTGTGCTTCATTCATCAACTCCCAGCCGAAGATCGTCGGATCGTCGCGATATAACACGCCCGTGACGGTGTTTCTTCGCGTCGCGAGTTTCTCGAGATGCTCGCGATAAAGACGTCGCGTTTCCGGATTTGTATAAAAGAGAATCGCCTTCTCGTTGTTGATGCCAAACTTGTAACTATCGTCGGCAGCATCGTTGATGCCCGCCCAGCGCAGGTACTGAGTCACGCCGCCGGTATCGCGCCACCAGTTCGTCAAACAAAGCTGCACGTAAAGTTTGTTCTTCGCGGCTTCGGCGATCACCTTGTCGAGATGCACGAACGAGTCTTCATTCCACTGGCCTGGCGCGAGTCGAAAGTAATGATTGCGCGGCCAGTCGTCGAAATCAGCCACCGGCTTAACATCGTTTGGACCACCCTCACCGAAGGCCCACACGCGCACGACTTTGATTCCGGTTTCGGCAGCCTGGCGCAGTGTTTCAGGCATGCGCTCGCGATCTTCGTCGCGAAACATCACCGCGACATTCGCGCCGACAAAGAGAAAGGGTTTACTGCCGACAAAAAAGCGCCCGCCACGCTGGCGAACGAATTGATCCTTCGCGGCGTTCGAGGGTGAGTTTGGTGAGGCAACTAAAAACAGAACCGCCGCGCTTCCCACCAGGATGAGCGCGGCGACCACAAGCAGTTTCTTATTCATCAATGCAGTAACACTATCTCGGGTTCGTCATTCTGACGAAACCCATAATCGCACAAACCGCGGCCAGTACCACAAACAGGTTGAAGAACGCGCCGACTCCGAGCGCCATCGTCAGATCTGCCGAGTTTTGGCTCATGCCGAGAAACACGAACACGCCGAAAAGCAGGAATTGCAAGTGATAGATGATCAGGCAGACAGCAGCGTACGAGAACCAGCGGGCCGAGGGTCCGAAAGCGGGCGAGCGAGCAAAACCGAGTACGGCTGCAATCAACCAG
>Ga0126376_10000180_pt1 | contig 29400 bp, 36 predicted proteins | sample PanSoiMetPlot_15_FD_92760 | JGI IMG/M metagenome (GOLD analysis project Ga0126376, IMG submission 92760) | Tropical forest soil microbial communities from Panama - MetaG Plot_15 | ecosystem: Environmental > Terrestrial > Soil > Tropical forest > Bulk soil | place: Panama | collected 2016-02-17 | reverse complement strand
TGCGCAGTGTAGTTTGGGACTCCATGCATGATGAAGGGCTGCCACTCGGGGGGCGGGAGCATGACACCCTCGAGGCCGTCGGCTCCGATGATGGTGGTGGCTATAAAGAAGCGGTGGTGGCCGTCTACTAGCATGCCGTTCGGACCTCCGTTGGAAGGAGAGAAGGTGCCGTCTGTGCAGAAGATTATTGGATCGAAACGCTTTCCTGCTGTGATGATTTCGTGGCAGCGCTTGAGAGAGATGGCCTTGTCCACTTGAAGCATTTTGCGTGCGAGGGCGCGGTCGGTTGGGAACCATAAGATCTCGAGGGAGCCTTCTGCGATGCGCTTTAGGGTATAAGCGCGGAGGGCGGTGGAGTCGATGTGTGTATTCTCGCCCGTGTGCTCGTCCACGTAGGTGTAGATGTGGTGGATCTCGCTCATGATTTGGGCTCCTTGAGGGTGTTTTCATGAGGCGGCTCTTGGGCCGCCCCATCATGAGACGTCTTCCTCTAGTTGGGAGAGGACGGCGTGCAGGTGGTTAGCCCAGTCGCGTCGCTCGTCGAAGTCGAATTGGTGGATGCTGTTAAGGCGCATCGCGAGGACTAGGAGTTCATTTAGGATGTGGCCTTTGACTGGGTAGTAGGACTCTGGGGTGAAGCGGCGAGACTGCCACAGCTGGTGCTGTAGGAGGTTTTGGGTTTTGCTGGGGATCATGGTAGGCTCCTTCGGCGCTTGCGCTTCATGGGAGGTGGGCCTCCATGTAGTGGTATTTGCCGCGGCCGCGGACTGTGAGACTGGAGTCGTCGTCGAATGTGTAGGTGATTGTGAGGCCTCTCGCGTCCCATCGGTAGGTGACCTCCGCGCCGAGCTTGCGCGCAATTTTTACTACGGAGATTGTCTTTGTGGCCGAACGCTTGAGGGCGATGGCCTGCTCGGCGAGGGTGGGATGTGTAAGCAAGTTGGTTTTCCTTTCTCTTCATTGGCCGAGGACTTTAGGCCTCGGCCAATGAAAGGGGGTCGTGGAGTTTTATTTCGCGGATGAGCCAGGCCTCGGGGTTGTTTACGGTGTCGTCTGCAATGTGGAGGCCGGGGATGCAAAGGGTGGAGGTGACTTGGGGGAAGGCGGGCGCGAGAAGGGACTCCATCTCGGTGCGCTTGAGGGCGCGGCCGAGTCGGAAGGGCCAGCCGCCCATGAAGCCGTGGTGTTTCTCCTCGAGTTGGAAGAGGACTTGGCGCAGGAAGGCGGGGTGAGTTAGGGCGTAGCAGGATGAGGCAAGGTCGAGGGGCGTGGTCTCGATGCGCGTGAAGATGGAGACGCAGTTCACAGAACCTCGGCTTGTAAAGCCGAGGTTCTGCTCGTCGGCTGCACCCATATCGCCTACCCAGAGTTCTATTGGGCGGCGGGCTGAGAGTGCGCGGGCGAGGGCGAGGATTGTTATGCCTCGGCGTTGGGCCTGTAAGGCCGTGATGCCTGCGGAGATGGAGAGGTCTACGATGATGGCAAGGGGCGCGGATATGGACTCGGCTTTAGCCCGCCGCCGCATTGCGAGCGGCGATCCAGAAAGGTGGGCGGGCACGTTTGGGAAGTAGCCTGCGATGTCGTCGATCCAGACATTTCGGGTCGAGGGCATTTCGATGTGGGCTTCGAGGCGCTCGAGCATTTCGTCGGATTTGGAGACTTGCGAGGTGTCGCCTGTAAAGCAGAATTGTATGGCCTTCTCGAGGCCGAGGCCGAAGTCCCAATTAGGGCTGGACATGCTGGAGCGCAGGTGGCTTGCGCGGGCGAACTCCCCGAGTTCGCCAAGCGAGTCCGCGATTATGAAGTGATTGAGGCGGCCGGGGAAGGGCGTGGCCTCGTGCGTGAAGCGCCTCATATCAACTCCACCTGTTTGCGCTGGTCGGGGTTGAGGTTGGCAAGGTAGGTTAGCTCGGCTACTTCGTTCTCGTTGGGGAAATTGCCGCTGGCGAGCATGCCCGCGCCCGCATAGGTGAGGCGTGGGTCCATGATTACTTTGAGGCCGAGTTCTCGGGCGCGCTTACGGGCACGCTGGACTCGCTTGGCCCATGATGGGTTGCCGGATATGGAGATCTCGAAGGGCTCGTCGTAGTCCCAAAAGAGTTTGGCCGGGAAGCGGGATAGGAATGCTGCGTCGAGCTTGACGCGGCCTACGTAGTCGGATGTTGCGCCGAGGCCCCATGTGTTCGCCGTGGCGATGATGATGCTGTCGGGGTGCCGGGGAAGGGGTGTTGGGAGGTCGGGGAAGTCGCAGAGGCCGTTTGCGGTGGCTGCGTTTAGGGGAATGAGGGCGGCGTTGTCGCTCGAGTCTACGTCATCGAACTGGTAGATTGCGGGCGATGTGAAGCCTTCGCGGAATGGGGTTGTGTGGTAGCGGCCAGTGGCGTCCTCGTAGCCGATGAGTTTGTGCTCCATGTTGACCGCGCCGTTGAAGTAGAAGGGAAGGGAGAGGGCCTCGGCGAGCTGGCGGCCGCCCGTGGTTTTGCCTGATCCGGCAGGCCCGGCGATCCAGATGTTTGGGTGGAAGCCGTCGGGCTGGCGGCTGCAGGCGATGCGTAGGAGCGTCTCGAACTTCGGGTGGCGATGCGCGATGGGCAGGGTGGTTGGGACGCCCAATGGTGGGACGAGTTTGATTGAGATTTGGCGCGTGGAGTTGATCTGCGTGAGAGCATCGTCCACTCGGGCGGTGATGGTGGCGGTTAGGGCGCTCATGCGCTCGGATAGCTCTTTGTGATCGAGGCGGTGCAGGGCTTTTAGGTTGGCCTCGGAGTTGGCTATCTCGGATTTGACTTTGTTGCTGATATTGTGCGTGATCTGGGCGAGCATGTCCGCGATTTGGTCGCTCGAGACGCCGCTGGTGGGGGATGGTGCCTCTATGGACTCGGCGTCGATGAGTTCGAGCATGTCGGCTGCAGTGCGGGCTTTGGTTGCGGTGGAGGGCTCGGTGCCGCTCCCGTTGCAACGGAAGCAGGTGCCTCCGAATTTGCGGCCGGAACCGGCGCAGCGAACACATAGTTTTGCGGGCATGGTATACTCTCGAGGTTTGCGCAGCTGCGCGTGGTTAGATTAGGCTGTCTGCAGTGCAGACGAATGATGGGGCTTGGGAGTCTTTCGAGAGCCGCTGCTTGTCAGCGGCTCTCGAAATCTCGGATGGGGTTGCGCCGCGCTTGAGCATTGAGGAGAGTTGTGCGCCGGAGAGGCCGGGGCGGAAGCGGCGGACTTGGACTGTGCCGGAGTCGCGTTTGCGGGATGCGATTGCGCGATCGGCCTCGGATGTGAGGCGGCGGCCTTGCGCGCTCATAACGCGACCTGTTAATTGACATATGCGGCAATTAGAGGTTGGATCAGATTGATGTTCGAGGAGGTGTTTAGCTAAGAGGGCGGGACTTGCTCCCGCCCTCTTAGCTAGGAGTATGTCATGGATTGTGCGCTCCGCGTGCGAGGGGCGCAATGGGATTGGAGTCTGATCGGCTGTTAGGCCGATCACTGCAAGGCCGTCGGGCGCGTCAGTGATAAGGCATGCGGGCGCGTCAGATGGGGCTGCAATTAGGGTTAGGTCGCCATACTCGTTTGACATTTGAGCGTATCTCCAGAACATTACACCTTAGCATGGGACTGTGGTGGATGTATGGCGGGATTGTGGCGGAAATAAGGTATTTGGGGGGTGTATGCGTAGGTTGTATGCACCCTAGGATGCGCCCACCACACCCATTAAGTTTTCGGAGTAGCCGGAGTACAGGATAATTATGTAAAAAAAAAAAATAAAAAATAGAAAAACATACTCGGGGTCCGGTGGGCGCATACACCGGGGTTATGCGTAGGGTGTATACGTCAGAGTCGTGCGGATTTTCCGAAGAGAGCCCACCTTTGGCGGTCCCAACACGCAATTTTTAGATGGGACTTGCCAGTCGCACCTAATTTTTATATGAGACTGGGCACATTTTTCCCTTGCAACATCGTTCGAGTTCGATTATATTCGCATTGTTGGGACGGATTGACCGGCCCAGTAAGTCGGCAAAGCCGAAGAGAACGGAAAGGTTAGTGAGATGTCACTAGGAACATACGAGTGCGGCGGTCTTGAGGTTGATCTCGACCGTTTTCCCCCGGCGGTTGTTATCGGCTTCGTGCGGCGCACCATTGCACATAAACTCGGTAACGAGGTCGCGAGCGCCATTATCCGCGTCAAGGATAAGTACGCAGTTGACAATGGCGGCGCGACGATGCCCGAGGAGGATGTTGACGCCGAGGTCATGCGGATGCGCGAGGCGATGGTTGCCAAGTTCTACGATGGCACGGTTGGCTTGCGAGTCGGTGGGCCGCGCGGCTCCACCATTGAGAACATTGCCTTTGAACTGGCAATGAAGCAGGCGCAAGAAACTCTTGAGCCGAAAGGCGCATGGCCGAAGCCGGATAAGAAGAACGGCGTCAAGGCCGAGGATGCGACGGTCGTGTTTGCGGGCGAGCCGCATACGCGGGAGATGTTGGCGGACTTGGTACTCGATAAGTACCGCGACCAGCTCATGGCCAAGGCCAAGGTTGTGCATGAGGAGCGTATGGAAAAGGCCAAGGCGGCCAAGGCGGCTGCGGTCCCGGTCAAGGCCAAGGTCGAGGAGTCGGCGGCCGATCTCCTCTAAGAGTATGGGGCGGGACAATGTCCCGCCCCATCCTACTTGTGACAAAGCTCCGGTTCGCCGGAGCTTTTTCTTTGAGGCTCTCCCTTGGGAGAGGGGGGGGGTGGCCCGATGGAGATCCTATCTCCGAGGGCGCATCACTCCCACGTATTTTTTAAAAAATAGTACAGCCCACCTAAAAGACCAGTTGAGCGAATCTCCTAAGTAACACTCCCTAAGCCTTCTACATGTTAACAAGCGGCGAAGCCGCGGTTCCAGACTCCTTCGATAGTCTCACATGTTAACAACGTCAGCGACTCGGCCCACCCTATCGCCCAACCACGCGCCGACCACTTGACAGACTGGAACAAAGGGGCCATAATTCCCGTTAGCGCGCACTCCGTCTCGAGCTGCATATGACGGACGACCAAATTCCAGAAGATATGCTTGATGCGCTGCCCGCGTTCGGGCGGCCCCAACTCCCCCGCACGGGCCGCGAGTCCAGTGCGAGTCTGGCCGAAATCAAGGTGCAGCATCATAAGCTGGCGCAGCTAGTCGCGGCGGGCCTGGACAATACGAAGGTCGCGGCGATCGCTGGATACTCGCCCGCGTATGTCGGCCAGATGAAGAACCACAATCCGGCCTTCCGCGAATTAGTCTCCTACTATTTGAATAATCATGAGCTTGAGCTACTGGAGGTGCGGGCGAAGCAGGCCCGCCTCGGGGAGCTGGCTGTGGATGAGCTGACCGATCGGCTCACGCACCAGCCCGAGAGCTTCAGCAATCGGGAGCTGATGGAGGTCGTGGACTCTAATACGAATCGGCCGCACCAGATTGAGGCCGCCTCCAAGTATCCAGTACGAGATATGAGTCCGGCCCCTGTCACCATCCAGTTCGTGACTACGGATGTGCATGGGACGGTCATTGAGCATACGCCCGCGCCTCCCAAGCTGGAGAATGGTGATGATAGGTAGAGTGGCGCAATCCGTTCTGCGCCCGGGGAGGTTGTGGCATAGCGGCCTGTACCCCCTTGCTGCTGTGGTAGCGATCTTCCTAGCGGGGGCTTCGGCCCCCGCTTACTCTCAGACGCCCGTGCCGACCGCAGTCATTCTGCCGAATGGCTTCACGCAGTTCTTAGATATGAATGGGAAGCCGCTCGCTGGCGGGAGCGTGGCGTTCTTCCAGCCAGGGACCACGACACCCAAGGACACCTGGCAGGACCCTTATCAGACTATTGTTAATCCGGCAGTGATTACGCTGAATGCGTCTGGCGAAGCGCTGATCTGGGGCGTCGGGATCTATAGGCAGGTCGTGACCGATGTGGCGGGGAACCAGATCTGGGATCAGCTGACTGGTGGATATAATTGTACGGGCGGGGGCTCGACGCCGGGAGGCGCGCCAGGGGCGCTTCAGTACAATAATAATGGGATTTTGGGCGGCCTGGCACTTGGGAATAGTAGTCAGGTGCTGTATGGGAATGCGAGCGGGCCTCCGACCTGGGGGCCGCCCCCGGCCGCGAGTGTGGGGACGATTTCGGGCCTGGGAGCGGGGGTCGCCGCGGCGTTGGCGCAGCCGCTGGATGGAAGCGGGCCGCTGGTTGCGGAGAATGGGGCCACGCTTAATAATCCGACTCTCAATAATCCGACGCTGAATGGGGCAGTGACTTTTACGGGGGCTACGGCGGCCACGATGGGCTCGCTCATACTGACGCAGCCGACGCCCAATGGGCCTTCTGGATCTATTGGGTATGGGAACTCGACGTCTGGGCCGAGCTTCTGTGGAGGCTATCCGTACTTTGCGAATACAGGCTGCTTTATTGTTTCGATTAATGGCATACCGGCCTACATTCCATACTGGAACTGAGCTTGCGGTGAGAAGGAGGATGAAATGAATAGACTTCTGCTTGGTGCGGCCCTGATTGTGGCCTTTGGAGCACAGCCCGCTAGGGCTGTGCTCCAACTGGCCGCCCAGATCGGGCCAGATAGTTTCTTCTGCGCGGATAATACGAGCTGTGATACTAATCCGGCCGTGGGCATTCTGCAGGTGAATGACACGGTGATTGACGGGATCGAGGTGAACGGGAGTTTGCAGGCGTCTACGAAGGCGCCCGGCTTCAACACGCTGAATACCGGGAGCCTGTCGATCACTAATACGAACGGGAGTCCTATTACGCTGGTGGTCGCGGTCAGCGATACTGACTTTCTGCCTGTAGCGCGGCGAGTGAATACGGCGGGAAGCGGCGTGTGGCAGGGGCCTGGTGGGTCGACCATCCTGATGAACTGGGCGGTCGATGCGGCCGATGCGCAGGGTGCGAATACGGCGTTCAATGTGCCTGGGACGACAATCGACACGTTCGCAGAGACTGCCAAGGCGATCGCGGACAGCTTCTCGCATGACGGGGGCGTGGACTTGACGCTGACGAGCCCATTCTCCATGACGGAGCAAGCGACGGCGACCTTGAGTGCGGGCGAGAGTCTGGTGAATAGGGGGCAGGCCGAGGTCACGCTGGCAGTGCCTGAGCCGGGGACGTGGGTGATGACTGGATTGGGGTTTGCGCTCTTGGCCGGACTCGGGGCGAGGGCGAAGGGTAGGATGGCGCTCTATTGAACCGCACTCCAATAGTGCTTGCTGTTCTGCTCGCTCTTGGGAGCGGGCTTCCAGCCCGCTCCCAAGAGGACCTGGTGACTGCGTTGCGGCAGCAAAGGGAGGAGGCGCTGGACAAGGTGGCGCAGGCGTATATGACTATTATTAAGCTGCAGAGGGAGCTGGATCGGATGAAGGCCGACGAGGCGAAGAGGGTGCAGGGACTTGCTGCTCCGGCCAAATAGACGCGATCTCCTAGCAGGAGCTGCATCTCTTGGAGCAGCACGGCTTGCCCGTGCTGCTCCAAGGCAGCTGTGCGGGAGTGTGGTGCTAGCGCCGCCAGCGCCTCCCGCCTGTAGTCCGACACAGAATTTAGTTAATTTCGTGCAGTTTAATGGGGTGATTAATGGCATAATTAATGCGAACTGTAGGTTTACGCCGCCCAGTGCATTTCCTTACTGTGCGTTTAGTGGATGGGCCTGTTTGCCGTTCACACATTCGGGCGGGAGTGACTGGGAATTTACTCCGATTAATGTGTTCGGAGTCAGAGTGGTGGGGAGCCTTACCAACTCGTATGTGGAGGTGCTGGTCTATAGGAATAATGCGAACTTTGGACATGTGAACTTTGATGGGATCTATCCACTTAGTCCATTTGAGCAGTGGCATGTACTTGTGAGTGTGAATTGTTTGACGCAGGTCGTACAGGTATATGTGAATGATACTCCGATGGGGGCGAATAATAGCCCGAGCTGGCTTGCGCTGGAGGACATGGCTCAGCAGACGACGAATGGCTCGGGGAATTTGACTGGAGTGTATGTGGGCGCGTTGGGCGGGCTGTATCCAGCTGCTGCAGACTTCTGGTGGTTCGGGAGTATGACGGATTGGCTGGATTTGAGCGTGGTCGCGAACAGGAGGAAGTTTATTAATGCGGATTTGACGCCGGTATATTTGGGAGCTAATGGGGAACTGCCGATGGGCACTCCGGCTCCGATTTTCTTGACGGCGCGAACCAGTGCGAATGATCTGATTACGAACTATGGGCTTGGTGGGGTGCCGTATCCGGGGTATAGTGCGAGCTTTAGTGTTAATTTGGGGCAGTCTTCGGGCGAGACGTTGCCGCCACTCACTATGCAAGATCCGGGTGTGTGCCCGTGTGCTACGAAGGGCTGCGCGAATTATCAGGTGGTCGTATGGAGTAGGGGTGGTTTGCCGAGCGGGAATACGGTGCCCGCGAACTTTGTGGTCAGTAATGATAGTGGGAGGACGTGGACGAAGACGGCGCGGACGGACTCGCTGAGTGGGGATGCGTGGGGCTCGAGCTATGTGGCTGTGAATGATGGTGTATATAATGAGTATCTGCTGCTGGATACGTTCGTTAATCCGAGCTATCCTGGATTCGCGCTCGTTGCGACCAGTGGGTGCGGGACTACGGTGTGGAATAGCTCGGGCGTTTGTAAGACGACCATTGCTGCGTTTCCGACTGCAGCGGTGGTCCAGTGGTGGAATAATACTCCGATTTCGGCGCATCCGGTGGGGACCTGTCCGTGGCAGAGTTATACGGGGGCGCTGGCTGGGAGTGATGAGGTTGCGGCAGGGTTGAATGAGCATGGGTTCGGAAGTGTGAATTTGCACTATAATACGGGGGTGAGTACTGATGGGGGTGCTAGCTGGACGATGGGAGGGACGGACTCGGCGAGGACGCCGCCGCAGACGAATGGGCTGTTCTATGCGGATCAGTTTTTCTCGGGCGGGAATACGGGGAGCACTATATTTGCGCAGTCTGCGGGCGGCGCAAGCATGTATCTGGTGAGTGGGACATTCGTCTATAAGAGTACGGATCATGGATTGACGTGGACGAGTCTGGCGACGGCGGATCTGCCGCAGGTGCTGTGGACGCCGACGGGCCAGCATATTGTGCAGTGTGTGGGGCACATCAAGTGTGATACTACGGGAAATAAGATTGTCTTTGCGGGGCAGATGTATAACTCGGATGGAAGTACGTCTGTGAGTCCGAGCGTCTGGGCCACTGCGAATGGGGGCACGAGTTGGAGTAATGTGGCTAATCCAAGTGTGCTGGGGATCTCCAATGGGGCTGGGACGCAAAGCATTTGGCTGGGGATGAGCCCGAATGGGAATGTGCTGCTGCTGGTGAGCCCGACTGGAGGAAGCCCCGCGTATGGGGTATGGGCCTCGTTGAATGGGGGAAGTACTTGGGTGAATGTGGCGAGTACTCCGGCACAGGGGAGCCCCGCGATCGGATGTGCAGTTTCGCCGGATGGGGAGTGTTTTGCGGTGCTGTTGGGGAGGCATGGGCCGAGTTCTACGTCAGGAAGTCCGACGACCTGGATGGAAGTGAGTACTGATCAGGGGAATAGCTGGTGCTCTATGGAGGTGCCGTTTGATTATGTGACGGCGACGTCGGACCTGTATGTGTTCCCAGCGGGGTCATGATGTGGAGTGATGAGCGACCGTGTGCCGACTCTGCCGTACCCGGCAATGACCGGAGTAGTCACTGCACTGATCGTGGCGGTCGTGCTGCTGACAGTGCTGACGGTGCTGCGGAGGTGGGGCGGGGCGAGTACTCAGTTTCTGACTCCGCGGTTCGTGATTGGGATAGTGGTAGTGTTCGCGTTTCTGGGAGTGACGGCCTATGGGGCGGTAGCGCAGATTCCGCAGAGCGAACAGATCGGACAGCTGTTGGGGGCTTTAATAAGTGCGTTTACTATTATTGTAACTTATTTCTTTGGGCCGACTGCCAGAGACAAGAACGATGACGACCCACCGAAGTAAGACTGCAGAAGTGAAGGGCGGGACCGTCTATGAGAGGGAGTATTTCTTTGACTGTGTGCGGGCAAGTCTGTTTAGAGGGAAGCTGACGCAGAGTCAGGTCGATGGGATGAATTATATTCTGGAGAGCTGGGAGAAGTATTTCCCGTTTAAGCTGACGGAGCATCTGGCGTACGTGCTGGCGACCACTTTCCACGAGACTGCGCAGACCATGCGGCCGATTGAGGAGTATGGGAAGGGGGCGGGCTATGCGTATGGGAAGCCGACGGGGCCGTACAATAAGGTGTACTATGGGAGGGGGCATGTGCAGCTGACCTGGGAGGATAATTATAAGAAGGCTACGCAGAAGATTGTACCGTACGGGCTGGAGGCAGATCTGCACAAGCAGCCGGAGCGGGCGCTCGACGATGAGATCTCTGTGGTGGTGATGTTCGATGGGATGGGAGACGGATGGTTTACGGGGAAGAAGCTGAGTGATTATCTGACGTCCTCTAAGGAAGACCCGGTTAATGCGCGGAGGGTGGTGAATGGGACGGATAAGGCCCAGACCATCGCCGATTATTACTGGAAGTTTAAGGAGGCGCTCAAGCCGGTGCCGGAAGAGGTGCCCGACGTGAGTGATGGGCCGCAGATGCCTGATCCCAAGGTGACCACCGTAGATATTACTGTGGAGGCTGATGCGCCGATTAGGCTCGTAGTGAATGGGATGGAGATATGATACTCTGGCTCCCAGTGATTGGGCTGATGGGGGCGCTGCTCATATTGACTATTTTTGCGCTCATGGACTTCTATGCCGTTAGTCAATGCTTTTCGCTGGCGCATAGTGGCGCGGAGCAGACGGCGCTGTGCGCCCCGGAGCATATATTTAGGACGGCGCTTGAGATTGGAGGGATGGCGATTGGACTGTATGGGGCTGGCGTGCTGGTGAAGAGGGGGGCGGCCAAGGATGTCAGCCAGGAGGATTAATGGGATCAAATGGGCCAAGCAGCTGGCTGCGAGGCCGGGCTGCATTCCGGAGAATAGGAGGCCGACGGGTGCGAGGGCCCAGGGACTCCTGTATGAAAAGGATCTAGAGAAAGGTCTTGCGACGCGCTTTGAGCGCGGCGCCTGGTGGGAGTTTGAGGATCGGGAGGGGAAGGGGTTCTGTCAGACGGACTTCTGGGCGGGGGCGAAGGAGTGGGTAATTATTCTGGAGGTGAAGCTGAGCTGGTGCGAGGAGGCTGAGGATCAGCTGTTTGGACTGTATTGTCCGGTGCTGAGCAAGGCGCTGGGCGTGCCCTGGAAGAGACTGCTGCCGGTTGTGGTCTGCAGGAATTTGGCGAGGGGCTTGGATAGGCCCATTAAGTCTACTCTGCAGGAAGCGCTTAGGGCTGTGAGGGAGAATGATAATTGGATTACTGGGGCGCCGGTGTGGCATCATGTGGGAGGTGTTCCAATGCTGAGGGCTGATGGCTTGTGAATGAGCACGCATGGCCCAAATCGAAGGATGATAGGCTGGAGAAGCTGCGGATAGAGCAGCTGAGGGATGAGGTAGAGGTGTTGAGGCTGGAGCTTGAGAGGCTGAGGGGCGAGAGGACGGATCTGAGGCGAAAGCTTGAGTGTATGACTGAGGTTGTCATCGAGATGTGCAGGGTGGTAGAGAGATGATCCATCTGGCGATTGCGATACTGTGGCTGGCGATCGGGGTCATCATTCTGGGAGGTGTGATTTATCTGGCTTTGAAGGCCGTCAAGCTGTATTGGCCTGCGTTCGATCCGCGGATTGAGCAGGCAGTGTGGCTTGTGTTCGGGATACTGATCCTGATCTATGTGTTGAGTGTGCTGTCGGGAGCGGCCCCGGTGCCCTCGCTCGGAATGAGGTGACGCGATGGCAAGAGGTAAGTTGCCTGGCTTCGAGAAGAAGCCCGAGAAGTCTAAGCCGTTTCCCTCTCAGAGGGGAGAGGTGAAGACGGTGAAGAAGGAAGACAGGGGCTCGGAGCGGTTTCCTCCGGGCAAGATAGTGAAAGGAAAGTGACATGGCCGACAAGGAAGCTGAGATTGATAGGGGTGCGGCTCACGAGCCGAGTGTGAGAAGGAGCAAGCCCGCCGGAGGTGGGCAGCTGGATGGCGGGTCGCCGAGTGAGGCGGCTCGCGATCTGAAGGCGCAGCACCCGATCAAGTATCATGATCTGGGACCGCATCATGGGAAGCATCATCATGAAAGGCATGAGCCGCTTCATGGGATGCATCCCAAGAGCAGACATGGGCGCTAATTAGCGCTCGTGGGGGCCGAGCAATAGGGCTCGGCCCTGCATTGGAGGAGGTAGATATGCCTTTTGTTAAAGGATGGCTGAAGATTGTTGGTGGTGGTGGCAGTCCGGAGCATCCGATTGCTCCGGGCGGCGAGGGTCCGGTCGACCCTGGCTGGGGAATTCCGGAGGGCGGAAGTCCGGAGCATCCCATTGCTCCGCAGCCTCCAGGGTTCTGGGGCGGTGTGGCTCCGCCGTGGGTCGATAATACGCTGCCGCCGTCGCCTCCGGGGATCTGGCCTCCGGCTACCCCGGCGCACCCGATCCAGCCGCTGCCGCCTGAAGAGGAGGGACAGCCAGGGACTCCGACGCATCCGATCTATGAGCCTGGCACTATATGGCCGCCCGTCAATGGACCGGAGGGCAAGTTCCTCGTGGTCTGCTGGGTGCCGGAGTTCGGATGGAAGTATGTGATTGTTGATCCGAGCTTGAAGCCGGATAACGGGCTGCCGGAAGAGCAGCCGCACCCCGAGCCGCACTAAACGGCTGAGCCTGAGGCCCCAACTCTAGAGGAGTGCTTGTGATGAAGTTGAATATGGTAATTGGAGTTGGGGCTGAGGGCAATGGTCCTGCGTGGGCTGGAAGAGGGCTCCCGCGGGCCATGAAGATGCCTGAAGAGACTCGGCCCGAGTGCCTCAATCCAAAGACCGCTCCGAGGAGCGGGAAGAAGAGTGTGGACTCGCGGCCGAAGCTCTCGAGCACGAGGGCGGTTAGTCATGAGTATGTTCACTCGTATCTGGTGAATGATGCGCCGTCGCAGGAAGTGCCGAAGTATGTTCCGGAGACTATGAACCCGGATGTGTCGGGCTTCACCTCGCAGAGGTGCCTCGATGGGCCTCGTAAGACGGGTGTCGGCGAAGAGTCGCTGAAGGGGGCGATGTGCGAGCTGAAATGATGCGGCGTCTCGCAATTGCGCTGTTGGCACTCTGTGGGACGGCCTCCCAGGCCGTCCCACAATTTACGGGGTTTCCGCCGACTGGTGGGCCGCTGACGGGGCAGGAATGGCTCCCGGCGGATGGGGCCTTTGGGCCTGAGAGATTTAAGACGAACCAGATGACTGGACAGAGTTTTGGGGTGGGCGTCTCTGGGAATGTGCTGATTGCGGGGGATGCAAGCCAGAATTTGTGGCAGAGGAATACGACGGGCGGTGGGCCGCTGGTCTCGAGTACGCTGCTGTTTGGGCCTGATCGCTGGGCTTACTGGGCCGCGGCGGGGACGCAGATGGTCGTGAGTAGGAGCACCAATGGAGTTACGCCAGGGTTCCAGTACTCGTATAAGATGGCGAGGGCGAATACTAGTGCGGGCACGGCGCAGATGTGTATGGTGCAGGAGGTGTCCTCGGCGAACTCGGTGCAGCTGAGCCAGAAGATTGTAGAGTTTGACTTTGGGGTGCGGACGGGAGCGGACTTCTCGGCGAATGCGATTGCGCTGTATTTGGTGACGGGGACGGGCCAGGATGAGGGGGTGATTAAGATGGCTTTTGGCCTGAATGGCCAGGGCGGTGGGACAGTGGGATGGACGGGGCAGGGATTGGCAGCGTCGGCTGGGTATTCGGGGATGGGGCCTAGTTCGAGCTATCATCCGGTGGCGGTCACGTTCATGCCGCCTGAGACTGAGGTTGCGGCTGTGGTGTGCTGGACGGGGAGTGGGACGGCAGGGGCGGATGACGCGATTTATTTGACTGGGCTCCAGGTTAGGATTGCGCCGTATCTGCAGGCTAGGGGAGCGTTGGCTCCGGCGCTGGATGCGAGCGAGGTGCAGGTGCCGGGGTTCGTTTGGAGAAGCTCGGAGCTGGAGGCCCTGCTTCAGGAGCAGTATTTGGCCGTGAGGTGGGAGGGGGCGGGAGTGAGTCCGGTGGCGGGGTGTGCCGACTCGTCTGGATCGAGTACAGAGTGCTTCGTGAAGTTTCCAGTCATTATGAGGAAAGTGCCTGTGATGACTTATGGGGCCGGGTTCCAGGTAGATCAGGTGGGTGGTGGAATGCAGGCTTGTGTGGCTCTGGCGACGGTGGGGCAGCCCTCGACGATTGGGGTGCTTGTGGGATGTACAGCGAGTAATCCGACTCCTGTTGCGGGGTTTATGTATGAGGCTGGGGGAAGTGGGCTGTTTATGGCTGATGGGGAATTGTATTGATTGGGCTGGGCCCACCATTGGGCACCCCAACGCCGGAAGGCCAGCTGTTGAACTTTGCTGGGCCGTTCCAGTGCTTGTTTGAGCCGAAGCGCTTTAAGGTGCTTTGGGGTGGTAGAGGGGCGGGTCGGAGCTGGGGCTGTGCGAGAGCGCTGTTGCAGATGGGAAGGCAGAGGGCTCTGAGGGTGCTCTGTGTGAGAGAGTTTCAGAATAGTATTGATGACTCGGTACATAAGGTGCTTAAGGATCAGGTGCGAGCGCTAGGGTGGGAGGGTTTCTACGATGTCCAGAAGACCAAGATTATCGGGCTTAATGGGACTGAATTCTCCTTCGAAGGAATTAAAAACAATGTCAACAGGATCAAGTCCTATGAAGGAATTGATATCTGCTGGTGTGAAGAGGCTGCAAAGACCTCAAAAAACTCCTGGGGCGTCCTTATCCCCACCATCCGAAAGGAAGGAAGTGAAATCTGGCTTACCTTCAACCCAGAGCTTGAGACAGACTACACCTACCAGAGGTTCATCAAAGACCCGAATCTGAAGCCCGTCGGGGCGAGGAGGTTCTCTGGGCCTATTGGCGGCGCACCGATGCTGGAGAATGAAAGCGCGTTTGTTTGTAAGATGACGTATGCCCATAACCCCTGGTTCCCGCAGGTGCTTAAGGAGGAGATGGAGCGGGATAAGGAAAGGGACTATGATTATTATTTGAATGTGTGGGAGGGGCACTGTGTTCAGTATCTGGAGGGAGTGGTTTATGCTAAGGAGCTGAGGAAGGCTCAGGAGGAGGGCCGGATCTGCTCAGTACCGTGGGAAAGGACCGTTCCTGTCAACACATACTGGGATTTGGGGAAGAGAGATGCGACGGCGATATGGTTCGCTCAGTATGTGGGAATGCAGCTGCGGATCGTTGATTACTACGAGGCGACAGGGCAAAACATTGAGCATTTTATGGATGTGCTCCAAGCACGACGCTATGTTTACGGACTGCATGTTCTGCCATTTGATGCAGAGCATGAGCGACTTGGAATGCGTAAAACCATTAAAGAGCAGATCGGAGCTTTCTATCCGGGGAAGGTCAGAATAGCGCGGAAGATTGCGCAGACCGATGGCATTAATATGGTAAGAATGCTGTTTCCGAACATGTGGTTTGATGACGACCACTGTGAGGAGGGGCTGAATGCGTTGAGGCATTTTAGGTATAAGGTGGAGGAGGAGAAGAGGGGCGATCGGCCGGGACAGTTGAGTAAGGAGCCGATACATGACTGGGCGAGCCATGCGGGAGCGGCGCTCAGGTATATGGCAGTGAGTATTAAGGACCCGAGCTTTGATAGTGACGCAAGTGAAGTCACGATGCAGAAGCTGAGGGATATTGTGATTAATAAGTTTGCGGATAAGCTGCCGGGGCTGGGGTGGCTGGCGCAATGAGGTTGAGGTAGATGGCTGAGACTGCACTTAGTTATAATACGGGGCCTCGGAGGGTAGCGCTTACGGGGAATGTTACGCTGGATACGGCGAGGGATCGCTGGCAGCGGGTGAGTGAGTGGGAGAGTGATTTTCGAAGCAGGTTCATTGCGGATGTGCAGTTCGCTAATGCGGACTCGGATAATGGGTGGCAATGGCCTAGCCAGTATAGGGCGATCAGGGACGCGGCTGCACGGCCCTGCTTGACCATCAATATTATCCGGCAGCATAACTTGATGATAAGCAATGAGCTACGTAAGAATAAATCAAGTATTAGAGTTGTCGGAACGGGAAACGGAGCAACTGCGGAAAGCGCATCCTGCTTTAGAGACCTTATTCGTCGCGTTGAGTACATATCAAACGCGCAAGCTGCGGTGTACGCTCCGGCTCGAAAATGGCAGGTTGATGGCGGAATTGGCTGGATACGTGTCGCTACCGACTATGCAGGGGATGATACTTTCGATCAGGAAGTGTTTCTCCGGCCAGTCTTAGATCCGCTGACTGTGTATGTTGATCCAGACTGCAAGCAGCATGACTGTAGTGATGCGAAGTTTCTGTTCGCGTTTGACAGGATGCTGCCCGAAGAGCTGGAGGAGCTGTATCCAGGGCAGGGGCCGTGGGAGCGGAGTCCGCTGCAGATTGGGCCAGCTGATCTGGAGAATGATGAGCGGGTGACCGTTCTGGAGTATTTTGTGAGAGAGAAGGCGGACGACGAGCTGGTCAGCTTCAGGACGCGGGATGGTCAGCGGAATGAGATGAAGAAGAGTCTGCTGAGTCAGTTTAAGGGGTATGATCAGGTGATGGATGCGCCGGGGACTAAGGTGCGCTCTATCTCGAGCATGGAGGTGCGACGGTATTTTATTTGTGGAAGTAGGGCGATTGGGGAGAAGGGCGATCTGGAGGACGAGCACGGCAATCCGTATCAGCTCTGGGTGGGGAGTAGAATTCCGTTTGTACCTGTGAAGGGGGAGGAGTTCTCATTCCGGGGGCGGTTGGATCGGAAGGGTCATACGAGGGCAATGAAAGATGCCCAGCGAATGTTTAACTATAATGCGTCGAGCCAGGTCGAACATGTGGCGATGCAGGGCAAGACTCCTTATTCGGGGTCTGTTGATGCTATTGCGGGTCTTGAGAAGTATTGGGACCATGCTAATACTACTAATTATTCTTTTTTAGGTTTTAAGACGAAGGATAGTGAGGGGGAGGAGATTCCGCCCCAGGCGTACCCGAAGAGGGAGCAGCCGCCGCAGGGAAGTCCCGCGTATGCTGAGATGATGGATCGGGCTTTTAACTGGCTGATGATGGCGTCGGGCCAATGGCAGAACCAGATGGGGATGCAAGGGAATGAGCGGACTGGCGAGGCCATCAAGCAAAGACAGCAGCAGTCGGATACGAGTACTTTTCATTTCCAGGACAACTATGAGGCGGCACTCCAGAGTGTTGGGCGAATGCTCATTGAAGTTCTTCCGAAAGTTTATGACACAGCCAGGGTTCTCAAGGTGGTGGCTGAGGATGGTGTTGAAAAGGAGATCGAGGTCGATCCTGGGGCGCGAATGGCTTACTTCCAGGAGATGGATCATCGCGGAGAGGTGGCACGGAGGATTTTCAATCCATCTGTTGGAAAATATGATGTGGCGGCTTCGGTCGGGCCTGCTTATGGGACGAAGAGGGATGAGAGTGTGAATGCGATGACGCTCATCCTGACGCAGGCGCCGCAGCTCGTGGGCATTGTGGGCGACCTGCTGCTGGATGCGATGGACTTCGATAAGGCGCAGGAAGCGGCGCAGCGGCTTAAGAGGATGGTGCCGCCGCAGGCGCTTGGACAGGGGCCGACGCCGACCGAGCAGCAACAGCAACAGATGATACAGAGTTTGCAGGCTGCATTGCAGAAATCACTTGAAAGGCAGGGCAAAGATCAGCTGAAGCTGGTCGGTAAGGACCAGATGAGGGATATTGATGTGTATAAGGCGGAGACGGATCGGATGAAGGTTCTGGCTCCGATGGCTCCGGAGGAGATGAAGCAGCTGGTCACGCAGCTTGTGCAGGATGCGCTCCAGTCGAGTTTGGAGCAGATTATGACGGCGAATAAGGAGGGGGTCGAGACCGAGAGTGTGGAGGAGAATGAGACGCCGCAGGAGTTGGAGGCGCATCCGAGCAATTTGCCGGGAGCGAGACAGGCCCCTGATGGAGAGTATTATGTGAGGAGGCCGGGTGGCGGCTACTCGAGAGTGAGGAGCGTGGGACGTGGCTGACGATCTGACGCCCACCCAGCAGACAATGGAAGACTGGAATGATTTGCTGCCCTATGGGCTGGGAGGCTATCCCGCCTATGGGGTGGGGAGTAGGTGGCCGGATACGGTGGCGACGAACCCGCTCGCCGCTTTCCAGTATGGTATTAAGCAGAGGGAAACTCTGGGAGGCAATCCGGCACTTGTGCCGGTTGACTCTCATGGGAGGTATGTGCCGAACTCGGCACAGGCAGCTGGGCCGTGGCAGATTACGCCGAAGTTTCAGGATAAGTATGGGCTGCCGGGAGCAGATAGACTGACGCCAGAGGGAAATGAGCTGATTGGGCGTGCGGGGACTGAGGCGCTGTTTAATCGGTATGGAGGGGATGCAAGTAGGGCTGCGGTTGCGTATAATAGTCCGGAGAGTAATGTTACGCCGCCTGGCAGCCCGACTCCGTGGAAGAGGGACTATGCGAACAATCCGGCTGCGCCGAGTGGGACGCGAGTGAGCGATTATGTGGCGGCTGTGAATAATTATATGAAGGGTTATCAGGGGATGGATAGGTGGGCCAATCAGGCCTGGCAGCAGGGAAGGCAGCCGGTCAGTGCTTATACGCAGGATTTTATGAACAGGGTGCTTCAGAGTTCTGCGCCGACGATGACGGGGTTCGACGATGGCCTATGAAGATGATGATGACGATCTGGGGAGGAACTTGCTTAGTGCGGGCGGGAGTCCGATAAGCTCGTATGGGTATGATCCGCTGTCGTTTGGGCATCCGGCGGCGGCTCCAGAAGGGAGTGCGGGTGGCCTGGGCGAGAGTGTGAGTACGACCGCAGGACCGACACTGCAGCATGCGGGATTTGGTGGACTGGGGCCGAGTCTGGGGACGCAGGTTGCGAGCACTTCGCCGACTCCTATTAAGATTAATCCGGCGCCTACTCTTTCGGTGCCGCAACCGGAGAAGCATGCGCTGAGTCCGCTGGTGACGGATGAGGGGGCGCATCCGCCGGGGCAGCCTAGTGGGCTGACGCCCAACATTAATTCTCTGCTGGGTGGGCCGTTCAATCCGCCGTTCGCAGCGACGCCGAGCGAGGCGATGGGACAGGGTAATGTCGGGCCGGTTCCGGCGGGCTCTGTGGGGGTGATGGGAGGCGGGGCCTGGAAGATGCCCGATCTGCCGCCCGAGGCCTGGGGAGTGCTGACGAAGATTGCGAGCGGGGAGGCGACTTCGTATAACCAGAGGTATGCAGGGACGGGAAATAAGGCTGCGTTCTTTAATGACTATAGGGATCATCCGCGGATTAAGGAGAGTAGTCCGGATGGGCCGAGTGATGCAGCGGGTATGTTCCAGTTTCTTAGTTCGACCTGGGATACCGAGGCGAGGAAGCTTGGGCTGAAGGATTTTAGTCCGCCCAATCAGGTGAGGGCGGCGTGGGATCTGGCAACGTCTGTTTATAATAAGGATGGGAGAGATCTGCTGGCTGATGCAAAGGCGGGCAAAGTGGACTGGAGTAGGCTTGCGAGTACTTGGACGAGTTTGAAGAGGGGCGGTGGTGTTAGAGCGGAGGTGCCTGCACCGGGAGAGGCTGTGACCTCGGGGAAGGGGACTGCTGGCGGAACTTCGGGGTCGAATGTGGGGATGGATCAGTTTAATCAGATGAATGAGCATTATAGAAAGCTGATGCAATGGGCGATGCTGAGGTCGGCGCTCAGTCAGATCAATGTGCCGATGCAGCACTATGATCCGTGGGCAGTGCATCGGTTCGCGGTGGGTGGAGGGTATTAGTGCCACTTGAGCTGGAGGATGTGGATTATGATCCGTTCAAGAGTCCGTTGACTCTTGAGCCGGTCAGCCACGACCCGTTCAATCCATGGACGACTGAGATGCAAGGCGGCACTCCGCTGGTGAATGGCTTTGTGAAGAGAGGTGCGGAAGCTCCGGCTTCGACATATCCAGCGGATGTTGTGAAGAATTTGAATGCAGGGCTCGGGCAGAAGGGGGATGTGCTGTCGGATGATGCGGGGGCGCAAGCGGAGCAGCTGAGGAGGGCGAGCGAGATTAATCCATGGCTGCCGGGGATGAATGAGGACTGGAGGCAGTTTACGCGGAACCCGGAGCATAGCTTTGCGGCGAAGAAGGCTGTGGATCTGGCAGGCTCCACGATGAACTTTTTGAGTGGGCTGCAGAATGTGCCGAGCGCGCTGAAGAATGAGCTGGAGACGTTTATTAATCCGATCTATGGGAAGGGGAAGGTCGGCAGTCCGGACTGGCAGAGGGCTAATTTTGATATTGCTTCGAGTCTGGTGGGCGGCCCTGAGGGCTCCGTGGGGGCGGGCTGGTCTCCGGAAGCGTTAAAATTTCTGGAGAAGAAGGGTCTGGATGCAAAGAATATAAGCCCGCTCGAAATCAAGAGTGGGATTGCACATGATCCGAATTTTGGAGCTTATCCGTATGACAATGAATGGGCAGAGGCGCTGAAGATCCATGAAGGAAATGGTTGGAGTCCGAGCGCGCTAGAGCACTTGGAGAAGCACGGGAAGATTGCAGCAGACGCCTCTCCAAAGGAGGTGGAGGGCATGATTAATGCTGGGCAGGTTGACCCACTGAAGGGAGGGGACGCGAAGATCTGGGGTGATGCGCTGAGTAAGCACTTCCAGGATGAAGAGCAGAAGATGGGTCTAGAGACTCCTCCGGCAGAGACGACGTTCGAGCCGATTGGGACTACTGACTGGACGGCTGGAGCGAAGAAGTATCTGGAGGGGCAGCTGGGGCTGAAGCCGCCGCTCGAGACGCCGACGGCCGCGGCGATCAGCCAGATGCTGGAGAAGGGGCCTGAATGGACCAAGACTTTTGCTGGGAATGAGAAGCCTGGGACTCCGGGATTTGGGTCGGCGCAGATGGTGCTGGCGAAGCATGAGATGGAGACGCAAGCGGCGGCCAAGGCTGCGGAGGCGGAAGCGCAAGCGAAAGCGGCTGCCGATGCAGCTGCTGCCAAGAAGGCTCCTAAGTCTGTTGCACCAACTCAGTCTGCAAGTCAGGCTCTAGGATTGGAACCATCTAAAGCAGCCGGGCCATCGGCCTCGGCTGCTTTAGATTTTACGCCGAATGCAGGCTGGACGCCGGAGGCGATTAAGTATTTGCAGGATAATCATTGGACGGGGAATGCGAAGAGTGCGCTTAAGGGAGATCCGCAGAGTTTGGCGGACATGATTAAGAATGGGACTTGGGGTGATGCAGGCGGACATTATACGAAGGCGCTTGAGCTGAGTGGAGTGAAGCCGGAAGTCGGAGCGGCTCCGGCGCATACGACTGTGCAGGGGCCGGTGACGCATCCGCAGGCAGATGAGGCTGGAAAGAAGGTTCTGATTAAGGACCCGAGTGTCAATACGGTGCAGAACTGGGGGAAGCCAGGTGAGATCACTACTTTTACTCCTGCTGGGGCGAAGCCTACTGGATTTGGCCCCTGGGATGCGCCTAAAGATGCCGCCGGATGGGAGAAGGAGAGGGGAACGCCGATCAAGGAGCCAGCGTTTGTTCCGGCTAAGGGACTTCCTTCGGGGGCTGGTGTTGTGGTTATGGAGCCTGGTGGCAAGGGCGCTTGGATTGTAAGTCCGACGAATAAGTTTGGGGATGAGTACGCGCTCCCGAAGGGGAGGGTGGATAAGGGGATGGATCAGCAGAGTACGGCGCTGAAGGAGGCGTATGAGGAGACTGGGCTCAGGATTAAGCTGAGGGCTCATCTGGGGGATGTGACGAGCCCATATAGTAGGACGAGGTATTATTTGGGAGAGAGGGCTGGTGGTGATCCGAGTCATATGGGCTGGGAGAGTCAGGCGGTGCATCATGTGCCGATTGACAAGGTGAAGGGGATGCTCAACCCGAAGGAGCAGGAGATTTTTGATAAGGCTGTAGAGGCAGCTAAGACAACTATGAAGCCCAAGGCCACGGCTGCGGGGACAGCTACGACGGCTCAAGATGCACTGTTTGGGAGTGGGCCTGTTAAGGCCCAATCACAAGGAGTGTCGGCGGCAGATTGGAAGAAGTTCTGGGAGACGTACTATCCTCCGCTGAAGGTACCGAAGAAGCAGGGGGCGGTGCCACCGTTCAATCCGAATGCGCTGCCGATGGATATGGCTAGTGTGCAGAAGCGGATGGAGGAAGCGGGCTTTGGGCCGCATCAGGGGCAATGGGCTTGGTGGCGTGGCGTGAGTAAGGATACGCCGTTCAGTTGGGAGAAGATGGGATACCATGATCCGGTGCAAGCTGGAGCGACAGAGCCTGCTATATTTCTACATGAGGAGAATGCACCTGCCGGGCACTATGGAAGTCTGGTTAATCCGCATCTTGTGAAGAGTGAGAACCCGAAGACGCTCGACTGGAAGGGAGCGGGGTACTCGGGTGGGAAGATGAGTAAGGCGATTAAGGATGCGTGGGCAGCAGGACATGATACGCTGCTGATTAAGAATATTGCTGATTTGGGAGGGACGCACCACCAGCTGATGGTGCGTCATCCGAGTCAGCTGAGGCATCCGTATGCAGTGTTTGACCCGGCATTTAAGAAGAGTGGGAACTTGTTGTCGGCACGAGGATTGCCGCTTGGAGGAGTTAACGCATTGGGAGGCAAATCCTCGGATGCCTCCCGAAGGGAGGCAGCCAGTGCGCAATGAACTGGAGAGGTTGAAAGCGTGGAAGGGGATGAAGAAGCGGATCAAGGCTGTTCATCCTGTGATCGCGAATGCAGCGTATGGGATTGTGATGGAGAGCTATGAGAGTCTTATGCATCACAATGAGCATTGGGCTGCGTTCAAGAGGCAGTTTCCTGGGAGGAATGGGAGGGAGCTGGAGCAGATTTATCTGGAGTGGAATTGGGCTAAGGGAGTCGAGGCGGCAAGGCAGACGCTCGCGAGAATGCTTGATCCTGCGGTTAGTCCTAGCCTGAGTAATGAGGAGCGGGTGAAAATTCATGAGGCACTCGTTATGGATAAGAGCTTGCAGATGGGTCGTGGGACCGATTATCTGCATACAGGGAGAATGAACTGATGGCTACTGAGAATGATGATAAAGTTTCGGCCCCTGTCGAGGGGGCTGAGCCGGCGGTTGAAGCGGTTACTCCCCCCGCTCCTGCCGAAGGGGAGCGGGTGGTTGGTGAATCCTCCCACGGCGAGCCGCCCGCTCCCAGTCCGGCGCAACCTGAGACGCCGAAAGGGGCTTGGCCGAAATCTGCCGTGGATCGGGTTGCGAAGCTGACGGCCAGACTCAGGGAGTATGAGGCGAAGGGACCGGGGGCTGACAAGCCTATTGATCCGGGAACGGGGCAGCGACTGACGGACGCGCAGATTGATCAGATGATTAATGAGCGGGCTACGATGGTGGCTGCTCAAAGGACGTTTGATAGTGCGTGTAATGAGGCCGCGCAGAGGGGCGCTGGGAAGTATCCGGATTGGCAGGTGCGGCTGAATGGGATCACGCAGCTGGTGGATCAGGCCGATCCACGCTCCTTGCAGAATTATAATATCTTTTTGCAGGCGGCACTGGAGACGGGCGATCCGGAGGGAGTCATTCATCGGCTGGGTGGCAATCTGGAGGAGGCAGCGAGGGTGCTGAACCTGGCTCCGGTCAAGATGACGATGGAGGTCGCGAAGCTGGTGAGGGCGGGGCCGGGAGAGCCGAGTAAGGCGCCGAAACCTATTAGGCCGGTCGGGAGTAGCTCTCCGGTGAATGCGGCTGCGCCGGATGACTCGGATCGGGCTAAGGAGATGGATACGGCTGCATGGATGAAGGCCCGGAATGCGCAGGCCAAGGAGCGGGGTATTCGCTGATGAGGTGCGAGTGGTGTCACGGGCAGACGCTCAAGGACGGGTATCCGTGCTGGCACTGTCTGGGCGGCGAGATGAGCTGCTGTGAAGGAGGAGTGTGTGATGCCAAAGATCCTGGAGAAGGCGGTCAGCAAGATCAAGGCGAAGGGCGGAGTGGACGATCCATGGGCGGTGGCAACGAGCGCTCTGCAGAAGGCCGGGGATCTGAAGAAGGGAACTAATAAGCCGACTGAGAAAGGCATCAGACGAGGGAATATGACCGAGAGTCAACGGGAGAAGACTCGCCGGTAGAGCTTCGGGCCTCGGCCCGATGTCGGAGTTGCCAGACTCCTTAAAGACTGGCCAGCCCTGGGACTGTGCTCCCTGTAAGAGGTAACAGCGGTGACTCGCCGCAGAAAGGATCAATTCGGAGAACTCCGGTGTCTAATACGCTTCTTACGATCGACCTCGTTACGAGGGAAGCGATCAGGATCTGGAAGAATACTAATGCGTTCATCCAGAATGTGGATATGCAATATGATGACAGCTTCGCCGTCTCTGGGGCGAAGACTGGCAATGCGATCAGGATCAGGCTGCCCAACGACTACATTGTGGCAACCGGCCCTGGGCTGGTGGTTCAGGATACCGCGGAACAGAGCGTTACGCTGACGCTGGCGACTCAGAAGCACGTTGCTGTTGCGTTCACTACGCAAGAGCGGACGATGCGCTTGGACGACTTCTCCAGGCGTATTCTCGCTCCGGCGGTGAACAATCTGGCGGGTAACGTGGCGGCAGACATTATGTCTGGCGTCGAGGGCGGCGTCTGTAATTTGGTGGCCAATCAGGATACGAGCAATAATATCCTGAGCCCGATTGCCGCCACCTATCTGCTGGCAGGCGCGAACATGGACAACAACTCCGCGCCGATCGAGAACAGGAAGGTGGTCAACTCGCCCAATACGGAGGCGAGGATGGTCGCTACCCTGGCCGGTCTGCTCAATCCCGCGCCTGAGATTGGCAGGCAGTATGTGACGGGCCGGATGTACGATGCGCTCGGGTTCATCTGGATGAAGGACCAGACTGTCATCGCGCATACGAGCGGCACGTCGGCGCAGGGCTCCATTACCGTCAATGGGGCCAACCAGACTGGGTTGAGTTTGACGGTGACGGCGGGCACTACTACGTTCGCGGCTGGTGACATTGTTACTATTCCGGGTGTCTATAAGGTGAACAGGATCACCAAGCAGACCACGGGCCAGCTCGAACAGTTCGTGGTGACTGCGCCACTCGCGAGCGGTGGGACGTCGCTCTCCATTTATCCGGCGATTGTTCCTCCGAATGGGAACATGCCCGTCCAGTATCAGACGGTCACGGCGTCTCCGGCGAATGGTGCTGCGGTCAACCCGACGAACAACCTGGCGGCCAGCTCTGTTTACCGGAAGAACTTCGTGTTCGCGCCGGAGGCTGTCACGCTGGCGACCGCGGACTTGGAGACCCCGGAGAATGTGCATGCGGTTGCGCGTGACCAGTTCGACGGGATCAGCATGCGGATGATCTCGGATTACTTCATTGGGAGCGACCAGCTTATTACGAGGCTGGACGTGCTCTATGGGTACCTGTGGATCAGGCCAGAGTGGGCAGTGATTGTCGCGGATGTCATCTGACTCGCACGATCTATGGATGGGTAATCTCAAGAAGCTGGGGGGCCAATTCTGGCCCCCCAAGAAGGAGGATACTATGCCGCAAGTGGGTGCCAAGTTTCCGATGATGCTGTATAAGCAGGACAATCCGGAGATGGTTGTCTACGATGAGGAGGAGTTGAGGCAGGGTAAGGAGAGGGGCTGGCATGAGGCCCACTCGACGGAGCCGCCAGCAGAGGCTCCACAGCCGCAAGAGGAGCCGAAGAAGCATAAGAACGAGGATCATAAGGAACACAAGAAGAAGGAGAAGTGAGATGCCGAGGAATAGGACACAGAGGGTTTACTCCGTCTATCATGCGATGGACGAGGCGGGAGTGTTCGAGGACAATGTGGCGAATGCCCAGGCTGTCAATCAGGATGGGATCAGCATTTATGCTGGGCCTGTGCAGTATCCTAAGATGCTGTACCATCCGCAGGGTGAAATGGAACTGGTGAGCCAGGGGATTATGGTCACGAACAGGGACGGCGACCCTGTGCGGGATGAGAGGGGGAATGTCAAGTATGCGGGGCAGCACTGGGGTGTGAAGAATGTGACGGTGCAGAGCCCAGAGGAGGAGGCGGAGTTTGTGGGGAAGGGCTGGCACCTGACAGAGGCTGCGGCCAGGCGCATTAATCCGGCGACTGCTGGGAGTGCGCCGCCGAAGTCGCCGTATGAGATTCTGCAGGAGAAGTATAAGGATATGGAGGAAAGGTTGGCGGCTCAGGAGAAGGCTGCTCCGCCGCCCACACTTAATCCGACGGCCCAGCGCACGGGAGTGGGAGTGAAGTAGTATGAGCCAGTTAACTCCTCTCGAGACGTCAGTTGACGATATTTGCCAGGCTGCGCTCAAGGAGTGCGGTGCGGTCGGTATGGGCCAAGTGGCGACTGGAGAGGAGGTGACTGATGCGTGGGCTCGGCTCCAGTGGATGCTTCAGGAGTGGGGCGAAGATCCGTTCATGGTCTGGGCTTCCCAGACCATTACAATACAGAATATTGATGTTAGCCTGTTGCCTGTTGATACGAATATGGGGACCAGCAGCTATCCGGTGTATTATTTTCCAGTGGGGCCTGGAGCAGGAGCGCAGGGCGGCTTCGAGACAGGGCCAGACAATACGGCGCAGACCCCCACGCAGTCGATCTCTGTGAGCCCGAGGCGGCTCAAGGCGGTGTTCCTGAGACAGAGTCAGGGAGTGGGATTGCCGATTGACTATCCGCTGATGCGGATGGAGGCCGAGGAGGACTTCTCTAGGATCGCGCTGAAGGGGATGGTAAGTTTTCCGGGAGCTTTTTATTATAGACCGAGCTGGCCGCTCGGCAATTTGTTTATTGCGCCGCTGCCCACGGACAGGATTTATGGGCTCGGCATTGTGATGCGGCAACAGATGCCCATCCAGTTTTTGACTACGGCAGATATTTTTGAAATTCCGTTCCTGTTCTTTAATGCGTTTTATACTAATTTGGCGATACGGCTGAGGCCGCACTATGGTATCAGGACGGGACCAGGAGATCATCTACCCGAGATAGCTCGGGGAGCAAGAGCTGCGATCAAAGCGAATGCGGCACAGATCGCGGTGCTAGAGCTGCCGCAGGAGCTTAGTAGGCCGAGGATCTACAACATATTCAGTGATCGGTCCTATTAAGAGAAACCGCGACCCGAAGGGTCGCAAGGAGCGCGTTATGTCTTTTATGGTTCTTCCAACTACCCCGATCACGAACTATGTGACGGCAGCGGCAGGTGGTGCGTATGCTAACTCGCCGCAGCTGACGCTCGGGATCAATGAGGTGACTACCGTTGTCACGGCGGGCGACTCCGTTCAAGCGCCTCCGGCAAATATCGGCGGCTCGTTCGTCGTTATTAACTCGGGTGCGGCGGGCACGACTGGTCTCAAGATCTGGGGCCAGGCAGCGAATGCGGCGAACGGCGGCGTGGCCGACCAGTTCATGCTGCACGGCTCTTCGGCGCTGACTCCGGCAGCGACGGGTGTCGCACTCGCTGCGGGTCACTGCTCTTGGTTCACCTGCACGCAGCCTGGCGTCTGGAAACAGATCGGCGACTTTTCGTAATGGGGTTGGCTCACCCAATGGTGGGCCAATTCTCCTGCTGAGGAGGCTAGGATGCCAGGTGCTTCACATATAAGCAATATGCCCTCATTTTCGAGAGGGCCGGGGCCGACCCTCGTGGATGGGGGCGACCTTACCAACCTCTACAATATCCTGCTGGGCAATAAGGTGGGAATTGTAGCGGGGTCGGGCGGCGGGATCGCGAATGCAGTACAGTTGAATACGGGCGTGAACGAGGTTAATACGGTCGGAGCGGCGGCCGACTCACTCAAGCTTCCGGCGGCGATCTCCGGGAGTCAGGTCTGGGTGATTAATAATGCTGCGGCCAACTCGTGTAGTATCTACACGACGCAGCTGAATGCGGTGACGGGGGCGGCAGACGTGGTGGTGCCGCATGGGACGGGGACAGCGAATGCACCTACGGCGGCCACTACACTGGCAGCTGGACATGCGACGCTCTTTGTGGTGTCCTCGCTCGGCAAGTGGAAGCAAGTCGGGGACTTCGCCTAATGGCAAACTCACCCATCCCTCAGAGTAGGTATCCGAGTTTCAATAGGACTACGGGTCCGATGATGCCGGATGGCGAAGATCTGCTGCTACTGGCGGCCGATGTTATGGGCTATGCGGGCGGTGGCGTCCCCGAAGCGCCGCTGACTGGTGGTCCGTATGGTCGCCAGGGTGGGGGATGGGTGACTATCAATGTGGGCGTCTCGTCTGTGGCCGGGAAGACCGGCGTAGTTGTACTTAATCACAATGATATTACGGACTGGGTTGCGGCGACTGCATCTTTCATTACTGGCAATCAGACGGTTACGCTGAGCGGAGATGTGACCGGGAGTGGCGCAACGAACATTGCGGCCACACTCGCGGCCTCGGGGGTGACGGCGGGCTCCTATACGAGTGCGAACATTACGGTGGATGCGAAGGGGCGCGTGACGGCGGCTGCGAATGGGAGTGGGGGCGGGATTACGGACGCTCCGTCGGATGGTACTACGTATGCGAGGAATAATGCGACCTGGGTTCATCTGACTCATAGCGATCTGACGGACTGGGCTTCGGCGACAGCCACTTTTGTGACCGCTGCGTTTGTAGCGGCGACGTATGCTCCGCTCGCGAGTCCTACGCTGACGGGGACGCTGACCTATCAGAGGTCAGCGCTCACGGTGCCAGGGGTGGTGACGGCTAATGGGGCGACGACTGTTAATTGGCAGAATGGAGAGTATCAGCAGGTTAGTCTGACGGCGAATGCAACTATTGCAGTGAGTAATTGGCCAGCGACTGGGAATTTTGCAAAGCTGGTGCTGGATATTACGAATGCAGGCAGCTTCAATGTGACGTCGTGGCCAGCTGGAACGATCTGGGCTGGAGGGACCGTACCTACAATCACGGCCTCTGGTAGGGATTTGATTATGCTGGTGACGGCAAATGGTGGTACGACTATACTTGGTAATGTGGTTGGGCAGGGGTATCACTGATGTATGCTTTCGGCGACTCTTTTGATCTCTACCCAACCTATGCTACGGCATCGCCAGTCGAAATGATTGCGGGTTATTGGGATAGCTCAGCAGGTAATTTCAATACTCAGACGGGCCGATTTGCTGGTGGCCGCTCGATGAGCTTCACGTCGAATGCTAATATTACCAAGTCGTCGAATTCTAATGATACTGTTCATCATATTGTCGTTGCCGTTCTTCAGAGTGCAGCACTTGCCGCGCCGGGATCGGGAAGCGTCGGGCTGTTCTTTGAACTTCTCGATGGCACGACAGCGCAATGTACAGTA
>Ga0126376_10000179_pt1 | contig 29475 bp, 26 predicted proteins | sample PanSoiMetPlot_15_FD_92760 | JGI IMG/M metagenome (GOLD analysis project Ga0126376, IMG submission 92760) | Tropical forest soil microbial communities from Panama - MetaG Plot_15 | ecosystem: Environmental > Terrestrial > Soil > Tropical forest > Bulk soil | place: Panama | collected 2016-02-17 | reverse complement strand
GTGAACGAACAGACGGAAAATATCGGCGCCAGGCGTTTGCACACGATTCTGGAAAAGGTGCTCGATGATATTTCCTTCGAAGCCCCCGATATGAAGAAAAAGACCGTGAAGGTGGATTCGGCGTACGTGAACAAACAACTCGCGGACATTGTCAAAAACCAGGATTTGAGCCGCTACATTCTCTAAATCTTGAAAATGGAAAACAGAAAAGAGGCAGAGCTTGCGGCGGTTCGGCGCAACGCAAACGTTTTCACTGTTTTCTATTTTCTGATTTCTATTTTCTGGTTTTCATCCTGTGGTGCGCCCGGCGAGCCCACACCGCCTTCCCCGCCCATTCCAACCGCGATCACCGATCTTGGCGCCCGTCAATCGGGCGATGGTGCGCTGTTGACCCTAACTTTGCCGATGCGCACAGTGACCAACGACCGGCTTACGGAACCTCCTGCCGTGGAAATCTTTCGCGGAACTTTGAAGCCTGACGGCAAGCCCGACGAGAAGTCGTTCCGCCTGGTGTACACGTTGCCCGGAGCGCTGCTCGACACATTCACGAACGAAAAACGCATTCAATTCAAGGACCCAATTGCGCCGGAAGAGACCCGGGCGCATCCAGGAACGACGTTCGCGTATCGCGTGCGAACTCGCGCGGACAAAAGGCGCGATTCGGCGGATTCCAACACCGTGCTGGTCAAGATTTTTCCAGTACCGGAGCGAATCACATCGCTTGAAGCCAAAGTTACCGAGCCAGCCATCGAGTTGACCTGGAGTGTGCCGAAGAAAACGTCGAGTGGCGCGGAACTGGAGCCGCTCACGGGATATCGCGTCTTTCGGGGAGAAATTGACCCGGATAGCGCGCAGGCGGCCGCGGGTGATATCTCGCAGGCAAAATGGAAGGCGCCACTGACGTTGCTTGCGCCTGCCCCGGAGAATTCCTATCGCGACACGCTCTTCGAATTCGGCAAAACATACATTTATGTCGTGCGGGCGGTCGCGATTGCAGGTGAGGGGCCTATCGAGTCCGACGACTCGGCGCCGACAGTGGTAGCGCCAAAGGATACCTTCCCGCCTGCAGGGCCTCAAAACCTGGTTGCGGCGGTTACGGCTCCCCCGGGGAGCCCGCCGACCGTCGACTTGTCGTGGTCGATGAACGTAGAAAGCGATTTGGCCGGGTACCACGTTTATCGCAGTAATAGACAAGATGCGCGAGGCCAGCTTTTGACTCCGGAGCTGTTGCCCGCGCCCGCATATCGTGATATGTCAGTGCTGTCTGGCCAGCACTATTGGTACAGTGTGACGGCCGTGGATCGCACGGGGAATGAAAGCAGCGCCACGACTGTTGCAGCCGACCTGACGCAACTTTCTCAATAGCCACGGGTTTGTTTCGAACGCTTGGGGGCCCAGTACCCATGACCTTCGCCACGCAGTTGCCCGGCTACAAGTTTTACGACGCGCTGAAAGATTCGGCGTTCCGAACGGGCGTGTACACCGGGCTCTGCTTATTCGCCATTTTTGCCGCATGGCTCGTGGTCGCGAACCGTTTTCCAATTTTCGATAGACTCGCGCTTGAACGAAACATGTTGGCGATTGCGGCGATGGCGCTGTTCGCGGCGATTCCGATTTTGCGCTTCATCCGACGCCCGGGGAGCATGCTGGGTGCGGGCATGACAGCATGGGCAATTTTCAGCTTCCTTTATCGCGTGATTGGTATTTTCTTTTCGGGACTCCTCTCCTGGCATGGCGCTTGGGAGGTTTTCATGGCCGGCGCAGTGCTCTACTTGATCGCGGCGACATTCTCGTGGGTCGTCGGCGTGATTTGGCGTGTGCGAGCTTCGAACTCCTCGTCGGGCGAGAATCATCAGCTTACCTGATACACTTTTCTCCATGAAAATATGCAGATTTGCTGCGGAGGATTCTTCAGCGCGGCGTTTTGGAATCCTCGAAGGTGACTCAATTACGGAGATTACAGGAGCGCCCTGGGACGCGGAAGTTTGGAAGAAAAGTGGGCGCGCGATTCCAGCCTCGAGAGCGCGGATATTGGCCCCTGTCGCGCCATCGAAGATTGTTTGTGTTGGGCGAAATTACGCCGCACACGCTGCCGAACTTGGGAACGACGTTCCAAAAGAGCCGCTAATCTTTCTAAAGCCGTCTAGCTCGATTGCCGGACCGGGCGACCCGATTGTCCTCACACGATATTCGAATAGAGTGGAACACGAAGGTGAACTGGGACTGGTTGTGGGGCGCAGGGCCGCCCAGCTTTCCGATTCCGACGATGCGCTGTCCTATCTTTGTGGGTATACCTGCGTGAATGACGTCACAGCCCGCGATCTGCAAAAAGCCGACGTTCAATTCACTCGGGCAAAAGGGTTTGATACGTTTTGCCCTGTTGGGCCGCACATTGAAACGGAACTGAACCCTGCGGACGTTTTGGTCGAATGCCGCGTGAATGGCGCGGTGCGGCAATCGGCCCGCACTTCGTTGATGATTTTTTCCGCGGCTTTCGTCGTGCGTTGGATTTCGCGGATGATGACGCTCGAGCCTGGCGATTTGATCGCGACGGGAACTCCAGCCGGTGTCGGGCCTCTCCTTGCAGGAGACAGAGCAGAGATCTTTGTCCAAGGGATTGGCGTATTGTCCAATCCGGTGCATGCCGCAAAAGGCTGATGCTCTGTCTGCCGGGAACTTCCGCTAGAATAAGAACCTCCAAAGATCCTTGGGAGTTTTTGCGTTGAATACTTTGTTTGGCGACCCAAAGGCCGTACTCGTTGTAGTTGTGGCTGTATTGGCTGGAATTGGCATTCTTTTCTATGCGTTTTTTCGGCCTTCGGCAGATCCAGAAGAAGCCGAACGCAAGCGGCGCTTGCATTTGAATCAAATCGGCCGCATTGCGGAAGGGCAGGTCGTCGAGTTGGTCCAACATCCCGCCGAGGAAAACCCAGCACCGAAAGGACTCTTCGGTTCGAAAGCGCGCCCGCTGGCCGGGCGTTCGCGGCACATCGTTTCCTACAGCTATTCCATTTCCGGTGTAACCTATCAAACGGGCCAGGACATCACTGGTCTCGAAAGCCAGGTGCGGCTTGAACGGCTGGTAGCGGGCCAGCCAGCGAGCATCAAGTACGATCCTTCGAATCCCGTGGATTCCATCCTTGTCGCCGATGATTGGTCTGGCTTGCGTTGAATTGAGAATCGCCCAAACTCCTGTTGACCTTTCGCAATCTGCGCTATTCTCATTCCGGCAATGAATGAGCGGCCGGAGTTGCCGATGAAAATGGTCGTGGCTTCCATCCTGGTTGTGCTGCTGACTGTCGCGATGGCGCTTGCGGCGATGTATGCTCTGGTCATCACAACGCAGTATGTAACCGCGATAATTTCAGCCCCGCAACGAATGTTGGCGGTATGCGCCGAACTCTTGCTCGGAGTGGTTTTGTTGCTGGGCACAGTCTGGGTTGCCACGCACTTTGCCGTACGCATTTTTGGGGCGAAGAATTCGCCTTCCGATGGAGGTCCGCTTGTCTGAGAAAGCTTCTCGCGCCCGCATTGTCCAACCCGGGAAGGACCGGCTCGAAGAGTTGCGCCGCTTAAGCGAAGAAGCGGAAGCGGGCGGAGGTCCCGAACGCCGCGAACGCGAGCACAAGGCAGGCAAGCTGGCGGCCCGCGAGCGCATCAATCTGCTTTTGGACGAAGGCACGTTTGAAGAGCTGGACAAATTCGTACGCCACCGCTGCACGGACTTTGGAATGGAAGAGCAACGTCCGCCGGGCGATGGTTTCGTCACAGGGTTCGGAAAAATCGAAGGGCGGCTCGTCTACGCTTTTGCGCAGGATTTCACGGTTTTTGGCGGCTCACTTTCCGAAACGAACGCGCTGAAAATTTGCAAAATCATGGACCTGGCAATGCGCGCCGGAGCGCCCGTCATCGGGCTAAACGATTCCGGCGGCGCGCGCATTCAGGAAGGTGTCGCGTCGCTCGCCGGCTACGCGGACATTTTTCTGCGCAACACATTGGCCAGCGGAGTCGTGCCTCAAATCAGCGCCATTATGGGGCCTTGCGCAGGCGGCGCGGTCTATTCTCCCGCGATCACCGACTTTATTTTCATGACCCGCGAAAACTCGTACATGTTCGTGACCGGGCCCGACGTGATCAAGACCGTCACCCACGAAGAAGTGACCAAGGAAGAGCTCGGCGGCGCAATGACTCACAACGAAAAAAGTGGCGTCGCCCATTTTATTTCCCGCGACGATGCGGACTGCTGCGCGATGATTCGCGAACTTCTCAGCTTTTTGCCTTCAAACAATCTGGAGGACCCGCCGTATCGTGCAACCAACGATTCGCCGACTCGCCGCGAAGAAACTCTAAACGCACTTGTTCCGGAAGATGCGCTGAAGCCCTACGATATCAAGGATGCGATTCACGCCATCGCCGACGAAAGCTACTTTTTCGAAGTGCACGAGCACTACGCGAAAAACATCGTCGTCGGATTCGCGCGGATGGATGGCCAGCCTGTGGCAATCGTCGCCAATCAGCCGGCATTTCTCGCGGGAACGCTGGACATTAACGCTTCGGTCAAAGGCGCTCGGTTTGTTCGCTTCTGTGACGCGTTCAATATCCCCTTGATTACATTCGAAGATGTACCCGGATTTTTGCCCGGCACGCAGCAGGAATACGGCGGCATCATCCGTCATGGCGCAAAACTTCTTTTTGCATTTGCGGAAGCGACCGTTCCCAAAATCACTGTGATTACACGCAAGGCGTATGGCGGCGCGTACTGCGTTATGGCTTCAAAGCACATTCGCACCGACGCCAATTTCGCTTGGCCAACGGCCGAAATTGCCGTGATGGGCCCCGAGGGCGCTGTGAACATTGTTTACAAAAGGGAACTCGACAAAGTTCCGGAAGTGGAACGCGAAAGGCTTCGTCAGCAAAAGATTGCCGAATTCCGAGAACGCTTTGCGAATCCATTTGTTGCCGCAGAACACGGGTACATTGACGCGATTATCGAACCGGCGGAGACGCGCTCAAGAATCATCACAGCTCTTCGTGCCCTCGCAAACAAAAAGGACACGAATCCTCGCAAAAAACACGGAAATATTCCGCTCTGAGCCCCATTCACTCGTGCTACGCTGCGGCCTCCGCAGTCCCGGAGTCGAAAAATGACTTTGCGCAAGTTTGTCTGTGTCTTCTCGTTCTGTCTTATGTTTTGCCAGACAATTTCAGCCCAAACGAAGACCGTTGCCGAGCGCCTCGGTTATCCCGTGGACACAAAACTCCTGATCATTCACGCCGACGACTTGGCGATTGCTCACTCGGAAGACGCCGCCAGCTTCGAAGCGCTGGACAAGGGCGCCGTCACTTCCGCGAGCATCATCGTGCCCGGCCCGTGGCTAACTGAAGTGGCGGACTATGCCAAAACGCATCCGGACGCGGACCTCGGCTTGCACCTTGAGCTGACGAGCGAATGGAAAACGTTTCGCTGGGGGTCGGTCGAATCGAAAGATAAAGTGCCGTCGCTCCTCGATCCTGCGGGCACACTCTGGCCATTAACGGAACTTGTCGCGAAAAATGCTAAGCCGCGGGAAGCAGAGCAGGAATTTCGAGCGCAAATCAAACAAGCAATGTCGTTGGGAATTCATCCGACTCATCTCGACAGCCACATGGGCTCTGCATTTTCGACACCGGAGCTCTTTGCGGCCTACGTAAAGGTCGCGCACGAGTTCCACTTGCCGTTTCTTGCCGTGCGCGTGAGCGATGACCGGGCAAGACTTCTTTCGCTGCTCTCAGATAAGGACATTCTGGTGGATTCAGTAGTAATCGCGAATCCGAGTGTCCCCGCGGATCAATGGAGAGAATTTTATCTGAACGCCCTAAAGAACTTGAAGCCAGGCCTAACGGAAATAATCGTTCACCTCGGGAATGACGATGCCGAGCTTCAAGCCGTCATGGTGGATCATCCCGACTATGGCTCCGCCTGGCGGCAGCGCGATTTCGACGCCGTCTCCAGCTCCGAATTCAAGAAAGCATTGCAGGACAATCACATCGTGTTGATCCACTGGAAAGACCTGCAAAAATTGCTGCAATGAGTCGGTAGGTTCTATGGTTATTTGAGAAGATATTCCTTCAGGAATTCCACCGTCGCGTAGAACTGAAAATCCTGATTCTGTTTTTTACGGTAGCCGTGGCCTTCGTCTTTTGCCATCAAATACCATACGTTTGTGCCTTGCTTTTTTAGCGCGCCGACAATCTGCTCGGATTCACTGACCGGTACGCGCGGATCGTTCTTTCCCGCGACCACCATCATCGGCTTCTTGATCTTCTCGATGTTGTTCATCGGCGCAATTTTTTCAAGGAATTCGCGCATCTTGGGGTCGCGTTCGTCGCCGTATTCCACGCGGCGTAAATCGCGGCGATATGCTTCCGTGTGCTCGAGAAAAGTTACGAGATTGGACATGCCGACGATGTCCACCGAGCAGCGGATGCGGTCGCTGTAAAACGTCGAAATTGCCAGAGTCATGTGCCCGCCATAGCTTCCGCCGGTCACGCAAATGCGGCTCCCGTCCAGTTCCGGCTGCGCTGCGATCCAGTCAAAAAGTGCATTGATGTCCTTGTAGGTGTCCTCGCGCAGGAATCCGTTGTCGAGCAACGAGAACGTCTTGCCGTAGCCCGTTGAACCGCGGACATTGGGAAAAACCAGCGCAATGCCAAGTTCGTTCAAATAATAATTATTGCGGCCCAAAAACGTCGGTTGCGATTGCCCTTCCGGGCCGCCATGAATCACCACGAGCACCGGTCTCTTGCCTGCGAAGCTAGTCGGCGGTTTGTACAAAAAACCCGAAATCATTTTTCCATCGAAACTTTTCCATTTCACGAGCTCGGCTTCGGGGAAAGAATCCGTCTTAACTGCTGTCTCGCTTGTCGTCCACCGCTCCAGCTTTCCCGTTGCAACGTCAATCGAGTACGCATCGCCGGGCCCGCGCGCGTTGTTCAGCGAAAATCCCAATTCTCGTCCATTCGCATGCCAGCGAACTGAGCCAATCACGCCCGTCGGCGTATCAAGTTTGCGACTGGAAGCCTTTTTCATTGTGTCAAGAACATGCAGTACGCTGAGCCCCGCTTCATTCGTCACGAAGGCAATCCGTTTTCCGTCGTGTGAAAGGTCGAACTGCTCCACGTCCCATCGAATCTCGCTCGTCAAGTAGGTGTGCTCTTTGGTCGCAAGATCAACGTACGCCAGTCGATGAAATTCAGAATCCTTGTCCGTTGCGACGTAAATCCCTTTGCCGTCTCTACTAAACCGGCCGCCTTCATATGAGACTTTCTCTCCGGAGCCGCGCCCTATAAGTGGCGTTTTCTCTCCGGTTTTGTTATCCACCAGCCATAAATAGGACTCGTTGATGGAAAGGCCTTCTCCTAACAAGATTTTGGAATCGTCTGGCGACCAATCGAGCGGTTCCCAGCCACCGCCTTCAAGTTTTGTAATCAAGTGATCCGTTTTCGGGTCAGCCGGATTTATCATCCACAAGTCTGTGTCTTTTCCCGTCCGCCGCGTGGACATGTACGCAAGCTGATCCCCGCTCGAAGACCACTGCCCGCGAAGATTGCGCGCCTTTCCATCGGTGATTAGTGTAACGTCGCCTGTCTTCACATCGTAACGATACAGCTGGTACCACTCACCACCTCCAATGTCCTTCGAGAAAACAAAGTAATCGCCTCCGTTGGGATGAAATCGCCCGTTCGTCACCGCGTCAGCATAAAAGGTGAGCTGCTGGCGCGCGCCGCCCGGCTGGGCAACCAGATGAAACTGCGGCGTATCCCCGAATCGCGTCGAGATGAGCATTTCACGCTTCGCCGGATTCCAATCCACAAAATTAGCGCTGCGATACGACCCGTAACGGCCCGCCGTCTCCGCCAATGCCGCCGGAATTTTCGAGATACCGTCTGCAACCAAGTTCTCCGAAGGCGTAATCACCGATTCCTGCGCCTTTGCGTTTGAACTCAACGCCCCTACCAACGCGACTGCCAGAAATATCCGTTTGTTCATCCCTGCCCCCAAAGAAATACAAAAAGCCCGTTGATGGTGCCAAAGGACCACCACATGGGCAAGGCCGATTTGTCGAGTTCCCGCGTAAGCCTTGTGTTCGAAAGAACGAGCATACCGATCGCTTCCGCCAACTGGAAACCGAACGCAAAAAAGCTGCGTCAAAATAATTACCCGCCTCTGTCGATTTTGGACCGGCTCATTCGACGTATAGTAGAGCGGAAAGAAAAATAGCTCACGAGACTCCTGCAGAAACGCGGAGCCTCGAACTCAAGCCAGGAGAGAACGAAATGAGATTTCTTAGCATTTATAAGAGCAAGGAAAGAAATGCCCCGCCTTCACCGGAGGAAATCTCCCAAATGGGCAAGCTCATTGAAGAAGGGATGAAAGCCGGTTGGCTCCTGGGCACCGAAGGCTGTCTGCCCAGTGCGCTCGGCGCCCGCGTCCGTCTCGATAGCGGCACCATCACCGTAAAAGACGGTCCCTTCGCCGAGTCCAAGGAAGTCGTAGGTGGTTTCGCCATTCTTCAAGCCGGTTCGAAAGAGGAAGCTCTTGATCTCGTCCGTAATTTCCTGCGAGTTGTTGGCGAGGGCGAATGCGAACTCCGCCAATTATATGAACCCGGGGCTGTGGCTTGCCAGGACAAGGCGGCCAGCGCCTAGCTTCACTTCTTAACAAATCTTTGGCAACGGACCATTCGAGTGGCAGTTCGAATGAGTCGGACCGTGAACTCTGCCAGTTTCTCTAGGAAATCAAAGGAGAATGAGATATGCGTTATATGATGATCGTCAAGCAAGCTGAAAATCAGGGGTTACCGCCAAAAGAATTGATGGCTGCAATCGGCGGTTTGTCTGAGGAAGCTGTGAAAGCTGGCACCATGGTTTCAAGCGGCGGCCTTCTTCCCACGGCTCAAGCCGCTCGCGTGGAGATTCGCGGCGGAAAGCTGACTACCACCGATGGCCCCTTCGCTGAAGCAAAGGAAGTGGTGGGCGGCTTCGCTATCTTTGAGCTGAACTCGATGAAGGAAGCCCTCGAAGGCGCTGAAAAATTCATGGAGCTCCACCGCAAGCATTGGCCCGGGTGGGAGGGAGTCACGGAGATTCGCCCTATGTACGGCCCGGGCGAAATGCCCCCCTGTCAGTAAGGGGATGGGCCGCAATCGGGCCAGAGTTTGGGGCGATGACTCCTTACTGTCCGAGTTGAGCCGCCGCTCGGCAACAGGGCCTCTTTGCTTGCACGCACTGATTGAAGATGGTGTGATGGATAGCCGTGACATCCGGCGACGTCCATCACTCCATCGAGGCGGTTTGGCGCATTGAGTCCGCGCGGCTCATCGCAGGACTCACACGCATAGTCCGCGACGTCGGCCTCGCGGAAGAGTTGGCGCAAGACGCCCTCGTCGTCGCCCTCGAAAAATGGCCGGAGTCCGGCATCCCCGACAATCCCGGAGCGTGGCTAATGGCCACTGCCAAGCATCGCGCGCTCGACCATTTCCGCCGCAACAAGCTTCTCAAACGAAAACACGAAGAACTCGGCCGCGAGCTGAAATCGCAGCAGGAATCGGCTTTGGCAAATTTTGAAATTTCGGACAATGGCGACATTCAAGACGATCTCCTTCGGCTGGTGTTTATTTCGTGCCATCCGATTCTTTCGACGGATGCTCGCGTCGCGTTGACGCTGCGCCTGCTCGGCGGCCTCACCACGTCCGAAATCGCCCGCGCCTATCTCGCACCGGAACCCACTATCGCGCAGCGCATCGTGCGCGCCAAGCGCACGCTCTCCGAGGCAAAAGTGCCTTTCGAAGTCCCCGAAGAAAACGAGCGCACCGCCCGCCTTTCCTCCGTCATCGAAGTCATCTATCTGATTTTCAATGAAGGTTACACGGCGACCGCCGGGAGTGATTGGATGCGCCCCGCGCTTTGCTCGGACGCTCTGCGTCTCGGCCGGATGTTGGCTGAACTCACGCCCAAAGAGCCGGAAGTGCATGGCCTTGTCGCGCTGATGGAAATTCAATCTTCGCGCTTCGCCGCGCGAACCACGCCGGGCGGCGAACCGATCTTGCTACTCGAACAAAACCGCGCACTGTGGGATCAGCTCCTGATTCGTCGCGGCCTCGCCGCGCTCGATCGCGCGAACCAGGCAGGCCCGGCAGGGCAGTACGTCCTGCAAGCCACTATCGCCGCGTGCCACGCTCGCGCTCACAATGCCGACGAAACCGATTGGCAGCAAATTGCCGACTTGTACGCGCAGCTCACCGCCCTCACTCCGTCCCCGATCGTGCAGCTCAATCGCGCCGTCGCTGTCGCCATGTCGAGCGGCCCAGCCGCAGGCCTCGAACTCGTTGACACTCTCGCCGCTGAACCTTCGCTCAAAAACTATCATTTGCTTCCCGCTGTCCGCGGCGATCTCCTCGCCAAACTCGGCCGTTTCGAAGAAGCGCGCGACGAATTCTCCCGCGCCGCCTCGCTCACTCAAAACGCCCGTGAACAGGACCTTTTGCTCTCCCGCGCCCGCAAAGCCGCCTCGGGTGCCGTTTAGCAGCACAGGCACCTTTGCCTGTGCTCGAAATCAGGCCTCGTAATTAGCCAAGGGCTTGCGCGAAATAGGCCAGCCTTCACCATCCCCGAGAGTTACACTTTCCTTGTCAACGAAAGAGCAACAAATGCAAAAACGCAGACTTGGAAAAAGCAATCTGGAAGTTTCCGCCATCGGCCTCGGCTGTATGGGATTGAGTTTCGGCTACGGTCCGGCCGTGGAAAAACAACAAGGCATTTCACTGATTCGCGCTGCCGTTGAACGCGGCGTCACTTTTTTCGATACCGCAGAAGTCTACGGCCCATTCACAAACGAAGAACTCGTCGGTGAAGCGCTCGCCCCGTTTCGCAGCAAAGTGGCGCTCGCCACAAAGTTCGGCTTCAAAATTGATCCGAACACCGGCAAACAAGCCGGCCTGGACAGTCGGCCTGTGCATATCAAGGAAGTCGCTGAAGCATCGCTCAAACGTCTCAAGACCGACGTCATTGACTTGTTCTATCAACACCGTGTCGATCCGGACGTACCGATCGAAGACGTCGCTGCCGCGGTGAAGGACCTCATCAAGCAAGGCAAGGTGAGACATTTCGGACTCTCGGAAGCGGGCGCACAAACCATCCGTCGCGCGCACGCCGTTCAGCCCGTCGCGGCGTTGCAGAGCGAATATTCGCTTTGGTTCCGGGAGCCTGAAGCGGAAATCATCCCAATGCTGGAAGAACTCGGCATTGGATTCGTTCCGTTCAGCCCGCTAGGAAAAGGCTTCCTTACCGGGGCGATCAGCGCCGATACAAAATTTGACGCGACCGATTTCCGCAACGTCGTTCCGCGTTTCTCAGAAGAGAACCGAAAAGCGAACCAGGCGTTGGTGGATCTGATTGGCAGGTTCGCGCGACAAAGAAAGTCAACCCCTGCCCGGATCGCTTTGGCATGGCTGCTGGCGCGGAAACCGTGGATTGTCCCAATCCCAGGAACGACCAAGCTGCATCGTCTCGAGGAGAACCTCGGAGCCGTGTCCGTCGAACTTTCGGCAGACGATTTGTATCAGCTCGAAACAGCCGCTTCCAAAATTGCCGTCCAAGGCGCCCGGTACCCGGAAGCGCTGCAAAAACTGGTGGGCCGCTGAAGCAAAAATGCGTGGACGATATTGCATCACTGTCGCGATTCTGGCGGTACCAGCCCGTTCGCGCGGTAGTACACCACGAGCTGCCCGAAGTGCTCGCTGCTGTGCTCGATTCCGCTGAGCCAAACGTAGGAAATGTGAACCGTTTGCCTCCCCGTTTCCCAACCAAACGGCATCGTTTTGTCCAACCCCTCGTCGCCCTGCTGCTTGATCACCGCTGCGCCGTCCGCAACGGCCTGCTCGAGCAGTTTCACCACGTCGGCCTTCGTTTTGTAAACGTCTCGCGATGGATTCTCAAAATCCTTTCCGAAATCCGGCCCGGCTTTCGTTCCAGAAACCTTGCCAATGAGGTAGTAGTCGATCGCTGCGACATGCAGAAGATTTTGCGCAAACGTGCGCTGGTCTTTCTGTAGCTTGAAGTCGTACTTGTCTTCCGGAAAATCTTTGGCCATGGCGATCAGCTTTTTGCCTATCTGGTTCCACCACTCTGTCGTCTCCTCCGCCCGAGAACGCACTTGGACCGGTGCTTGATTCTGCGCTTGGCTCTGCGCATATACCTCCCCTGCGCCAAAAGTCATCAACAGCACCGCAAAAAGAGAAAACCCGAATCGCCTCAAAATCTGTTTCATAACAAATACCTCTATTTGGGTCTCGTCGTTACATGGAATTGCCACGACTTGCCGGCGGTGCAATCCCATTCATCCGCAAATACTCCACCATCTGCCCATAGTGATCGTAGGCGTGCGCGATGCCGAATGTGGCTAGGCGCAGGCGCGGCGATTTGCTGTTCCCCGGAGGCTGCAGCATGTTTTCATTCGTTAGAGTCGCCGCAGCTCTGTGTCCCAGCGCAAATGAAGCCTTCAGGAACTGGATGATCTCGGTCTTGCTCTTCAAATTCTCAGGGCTGTTTCCGTCCTTCAGGCCTTCCGGCATCTTTTCGCCGGTAATCGGCGACCAAATGAAATAGTTCGAAGCGGCGATGTGCCTGACCTGCACGGCAAACGACCGTACGCCCTTATAGTCGCTCCCGGCAATCTTCAAATCCTCGGGCGAAAAGTTGAACTTGTCTTCAGGCATGGCCTCCGCGGCATCCACCACGAGTTTTTCGATACCGCTGATCTCGCGGTCCACAACAGAAGCTATGGTTGCCGGAGCCTGCTGCGCCTGCCCAAACAACCCAGGCGCCATCCCCGCACACAATACCACCGCAAGAATGCCCCTCCGCATAATCCTCTTCCTCCATTCATAATCGATTTTCGACTATCCGCCCCTATACGCCCGCTTAGACGCACGAGAATGCATCTCGTTTTATCTCTCGATTCGACTAATTTACGGAGTGCGGCTTGACACCGCTTTTGTTCTCGTTTCAATGGCTTCGTGCTGAGTATCCCGAATCCATTGGACGCGCCCGCCGAATGCTCAGCCCAGCACGATTCCCATATCGGTTTCGCTACTTCAACAAATATTCTTTCAGAAATTCCACGGTTGCATAGAACTCGAAATCCCGATTGGCCTTCTTTTGAAATCCGTGGCCCTCATCCTTGGCCATCAGATACCAGACGGGCGTCCCTTGTTTCTTCAGCGCGGCGACGATCTGGTTGCTTTCGCTCACCGGCACGCGCGGGTCGTTCTTTCCCGCCACAACCATCATTGGTTTCTTGATTTTCTCCACGTTGCTCATGGGCGCGATTTTTTCCAGAAATTCGCGCATCTTCGGGTCGCGTTCGTCGCCATACTCGACGCGCCGCAAGTCTTGCCTGTACGCTTCCGTGTTTTCCAGAAAGGTCACGAGGTTCGAAGGACCCACGATATCAACCGAGCAGCGAATGCGGTCACTATAAAAAGTAGAAACGGCCAGCGTCATGTGCCCGCCGTAGCTTCCGCCCATCACCGCAATGCGGCTTGCGTCCAAATCAGGCTGCGCCGCGATCCAGTCAAACAGTGCGTTGATATCCTTGTACGTTCCCTCGCGCAGAAATCCGTTATCGAGTTTGGTGAACGCCTTCCCATACCCCGTTGATCCGCGCACGTTGGGGAAAAGTACGGCGATTCCCAATTCCTTCACATAGTAATTGTCGGAGTCGAGGAAGCCCGGCCTCGATTGCCCCTCCGGCCCGCCATGAATCATGATGAACACGGGACGCTTCCCCGTGAACTTCTCCGGCGGCCGGTACAAGAATCCTGAAATCGAGCGGCCATCAAATGTTTTCCAACGCACCAGCTCCGCATTGCGCAGTCCCGAAGGATTCACGGCGGTCTCGCTCGTCGTCCATCGTTCTACTTTTCCCGTGGTCACGTCCAGCGAATAGCAATCGCCGGTCGTGCTCCCTGTCTCCAGATAAAACCCGAGATCGCGATTGTTTCGATGCCACATCAGACCACCAATCAGTCCGACCGGCAGCTTGGGAACGGAACGCTCTTTTCCCGTGCCTGCGTCCAGAATGTGCACCTTGCTGAGTCCATCCTCATTGGCTTCAAATGCGATTAACTTGCCATCCCATGATTGCTGAAACTCATCAATGTCCCAGGAGAGGTCTGGCGTGATGATTTTCATTTTCTTCGTCGCCAGGTCAATGTAGGACAGCCGCTGAAATTCCGAGTCTTTGTCCGTCGTCACATAAACGCCTTTCCCATCCTTGCTGAAATGCGCGTTGCCATACGCGACTTGCTCGCTGGTCTTGCGTGGGGTCAATTCGGTTTTTTCACCCGTCGCGACGTCAACAAGCCACAAATACGTTTCGTTGATCGAAATCCCCTCCATCAACAAAATCTTTCTGTCATCCGGCGACCAGTCTTGGGGCGCCCAGCCGCCGCCGCTCAATTGCGTCAGTAGGTGATCCGTTTTTGGGTCCGCAGGATTCACCACCCACAAATCAGTGTCCTGCTTGTTGCGCCGGGTCGAAACATACGCGATCAAATCTCCGCCCGAAGACCAATGCGCGTCGGTGTTGCGGGACTTTCCGTCCGTTACCAGCGTGCTTTCACCAGTTTCCATGTCGTAGCGGAAGTATTGAAACCACTCCCCGCCGCCCACGTCTTTCTGGAACAGCAGGTATCCGCCGCCCTTCGGGTGATACGAGGCGCCATAAACAGGCTCTGGGAAAAACGTCAGTTGTTGCCGCGCGCCACCGGGCATTTTCACCACGTGCGCTTGGTATGTATTTCCGAACCGCGTCCCGATGATCATTTCCCGCCGCGTCGGATGCCAATCCGTCTGAAACGCGCTGCGCCCTTCCGTGTAGCGGCCAATCGCCTCGGCCAGCGATGCCGGTATGCTCAGCACGTTATCGAGCACCATACTTTCCGGCGGTACAATCCCCGCTTCTTGCGCCGAAAGCTCCACTCCGGCCAATAAGAACGCCGTGCCAGCAAATAGAAATGTTGCGCCCGCCACCATCCATTTTCTTTTCATGGTTCACCATCCCCTCCCCGCAAAGCCTCTCTTATACCTGAAACAATTGAACACGCAAACGAAATGCTCTCGTTGGTCCCGATAACCCACGTGCTAGTATTTCTCTGCATTCAAAATCGAAATGTTCCGCAAAATTCTTATCGCTAATCGCGGCGAAATCGCCGTTCGCATCATCCGCGCCTGCCGCGAACTCGGCATCAAATCCGTTGCCGTTTTCAGCGAAGTGGACCGCAATTCGATCCACGTTCGTCTTGCCGATGAAGCCTATCCCATCGGTCCCGCGCCTTCGCGCGAGAGTTATCTCCGCATAGATAAATTGATGGACGTCGCCCGTCGCGCCGGCTGCGACGCTTTGCATCCCGGCTACGGATTTCTCGCAGAGAATCCCGCGCTGCCGCGAGCTTGTTCCGAAACTGCGCTGACCTTCATCGGCCCATCCGCCGAAGCAATGGAAGCGCTCGGCTCAAAAACTGCGGGCCGCACTCTCGCGCGTGGCGTGGACGTTCCCACCGTTCCGGGAACAAACGATCCCATCGAAAATCCGGAAGAAGCGCGCGCGCTCGCCCAGCGCATGGGTTATCCCATTTTGCTCAAAGCCGTTGCAGGTGGGGGCGGAAAAGGAATGCGTCTCGTTTCGAACGACGAAGAATTTCATTCCGCGTTTCGCGACGCGTCTTCCGAAGCGATGAACGCATTCGGCAATTCCGCGGTCTTCCTCGAGAAATATCTGGAAAAGCCGCGCCACATCGAAATCCAAATTCTCGCCGACGCGCACGGCCGGGTCGTTTCTCTCGGCGAACGTGAATGTTCCGTGCAGCGCCGCCATCAAAAAGTCATCGAAGAAGCGCCTTCGCCCATCATGACACCGGAGCTTCGTAAGCGCATGGGCGATTCCGCAGTTCGAATCGCGCGAGCCGGCGGTTACATCAACGCCGGCACTGTCGAATTTCTTGTCGACGCACATTACAACTATTACTTCCTTGAAGTGAACACGCGTCTTCAGGTCGAGCATCCGGTCACCGAACAAGTCACTGGCCTCGATCTTGTGAAATTGCAAATCGCAATCGCAGCAGGGCATCGTCTTCCGTTCGCGTGGGAATCCATCACGCCGCGCGGTCACGCAATGGAAGTTCGTCTCTATGCCGAAGATCCCGAAAATAATTTCTTTCCGTCGCCAGGAAAAATTCTTTCGCGCCGTGCGCCAAGCGGTCCAGGAATTCGTCTCGATGAAGGCGTCTATTCCGGTTGGACCGTTCCGATGGATTACGACCCGCTCCTCGCAAAACTGATTGCGTGGGGAAACAGCCGCGAAGAGACTATCGCTCGTTTGCGTCGCGCGCTCGAAGAATATTCAGTCACCGGAATTAAAACGAACACGGCGCTCTTTCGCAGGATCCTGGTCGAGCCGGATTTTCTCCGCTCCGAAATTCACACGAAGTGGCTCGACGAAATGTTGCAACGTCCACACGCCACTTCCGATTCGAATTCGCGTGCCGCGGACGCCGCCGCAATCGCCGCCGCGCTCTGGCACGCTTCGCGCGAATCCTCCGCAAATGCGCAAACTCCGGAGAAATCTTCGCCATGGAAAATGGAAGGCCGCAACCGCCTTCTGGATCGTACACCATGAAATACGAAGTACGCATCGGAGGAAAAACGCGCGTTGTGGAATTCACGCACAATTCGGAAACGTGGCGAATCTCTCTCAACGGAAATCCGCTTGATGCCGACGCCGTGGAAGTCGCAACGAATACATTTTCTATTCTGCTCGACGGCGAATCTTACGAAGTTCGTATTACGCCAAAACCAGACGGCAAATTGGTTGTGAGCACAAGCACTGAAGAGTTCACGTGCGAAGTGGCGGATCCGCGCGCGTGGCGCGGGCGGCGTCACGGCGCGATGGAAGCGGAAGGCCGCCAACAAATCACGGCGCCGATGCCTGGGAAAGTTGTGCGCTTGTTGGCGAATGCGGGAGACAAAGTGGACGTGGGGCAAGGAATTCTTGTTGTAGAAGCGATGAAGATGCAGAACGAAATCCGTTCACCGAAGAGCGGGCGCGTGGAAAGAATTCTAGTGAGCGAAGGGCAAGCGGTAAACTCCGGGGATGTTCTCGCTTGGGTCGACTAGAATTCTTCGCTGAGGAATTTCAGTCGCCAATTTCAAGCCAAGACTTGGAAATTAATTTTGCCCGGTGACCTGTTTTGCGGGGAAGCTAGTTTTTGCCGCGTCGGGCAATCTGCCGGCGGCCTCAATGACCTGACGCGCAAGATAGTTCGTCACTTTTGCTTCGTCGCGAACCGTTGCAAGATACGCCGCTTTTAAGAGTTGTTCCTTCCGGCTGCGCAGCGTGTCGCGAATGGTTTGCTGAACTTGTGGATCGGAAATTCCGCGCTGCCCGGGGGCTTCGCGCGCAACGAGCTTCAAAATCCGCACGCCATCTTTCAACTGAATCGGCTGGCTAACTTCGCCCGCTTTCAATCCCATCACAACGCGTTTCAGAGTCGGATCCGATTGATTGAGGGCCGATTCAGGAACATAGCCGAGGTCGCCGCCGGTCGCTGCGGAATTCATATCCTCAGAATAGTCCATTGCAAGCTGCGCAAAATCGGCGCCGCTGCTCAGGCGGTCCATCAACATTTTTACTTTGCGGCTCGCTTCCGCTTCATTCGTGGCATCGTCGTTCTTGCGGTTGCGAATAACCGGTTCCTTGCGCGGCGTGACGACGATCTGCGCGATGCGATACTGCGGCTCAGCGACGTTAAATTGTTGCTTGTTCGAGTTGTAAAACTCGTTGACGTCCTGATCGCTGATGCTGATTTTCGCGACGACTTCGTGGTTCATCAATTTGGTGATGGACTGCTGGCGGCGCAGATCGCTTTTCAAATCGTCCACGGTGATGCCGCGCTCTTTGAGCTGGCGCTGAAATTCATCCTCGGTGTAGGGACTTTTCATTTCCGTGAATTTGTCTTCGACTTCGCCGTCGCTCGCGACGAGGTTCAATTTTTTCGCGCGCTCGAGAAGAATTTCGTTGTTGATGAGCTCGTCGAGAATATTGAGCTTGAGCGAGAGGGATTCTTCCTGCGAAGGTTCCTGGCCTTCTGGGCTGACGCGGGTGCGGTAATACTTGTCCACAGCTTCGCGCTTGATGTCCGTGCCGTTGACGCTGGCCCAGACGTCGGGGGAGGGCTGCACCTTGTCTCCGCAACCAGCGAAAGGCAAAAGAAAAACGGCGGCGAGAAAAACACTCGCCGTGCGAGAGGGGACCATCCGCGCTGTATTCAGGCGCATCGCGTAGAAGGAGCCAGTTTACGCTGCTTTTTGCGCGCGTGCCGCCCCGGCCTTGGTCACCTTGCCGGCGCGGATGCAAGCGGTGCAAACGCGAAGATGCTTGTGAACGCCGGCCACGATGGCGCGAACGCGCTTGAGGTTCGGGTTCCAGCGGCGGCGGCGGGTGTTATTGGCGTGGCTGACCACGTTGCCGTATTGCGGCCCTTTGCCGCAGAGATCACACTTCAGTGCCATGTCAGTTCCTGCTGATGAAAGATTTGTGAAAACGAGACGTTTTATTGTAGCAGAAGAGAAACTGGTCAGCCATCAGTCCCGTAGACAGATGCCTCACCCCTTTATGTCGGAAATAAACGAAGAAAGAGCGAAAGCACATGGAGCCAGCATCCGCTTGACCGAATGGGGCAATCCTACTAAGGTCGAAGAAGGGCAAATGGTGGAAGTGTCTCAGTTCGGCGGCGGTTTGCGCGAATTGCGAATGCGCGATTGGTTGTGCTTGCTGCTGGCGATTACGTTCCTGTACAACCCGTTTTTGGGGGCTTCGTCGTCGTTTCGAGGGCAGTCGGTAAATCATTTGCCGAGTTTTCGGGAGACAGTGGCGTCTTCCGAACTACTGAAGTTCAAGCCTCAAGAGTCACAAGAGAACGTTGACACGGATACGATTGCGGAAGTTGCGCTTCCACTTTTGGCTAGTTTGCTTCTGCCGCAGCCAAGTCCGTTTGCGCTGCGCGATGATTCCAGCGAGCCGGTCCCAACCCAATATTTTTCTATCGGCAATTTGTGGTTTCGCCCTCCCCCTGTAGTTGGCTGATCGTTCCGAATTAATCCAGGAAAAAACGAAAGTTCGAAACCCCGGATAGCGGTGACGTTTTGCAATAGGGCCCATTCGAAAATTCTGTAGGTGTCCATGACGAACAAAAGATTGTGGATTGCAATGGCCGCCGTGGTTGTGTTTGTTTTTGCGGCGTGGCGGTGGATAGCGCGAACGCCGACCGAAGCGGAGGACAAGGGCCGGGCCGGAAAAGCGGAAGGCGCGCTTCCGGCAGCGGTTGTTTCCGTTGAGCGGCGGGATATTGTTAACGTGCTGGTCATTTCTGGAGAGTTCAAACCATTCCAGGACGTGGATGTACACGCGAAGGTGGCGGGATACATACGCGCCATTCGTGTGGATGTGGGCGATCACGTGAAGGAAGGGCAGACGCTGGCGGAGCTAGAGATTCCGGAACTGGCGGCGCAGCTTTCCGGAGCGGACGCAGCGGCGCGCGCGGCACAAGAACAGATTCGAAAGGGGCAGGGCGAAGTACAGCGGGCACAGTCAATGCACACGGCGGCACATGCGGCATACGAAAGATTGAAGCAGGCTGCGGACGCGAGAGCGGGGCTTGTGGCGCAGCAAGAAGTGGATGACGCACAGGCGAAAGACCTTGCATCAGAGGCACAGGTTACGAGTGCGGAAGCGGAGCTTGCCGGAGCAAAGCAGCAATTGGAAGTGGCGCAAGCGAATCGGAAACAGTACAGCGCGCTAGCCGGATATACGCGAATCGTCGCACCGTTTGCGGGAGTTGTGACGAACCGGTACGCCGACACTGGGGCGCTGGTAGCGGCGGGAACTTCGTCGAGCACGCAGGCGATTCCGGTGGTGAGACTGGCACAAGTTTCGAAATTGAGATTGGTGCTGGCGATCCCGGAATCGGCGGCGGCGCAAATTCGGCTAGGAGATGTGGTGAAGGTACGAGTGGAAGCGTTGCGCAGGGATTTTGAAGGAAAAGTGGCGCGGTTCGCGGCGGCATTGGATCAGCAGACGAGGACGATGGAGACGGAAATCGATTTTGAGAACAAAGATGGGCAACTGCTGCCCGGAATGTATGCGGAGTCGAAATTGGTTTTGCAAGGGAAACGGAATGTGCTGACCGTGCCGCTGGAAGCGGTGTCGCGAAACGGAAGCGACGCGACGGTGCTGGCGCTAAATTCGCGGAACGAGGTTGAAGAGAAACTTGTGACGCTTGGAATGGAAGACAGCGCGCGAGTCGAGATCGTTTCCGGGCTGAACGGAGGCGACCGAGTCGTGATTGGGAATCGGAGCGAGTTTCGGCCAGGAGATCGCGTGCAGCCCGTAGCGGCGGAAGCGGCTGGCGCGGGAGAGAAGGCAAAGTAATGTCTGGATTTTCGATCAAGTATCCATTTTTGATTATTGCGGCCTGCCTGATGATCGCGATCGTGGGAACGGTGGCGCTGGTGCGGATGCCGGTAGACCTGTTTCCGCCGATCAACATTCCCGTGGTTGTGGTGGCGACGTTTTATTCGGGAATGCCGCCGCAACAGATTGAAACGAACATCACGAATCCTTTCGAAAGATTTTTCACACTGGCGAGCGGGGTGGAGCACATCGAATCGCGTTCGCTGCCCGGCGTGAGCTTGATCAAGATTTATTTTCAGCCGGGGACGAATGCGGACGCGGATTTGAGCACGATTTCGAATCTGGCGATGGCGGATTTGCGGCGGCTACCGCCGGGAACGCTGCCACCGGTCGTGTTGAAGTTCGATGCGTCGAGTTTGCCTGTGTGCTTGATCACGTTGAAGGGAGAAGGGCTGAACGAAACCGATCTGCAGGATTTGGGACGGTACACGGTGCGCAACCAGATTGCGAACGTGCCGGGGGCATCGGTGCCGCAGCCGTTCGGCGGAAAGTACCGGCAAATCATGGTGTACGTTGACCCGCTGAAATTGCAGGCGCATGAATTGAGCCCGATGGACGTGGTGCGGGAAGTGAATTCGAGCAACCTGATTTTGCCGGCGGGAGACGTGAAGATTGGGCCGTTCGATTACAACTTGTATTCGAACAGCCAGGCGTCTGCGGCGGCGGACATCAACAACCTGCCGCTGAAGACTGTAGGAGCGTCGTCCGTGATGGTGGGAGACGTCGGGAGAGCAGTGGATGCGCAGGCGATTCAAACGAATATTGTGCGAGTGGACGGGCAGCCTTCGGTGTATTTGCCGATCTTAAAACAGGGAGGCGATACGAACACGATAGCAGTGGTTCAGGGGACTCGCGATGCGCTGAAGAAGTTGGTGGACGTACCGAAGCAGCTGATAACGCGAGTGGTGTTCGACCAGTCGCTGTTCGTGAAGACGGCGATCAGCAACCTGATGCACGAAGGCACCATCGGATTGGTGCTGACGGGATTGATGATTTTGTTGTTTCTAGGAAGCATGCGGGCGACAGCGGCGGTGTTTCTGTCCATTCCGCTTTCGGCGCTGGCGGCGTTTTTGGCGATCAGCGCAGGCGGCGGAACGGTGAACTCGATGGTGCTGGGCGGACTGGCGCTGGCGTTTTCGCGGTTGATTGATAACTCGGTGATCGTACTGGAAAACATCTTCCGGCATTTGGAAATGGGAGAAGCGCCAGCAATGGCTGCAGAAAAAGGCGGGCAAGAAGTGGCGCTGGCGGTGCTCGCGGCGACGCTGACCACGGCGATCGTGTTTTTTCCGGTGATCTTCCTGTATGGAGTGAGCCGGTTTTTGTTCGTTGCGCTGGCGACGGCTGTGATTTTGTCGTTGTTTGCTTCGTACTTTGTGGCGATGACAGTGGTGCCCCTGTTTTGCGCAAAGCTGATCAAGTTGCATCAAGCAGACGAGGCGGCAGGAGAGGGTGCAATTGAATCAAGGTTCGGGTGGATTGCAAAGAAGTTCGACTACTACTTCGAATCGCTGTTGCACAAATACGACGTGTCGGTGTGCAAGGCGCTGCTCCGGCCGGCCGCCACGGTGACGGGACTTGCGGGAGTTTCGCTGCTGGCGCTTTCGCTCTCTCCGTTGCTGGGAGTTTCATTTTTCCCGAGGACCGATGCGGGACAGTTTGTGATTAACGTGAAAGCACCTTCTGGAACTCGCGTGGAGTTGACTGAAGAATACGTAAAGAAAGTGGAAGAGACGATTCGGCAAGTGGTGCCGCCATCGGAATTCGGAATGATTGTTTCAAATATCGGCATCACCACTGATTTTTCCGCGATTTATACGCCCAATTCAGCCCCGCACACGGCGTTCGTGCAGGTGAGCTTGAAGGAAGGTCATAAGACGGGAAGTTACGAATACATGCGGCGGGTACGAGAGCGCCTGAATCAAAATCTGCCGCAACTCAGCACGTATTTTCAGTCGGGAGGATTGGCGGACGCAGTAATCAATCTGGGATTGCCTGCGCCGATTGACGTGCAAGTGAGCGGCAACAGCATGAGGAAGGCATACACGGTGGAGACGGAGATTGCGGCGAAGGTGCGAAGGCTCCCCGGCGTGAGCGACGTGCTGATTCCACAGGACATTGACTACCCCGCGTTGCAGCTTGAAGTAGACCGGGAAAAAGCGAGCCAGCTTGGGCTCTCACAGAAAGAGATCGTGGACAACGTGGTGACGGCGCTGACGTCGAACGGAATGATTGCGCCGAACTACTGGATTGACCCGAAGAGCGGGAATCCTTACTTGCTGACGGTGCAGTATCCGGAAAATCAGGTGAGGACGGTTTCTGATCTAACGCAGATTCCGCTGCGCGGACCAAAGAGCACGGCGACGACTTATCTGGACAATGTGGTGAAGGTGAGAGCGATCCCGTCGCCGACGGAAGTGGATCATTACCAGTTGTTTCGTGTGATGGATTTGTATGTGTCGCCGAAAGCGGAGGACTTGGGGAAGATTACTTCGCAAGTAGAGAAAATCGTGAAGGAAACGAAGCTGCCGGAGGGCGTGCGCGTGAACCTGCGCGGATCGGTGCAGGGAATGCGAGCGTCGTTCCAGAGTTTTGCAATTGGGCTGATTTTGTCGGTTGTGCTGGTGTATCTGGTGCTTGTTGCGCAATTCGCGTCGTGGAAGGATCCCTTCATTATTTTGCTGGCGGTGCCGCCAGGACTTGCAGGCGTGTTGCTGCTTTTGCTGGCGACAGGAACGACGCTAAATGTGATGTCGCTGATGGGAGTAGTGATGATGGTCGGGATTGTGGTTTCGAACAGTATTCTGATTGTGGAGTTTGCACGGCATTTGCATCGCGAAGGGAAGCCACTGAGAGACGCGGTGGCCGTGGCGTCGCGTTTGCGGCTGAGGCCGATCTTGATGACTTCGCTGGCGACGATTCTTGGATTGATTCCGATGGCGTTGGGAACGGAAGCGGGGAGCGAGCAGTATGCACCATTGGCTCGCGCAATTATCGGAGGATTGCTGATTTCGGTAGTTGTGACGGTTTACTTGGTGCCTGCGGCGTATTTGCTCATACATCGGAAAACGGATATCGCAGGAGGCGCGCAAGCATGAGGGCGAGGATGTGGTTTATAGCGGCGGGCCTTTCGTTCACCTGCTATTTAGCGAGTGCGCAAACGAGAACGGATGCACAGCCGCCAAAAGCGGAAACGCTGACACTGGCTCAGGCGGAAGCAATCGCGCTGAAAAATAATCCGCAAATTAGCGTTGCACGTCTGCGGTCGTTGATTGCGCAGCAATTTGTTCGCGAACAGCGTTCGGCGCTCTTGCCGTATGCGAGCCTAAATGTGACTGGAGTGGAGTCGAATCCCGGTAGCCGCATTGCCGCCGGCGCGCTGAATAATCCAGTGGTATTTCCGCGAGCGGCGGAGGGGGCCACTTTAAGCCAATTGATTACGGATTTCGGGCGAACCACGAATCTAGTTTCCAGTTCGCAGTACCAGGCAAAAGCCGAAGAGGAAAATGAAGCGGCGACTCGCGCGCAAGTACTGCTGGCCGTGGATCACGCATTCTATGGAGCGCTGCAAACGCAGGCGCTGGTGCAAGTGGCAGAACAGACAGTGCAGGCGCGGCAAGCGCTGGCGGACAAAGTGTCCGCGTTGACGAAAGCGAAGCTCAAATCGGATTTGGATTTGAGTTTTGCGAACGTGGATTTGTCGCGAGCCAAGTTGCAGTTGCTGGAGGCCAGAAACAATGCGGAAAGTGCCATGGCGGAACTCTCTGCGATTCTTGGGTACCCGGATGCGCAAAGCTTCAAGCTGAATGAGGAGCCAAGAGAGATGCAAACACCTGAACGCGACGCGGCACCGCTGATTCAGGAGGCTTTGCAGCAGAGGCCGGAAGTAAACGCACTGCGGCTGGAAGAGCAGGCAGCAGAGAAATTCGGCCGCGCGGAACATGATTTGTGGCGGCCAACGATCTCGGCTTTGGGAGTGGTGGGAGAGGCGCCGGTGCGCGACGACCACATACCGAACTGGTATGGCGCGGCGGGAGTGAACATCCAGATTCCGGTGTTCAACGGATTTTTGAACAATGCGCGTGCGAAAACGGCGGATTTGCAGACGGCGGCAAACCATCAGCGGCTTCTCGATTTGCAGAACAACATTGCCCGCGATGTGCGAATCACGTGGCAAGATTCGAATCGCGCGTACGAACAGTTGAGCGTAACGCGCGAGCTGCGGCAGGAGGCAGACCTGGCGCTGGAATTGGCGCAGTCGCGTTATAACCTGGGGTTGAGTTCGATTGTTGAATTCAGCCAGGCGGAATTGCAGAAGACGGAAGCGGATATTTCCGATACTACGGCGCAGTATCAGTTTCAGTTTGCGCAGCGGACTTTGAAGTACGTGACCGGCAGTCTCAAGTAAGCCAGCTTCTCACCCAATCGTTTCTCATCCGCTCCCTTAGAGCAGAGGCAAAACTTCGCCGCTCGTGCGGAAGCCGGCGCCGATCGCGCTCTCGTTGGCTGGACTGGACTCGACGTCCTGCGCGCCGAAGGAAATGCGACCGACTTGCTGGCGTGCGTAGAAGCGCGCGGAAGGCACGCGGATCGCTTGTCCATTTTTGTTGATGGGAGCGCTGAAAGGCCAGCCGGGCTTTGGATAAACCATGCTGTGGCCCCAGCGGTAGATGTAGATCGCAGTGACGTCCCGGTCAAAATCGAAATTGCGGCCGGCGAGGACACGATTGAGGTCGGAGCGAAGCGAATCTTCGTAGCTGGAGAACGGAGTTGTTAGGAGTTTGATGCGTTCGTTCGGCTGATCTTCGACAGAGGCCGTGTTGCCTCCGTAAAAAGTCAAAACGGTTTGGCGATTGGGATCGTTGCGGTTCGGGCCGACCCAGTCCGCGACGACGAAGTCCGCCCAGTATTGGCTGCCCCAGTAGTAGGCGTCGTAACCGAGGTCCACAATCGGCACGGCGCTGCGAATGGTGACGTTGGCGGTGAGCACGGGGCTGAGGGTGACTTGATCCATGGCGTCGGCTTGCGAGGCGCTGAAAAGTTGCGCGCATGCGGTGCGCGCTGTGTGGGATTGGCCGGCGAAAATGACGGCTTTTGCGGTCGCGCGGTAGAACTGGCCGTTGAGGAAATAGATGACAGTTGCATTGCTGGAGGAGGTGTCGCCGCGGAGAACCATGGCGCCCTGGCGGATGCGGACATTGTTGTTGGGATCGTCCATGGCGGCAAGATTGAAGGGATTGTTGAGAAGGTCAGCGTCGGACGTGCCGCTGATGGCGGACGGAATGAGCCACTTCACAATGTGGCGAAGCATGCCCGAGTTTCCGCCTGGATAGGCGAACTCGGGAAAATATTCCGCGCCCAGGAAACTGATCGAGGTGTACGCGGAAGTTTGCGCGGTGGTTCCGTCGAGTGCGTCGACGGCGTAGCGAGTGTAAAAATCGGAAACGGCGGGATGGAAGCCTTTGGTTTGCGTGAGATAAGAATCGAAGGTCATCGGAGAGAGATAGTCGTATTTGGGATCGCTGTTGTCGGCAGGATCGGTTGGAGCGCCTGGCTTGTGATACCAATTCATCAGATCCTGACGCGCGGCTTTTAAGTCGTTCACGATATTTGTGGGATAAGGAACGGAGTCGAGGCCGGCGCCGTAAGTATCAATGTTCCAGCTTTGCGTGCCGGGATTTACGTAAGGAGTTTGACTGTCGAAGAAGTAGCTGTAGAAAGGGGAAGGGACAATGTAGTTTTGCCACAGAATTCCGGTGGTGTTGTAGATGTTGTTGAGGAAATCGTTGTAGGGCTGAACGGCGTAAGCGGTAGCGGTTGAGGCGATGTCGGGAATGGGAGCTACGTCGTCGCGATTGGCGTTGCCCCCGGGTTTTGGTTGTCCATCGAGAATAAGGATTTTTGTGCCGGGACGCTGGCGAGTGAGGAAGTAGGCGGCGGAGCAACCCGACATGCCGCTGCCGACGACGATGACTTCATAGTTTCCGCTGTCGATGAGAATCGGCTGGCTGCCTTGAAAGCTATCGCAGGGAGAGGAAGAGATCAGTACTGAGTTTGTTTTGAACGTGAGGCGGCCATCGCGCAGCCAGTGGGCGACGTTGAATACGGAAGGCAGATTTCCGCCGCGCAGAACGCGCGGATCGCTGCCGATAGGCCCGTCGCAAGGAAACGTGGTGCCCGCTGCAAATGCACGCATCGGAAAGGATGAGCCGACGGCGGCGGTACCAGCGGCGATCAACATTCCATTCATGAAATCTCTGCGAGTGATTCTGTCTTCGCGATTAGATTTGGTCATGGAGAACTCCTCAGAGGGCTCTGCTTGGCGGGCTGATAACTAGGCAGACTTTACGGCCTGTGAGTTATAAGAGCAAGGTTATTTTTTTATAGCAAAGCTTGGAATTGCGTGTACGTGAGCCGATTGATCTTCGGAATCGCAATAGCTTAAGGACGCTTAGCCCGAGGGCAGAAGGGGGCTTCTACTTACCCAAAAGTTCGAAACGAATCAGGCGGGTACCGCACAATTTCTTAAAGCAGAATGATTGCGGCTGGAAGCCGACCAAGGGCAGAGACCACGAAGGAGAAAAACGATTTAACGGTGGCGGGGGCTTGCGGTAGGCTAGGGCATATAAGAGTGCTGAACCCGGGCAGTAGGGTGCCTTGGGTCCTGTTTGCGAGAAAACGGGCCTTCGGGATTTTTTCGATTGCGCTCGCGATTCAAGTGGCGCCGTATCTGTCGGGGACGAACGTGGCCATTCCGAGTTATCGGCGGGGAGAGAAAAGGCGTTCGAGCCGAGTGACGCTCGCCGTACCCGTGCGCGTGGATGGGGAAAACATCAGCGGAGAGAAATTTATTGTTAGTACCGTGACGTACGCGTTGAGCCAGTACGGGTGCCTGCTTCAATTGGATGAAGAGGTGATTGTGGACCAGACGCTGGTGCTGATGAACGAGCACACGCGGCAGTCGGCGCAGGGACGAATCGTCTCCACGCGACGACATCGCAACGGGCACAAATATGTGGGCGTGGAGTTTATTTCGCCGAGCGAGAATTTTTGGCGGTTGACGTTTGTGAAGCCGGGAGCGAGATCACTCAAGAAAACGTATGGAGCGCCGGAAGCGTAGAACGGTCTAAGTTAGGACGCAAAAGCAGATTCCTGACCCGCAAAAGGCGCGGGTCAGGAATGACACTAATCTTTCCCCGGAAGCTCTCTCTCATCGCGATTACTGGTCGTGAGACACTCCGAGCATATCTTTCATATCGTGCACATGATGCGCGGGAGTCTTTGGGGCGTGACGGAGTGAATCCAGCACGTGATCGTCGGCGGGCGTGAAATAGCCGACGACGATACCCATAGCGCCCTGCCGAAGGAGTTTGGCGGACGTGTTGTTGTATCTGGCGGTGATTTTGAGCTGATCGCCCGCGGAGAGTTTTTCGCCGCCCTTGGCGTAGAAGGTGACGACGGGCATGTCCAGAAGCTGACCTTTGGCATCGGTATGAGCTTTGAGCGTGGCGAGCGTTTCTTTTCGAGTTGCGTCTTCCAAGACAAGTTGCTGCGCGTAGTCGTGCATGTGCCCACCAACGCCGAGCAAAATGCCTGAATATTTCACTGAGACAAATCCCGTTTTTGTGCTGGGACCGGCCGGAAGGTCATACCCGGAATTCCCACACGAGGAGACATCCATCCACGCGGGATAAGTATTTTTGACGGGAGCGGGAGTGGCATCGTCGAGATATTCGATTTCGATTTGGAGAAAGGCTTTGTCGTAAGCGGCGGAAGTGGGGTTGTGAATCATGGTCTCAACGCGAATCCGATCGCCTTTTTGCACGCGATAGCCGAAGCCGGGGATTTTCGCCCAGTTGGTAAGTTCGCTGCCGGCCCCGAAGATGTGCTCGTCCTTGTTCGGGCAGAGAAAGTCAGACCGGTTTTCATTCCAGAAAGCGACGTGGTGAAGGACCGTGCCGGGGACCGTGTTGCCGGCGGCGTCGACAACATGTGGATGGTAGGAGAGGAGCCAGCCTGTGAGAGGAATTTCCCAAGTGAGATCGGGAGGCTGCGGCATTTTCATGTGAGAGGTGTTGGCGGGGAGATTCATGGGGCCAATGCGGAGAATGATGGTATGCGATGCTTGGTCAATTTTTTGGTCGAGCAAAACGCCAGTGGCAATCGCGTGGTTCATGCCGCCCTGCATGAAGCCGCCGCTTTGTTCCTTGGCGCGATGCATGTGGCTGCGTTCTTGAGGAGCCGCAGGAGGCGTTTGTTGAGCGTGCACGAGGGGCACGTACGCTACGAGAACGGCAATGGCAGGCAGGAAACGGAAGTTCATGAGACACCTCCATCGGATCGAGGGCGAGAGCGGCCATCTATTTGATCATACGCCAATGAAATGACGGCGAGCCGCTGCGTTCGGGGTAAAATGCGGGCACACAATCGAGTTTGTCGAGAATCCACTGAGGCAGGAGCAGGCATGAATTCGAATGGCGGGAAGAGAAATAAATTGACGCGAAGGGATTTATTGGGCACGGCATCTCTGGCCGGGCTTGGAACGGCACTGCTCTCTGCGCCTGAGACGAGAGCGCAGGAGCAACAGGCATATCAGGTGGGAAAGGATCCCGGGAAGCATGAGCCGATAGCGGATTTCAAATTTGACATAGAAACAAGCCGCGGTTGGGCCGGGGAAGCGGGTTCTGCGAAAGAAGCGACCGTAGCTGAATTTCCAGCCTCGCAGCACATCGCCGGAGTTTCGATGAGATTGAAGCCGGGCGGGATTCGCGAACTGCACTGGCACGCGATCGCAGCGGAGTGGGCGCTGATGTTAAGAGGTACGGTGATGACGACCGTCATTGCGCCAAATGGCGAGCCAGCAACAGATATTTTTGAGCCGGGAGATATTTGGTACTTCCCGAAGG
>Ga0126376_10000177_pt1 | contig 29623 bp, 26 predicted proteins | sample PanSoiMetPlot_15_FD_92760 | JGI IMG/M metagenome (GOLD analysis project Ga0126376, IMG submission 92760) | Tropical forest soil microbial communities from Panama - MetaG Plot_15 | ecosystem: Environmental > Terrestrial > Soil > Tropical forest > Bulk soil | place: Panama | collected 2016-02-17 | reverse complement strand
TGCGCCTCCTTCAGCGAATAGAAAATTTCTCCGTTCAAGCACTCATCCCGAAGTCTTCCGTTGAAGCTTTCACAGTAACCGTTCTCCCACGGGCTGCCCGGCTTGATGTACAGTGTTCCTGTGCCCAGCTTCGCCAGCCACAGGCGTAGCTCCTTCGCTACGAACTCCGGGCCATTGTCCGAACGAATGTTCTCTGGGATTCATCTAACGGGACGACAAGGGGATCGGGTGGTCCCTTTTTCGCGTCTGTATCCGCAATCCCATTCAAAAGTTGACGGGCGAACAAAAAGCGGCAATACTCTCCTGCGATGATCGGACAGCTTCGCGGCAGGCTCGCTGACAAACGTCCTAATCAAGTTCTCGTGGATGTCGGTGGTGTCGGTTACGTCGTCGCGGTACCGCTCTCCACCTACGCCGCGCTCGGCGAGCTCCACACCGAAGTCACACTCCTCATTCACACCCACGTTCGCGAGGATGCTCTTGCTCTCTACGGATTTCTTTCTTCCCGCGAGAAACATCTTTTTGAAATGCTCCTCTCGGCTTCCGGCGTTGGCCCCGCGCTCGCGCTAAAAATTCTTTCCGGTATGAGCGCCGAGGAATTGATTCCCGCCATCCGCGGCAACGATCTCGTCCGCCTTACGAGAATTCCTGGTGTCGGCAGAAAAACCGCCGAACGCATGGTCGTCGAACTCAAAGACAAACTCGAATCCATGGCCATCGCAGAACAAAAACCGGCCGTAGCTTCTCCCGCCGGAGTCGAAGCCGACGTCATCTCCGCGCTCATCAACCTCGGTTACGATGGACGCACCGCGGAAAACGCTGCCGCTGAAGCCAAGCGTGAAGTCGGCATTGCAAACTTCGAAAAATTTCTTAAGGTTTCGCTGCAAGCGCTCACCGGACAAAAAGGAAAAGCTGCGCGAGTGCCCTAACGCACTCCGCAAACTACAGATGGCCGACGGAACTGCAAGACGAATGATGGCCCAGCGCCCGCGCGAAGATAGCGCGCACCCCCAGCGCATCGTCTCCGGCGCTTCGTTCGATGAAGACGCGCGCCTCGACGCCAGTGTCCGCCCCAAAACGCTCGCCGAATATATCGGCCAAAAACGGGTCAAGGAAAACATCTCTATCGCGCTCGAAGCCGCACGCAATCGTGGCGAAGCCCTCGATCACGTTTTGCTCTATGGTCCGCCCGGCCTCGGAAAAACAACCCTCGCACAAATCATCGCCAACGAACTCAGCGTCCCCATCAAAACCAGCGCTGGTCCGCTTCTCGAGCGCAAAGGCGACCTCACTGCGATTCTCACTTCTCTTGAAGGCCGCGAAGTTTTCTTCCTCGACGAAATTCACCGCTTGCAGCCCGCCGTGGAAGAAGTTTTGTATCCCGCCATGGAAGATTTTCGCGTCGACCTCGTCATCGGCCAGGGTCCGGGCGCGCGCATTCATCCATTTCATCTCAATCATTTCACGCTCATCGGCGCTACCACGCGCGCGGGACTTATTACCGCACCGCTCCGCTCCCGCTTCGGTATCGTCCATCGTCTCGATTTCTACGAGCCGGAAGACTTGCTCATCATTCTTCATCGTTCCGCAAAGATCCTTTCCATTGAAATGGACGAAGGCGGCGCCGAAGAAATCGCCCGCCGTTGCCGCGGAACGCCGCGCATAGCCAACCGCCTTTTGCGCCGCGCTCGGGACTTTGCCGAGGTCCGCGCCGCGGGTCGCATCACCCGCGGTGTCGCGCAGGAAGCGCTCTCCATGCTCGGTGTGGACGACAACGGCCTCGACGAAGTTGATCGCAACCTGATGGTTGCGCTGCTCGATAAATACGCTGGCGGCCCCGTCGGCCTCGGCACGCTCGCCGCTGCACTCGCCGAAGAAGAAGACGCAATCGAAGAAATGTACGAACCTTATCTTATGCAAATCGGCATGATTGACCGCACCCCGCGCGGCCGCGTCGCCACCCCGCGCGCCTACGAGTATTTCGGCCGCGAACTCCCTCGCCGCCAGCCCCGCCTCTTCTGATGGGAGGTTTTAAGGGCATCACGCGCAATCGTCCCCCTGCCTCGGTCAGGTCCTTTTCGGACTTGTTTTTCACGAATCCACCCGATTGGTCAAAAAACTTTTTGATTTATTGTCCGCTCAGGTAGCAAACGGGGTTTCCCAATTCTTGCTTTTTGGGGTGTGACGATGCGGCACGCAAAAGTTTCCCTCGCCTGGGCCTTGATCGTAATCTGGTTGCCAAACCTGTTTACCCCACCGGTCAAGGCCCAATCTATCTCCTGGGCTTCAACGGCGACCAAGGCCGTCGGCCCCACTACGCCGGCAGGCAATGCAATTACTGTCGCCATTTTCGCCGAAGGCGATCTCACGCAAGTTATCAAAGACCTCCGCGTCGCCGAGGGCGTCAACCAACAAATAGTCGCTGCTTTCTTTAATGCGGTTTTGTTTCCGTCTTCTGCGCAACCTGTTTGACCATCGCATCGTTCATCTCGATGCTGCCCTTGACCAATTCCGTTTTCACCTCTGATTTCTGCCCCGCGAGCAGGTTGACTTCGGTTTCAAACGTCCGGTAACCCGGCAACTCAATCTTGATCCGGTGCTTCCCGGCCCCGAGTTGCATCGAATGGAACTTTCCGCCAAATTCGCCTACGTGTCCCACGTATGAGTCATCCAGGAAAACCGCCGCGCGATCCGGCTGCACGGTCAGCTTCAATATCGCTGTCGCCGCGGGCGTCTGCCATCCTGTGCTTTTCTCCATTGCCACTTTAACGATCTGCTTTTGGCCGGGCTCGATAACAATCTTGCGAACAAAATCCTCCAGACCTGCTTGTCGGACTCGGATCTCATGCTCCCCTGGCAGCAGCATGATTTTCTTGTTGCCTTTCAGTTCCTTTAGGTATCCCACATACTGCCCATCGATCCATACTCCAGAAGTCTTCTCCGCCTTGTGCGTACCTTCAAACTGCACTTCTCCCATTACCTGATTGTCCGCATAGCTGGCCGCCGCCCAGAGCAAAGCAAACATCACCGCCACAACTAGAAGATATGCCCTGGGTCGCAAACTCAGTCTTACGCGAGGTGCTTCAATGCTCCTCTCAAACATAACTTCCCCCTTTCACCGCCCCTCGTAGAACAAGGCAATACAGTCTCCACTGTAGAAACAAGCTGAGACTCCCCTACTCCCTTCGCAAATATAAGAAAAAGTTAGATTTGTACACGCCGTCACCGGCCTCCAAATCACATTTCCGTTAGTACTAGCCCGCAAAAATTACTCCCCGCCTGCCATTCTCACCAAGTATCTTCATTCTCTTGTAATTTTCTTTCGAATGTCTCAATCATCAAAAGCTGCCCAGCTAGCACTGAAACGCCGGGGCGTTGACATTTCCTTTTGCGGGCACCTAACATGGCGCTCGCTAACTTCGTAAACGTCGATCCTCCTCGGAAATAAGGTTGATGAAAATGAATTCACGAAGGATTCTCTTTCTTGCACTGAGCCTGTGTGGCGTTGCCCTTGTAACTGCTCTGCACTCGATTGCAGACAGTTCCGCCAAAGCCGGGGATGTCACTGAAGCTCGCGTCACCGCCGATGGAGCAACCGGCGCGAACTGGCTCCTCAACGGCCGCACTTTCGACGCAAAACATTTCAGCCCTCTCTCTCAAATCAACGACAAAAACATTTCGAACCTCACCCTCGCCTGGTATCTCGACATTGATAGCGTCATGGGGGTCGTCTCAGAACCCATCGTCGTCGACGGCGTCGCCTATGTCAGCGCACCACAATCCAAAATTTACGCCATAGACGCTGCCACCGGAAAAGTCGTTTGGAAATTCGACCCGCGTGTGCGTCTCGACATGGCTATCAACGGTTCTTATTCCGCCCGAACCAACGGTGGCGTCGCCGTCTGGAACGGAAAAGTTTTTGTCGGCACCGGCGATTGCCGCCTCGTCGCCGTGAATGCCGCCACCGGAAAAGAAATCTGGGAAGCGACCGTATGCAATCCCACCCAAACCGGAATCACCGGCGCGCCCCACATCGCCAAAGGCCGCGTCCTCATCGGTTACAACGGCTCCGATGATGGCGTGCGCGGCTCGCTCGTTGCCTACGACGCCGACACCGGCGATCAAATCTGGCGCTTCTGGACTGTCCCCGGAAATCCCGCGAAAAAAATCGAAACGAAAGCTCTCGAAATGGCCGCGCAAACCTGGCGCGGCAACGAATGGTGGCGCGCCGGCGGCGGCGACGTTTGGAACGCCATCACTTACGACGATGCCACCGGCCTCGTCATTTTCGGCACAGCCGGAACCGGCGTGGACTACGGCGAACTCTCCTCCATCAAAGCCACCGGTGATCGCCTCTTTTCCGGTTGCATCATCGCGGTTGATGCCGAAACAGGCGAATATGCTTGGCATTTTCAAACCAGCGCACCCGGTATGCAGACCGAAAACAATCACATCCTCATGGCCGATCTGAGCATCAGCGGTGAAAAGCGCCACGTCGCCATGACCGCTCCAAAAAATGGATTCTTCTACGTCCTCGACGCCAAAACCGGAAAGCTGATTTCCGCAAAGCAGCTCGTCAACACAACCTGGGCGCATTCGTACGATCTCTCGACCGGCCGCGCCATCGAAGTTCCTCCCGAGCAAGGCGGTGGAAGGCAATGGACCGTTCACAACTGGTGGCCCATGAGCTACAGCGACGCGACCGGCCTCGTTTACGTTCCCGCCACCGATCGGGTTGCCGGCGCTAAAGCTGAAGTCGAATCCGGCGAAAGCGGCGAAGGGCTCGAGGGCCGCCTCATCGCCTGGGATCCCGTCAAACAAGAAGCCCGCTGGAGCGTCGAAGAAAGAATCGCCGTCAACAGCGGAGTTCTTTCCACCGCTGGCAATCTCGTCTTTCAAGGCCAGGGAACCGGTGAGTTTGCCGCCTACGCCGCTGACTCCGGAAAGAAACTTTGGTCCATAGAAACCAAATCCGCCATCGACGCCATCCCCGTCACCTATTCCGTGAACAACGAACAGTACGTTCTGACTCCCGTCGGCTGGGGCTCTGGCTCGCGCCTCTTCGCTCCCGCGCGCACCATGGTGGACAAAACCTCAAAATACGGTCCCACGCGCATCTACGCGTTTAAGCTCAACGGCAAAGCTCCGTTTCCCACTCCCAAAATTGTTGTTCCGCCTGTCCCCAAACCTCCGGAGCAATCCGGCACTCCCGAAATGATTAAGAAGGGCGAGAAACTTTACGGAACTTTTGTCTGCGATGGCTGCCATTCGCCCGGTCTCGATGGCACTGGCGCGTGGATCGAAAACGACGTCATTCCAGATTTGCGTTACATGCCCGCGGAGGCCCACAAGAACTGGTACGCCATCGTTCTTGGCGGCTCGCATTGGAAAAAAGGCATGCCCGGTTTTGCCGACCCTCCCAAATTCGCCTTTCCCAACATGAGGATGACCGCTGCCGACGCCGACGCGATTCACGCCTACGTCATCGACGGTGCCTGGAAGCTCTACAACGCCGAAAAACAATCCGCGCACACCAAACGCGAAAACTACTAATAAACCTCATACAATGAATGTTTGCCGGCTTCTTCCTAAGGACCTAAGGTTTCCGTCGGAGGGATTTTTGTATGTGGCTACTTAAAGGACTCGCAATAGGAATTCTAATCTTTTTCCTTGTAGCCATCTTCTATATCAGGGCTGCAATACCATTTAGGCCCAATACTGCCATCAGCCTCGACGTCTGGAAATCTATAACTTATGGAAGGCCTGTCTTTTGGTTGGCATTTTTTCTCGTTTTGACTGCCGCCTGTAGCGCTTCAAAGCTCCTTGATCTCGTACGCCATAGGTAGCAGCGGGTGCCGCAGCTGTGGCTTGCCACCCGAACTACCCGATGGCGAGGGCAATTCTTGGGTTTATTCTTTAAAGGGAATGTCTCCCGAAATCGTCTACCTCTCTCTTGGCTCCAATCTCGGCGATCGCGCTGCGAATCTGCGCATGGGGATTGAGGCTTTGGGCGGCACAGGCGTGCACGTAAAGAAAATCTCTTGGTTTTACGAAACCGAGCCGGTTGATTATTTGGATCAGCCGTGGTTTCTGAATTGTGTCGTCGAAGTGGAAACTTCGCTCGCGCCTATGGAATTGCTCCACGCACTTCGCAAAATCGAAACGCAACTCGGCAGCAAAAAGGAATTTGCAAAGGGCCCGCGCATCCTTGACATGGACATTCTGCTCTACGGCGATCAAACAATCGATTCGCCCGAATTGCAAATTCCGCATCCTCGCATGTTGCAGCGAAATTTCGTCCTCGCCCCGCTTGCGGAAATGGCGCCGAATCTGCGCCATCCTGCCTGGACACAAACCGCCGCCGAATTGCTCCTCAAAACCTCTGACCAAAGCAAAGTAAAGCGCGTCTGAAGGCTAGCCTAAAGTACAGGTTTGCGGTTCGCCACAGCTGTCGTGCTTTGTCGTCTTCTGTCGCCAGCTGACGCTTTACACTGATTCGGTGAAGTGACATCGTAGAGCCACTTCGCCTCGAGAGGTACCCCACATGCCCAGACCATTGCTGGCCGCCATTGCCGCACTGTTCTTCACCATGTCTCCTCAGCCGCAACCGCAGCAGGTCCACGTTAGTGTCCGCGTAATCCTCGTAGACAAAGATTTGAACCAGAAGCCCGTCCCGTTCCTAGCCATAAAGGTGAAAAATTCCGCGCCTAAATCCGAGCAGGAAATCAAAACGGGGCTCGATGGTACGGCGCAAATTGACCTTGCGCCAGGGCACTTCACTTTTTCCACCGCGAAACCGATCGACTTCGGTGGCAAGAAATATTCGTGGCGCTATGAAGCCGACGTCAAAGGAACCACCCAAGAAATTGTCTTGACCAACGACAACGCAAAAGTCGAAGAAGGCACGCCGGAAGCGAAAAGCGGTAACGCAGCAAGCGGCGACCTCACGGCACTTTTCGACAAGTTGAAAAATTCCATTTTCACCGTTCACGCGGAAGCGAAGGACGGCTCCGGCTTTTTGGTCGATCCCTCTGGCCTCGTCGTCACCAACAATCACGTCGTGCAATCTTCCGGCTATCTCGCGCTGCAATTCGACAAGATGCGCAAAGTTCCTGCAAAACTTCTCGCGCAAAATGCAGATAAAGACGTCGCCATTCTCTGGGTGAATCCCAAAGCGTTTCCCGAAGCGCAAATCGCCCCAATTATTCCCGCCGACGGAAAATCGCACATTGAAGTGGGCCAGCGCGTCTTCACCATCGGAAATCCTTTCGGCCGCGAAAAGGTTCTGACCACAGGCGTCATCAGCAAAGTGGAAAAGGACGCCATCACCAGCGACATCACCATCAATCCGGGAAATTCCGGCGGGCCGCTGTTCACTCTGGACGGCCAGGCCGTCGGAATCACGACCGCTGGACTGCGCACGCTCGCTTCGATCGTGCCCATCGAAGAAGCGCGCCTGCTTCTCGATCAGGCTCGCAAGAGCATGCAAGGCCAGTCGCCGCCGGGAACGAATCTGCTTCCCGTCGAGCCGACAGATCGTTTTCCTGCGGACGCCCTGAAATCCCTGCTGCAGCAGCAGAAGATGGACACGAAGCCGTATTTCTTTGACGCGGGCGAATTTCAAGTTGCCATTCTGACTCCGATGATGCGGTATTTCCTCAAGCACGAAGAGGAAATGAACGCGGCGCGGAAGTCGGCAAAACGCAGCAGCGGCGACGCCTCGCAGGCAAAGGCTCCGGACGAAGCGCTCTCCGAAGCGCAGGAATACGAAGCGACGGAAACCGTATATGTGCGGCCGAAATTTGGCGGCATGATCAAAGTAAAATTCAAGAACGGCTTCCAGAAAATGAAGCTGCTCTGCGGCGGAAAAGAGATCGAGCCAATCGATCCCGGTCGCTCGGAATTTGAGCTGACCGACTTTCGCGGCAGAGTCGTGGACACGACTTATCGGGGCAGCTACACCTATCCGCCGGAATCGATTTCCCCTTCGTGCGGCGGCATGACGCTTCAGATTTTTTCCGAAAAAGATCCGAACACGCCCATCACGAAGACACTGGACGCGGAAACGATCCAGCGCGTGTGGCTCGATTTCGAGCCTTACCGGAAAGCGCATCCAGCGGCATCTCGCTAGGCCTTAACAAAACTAACTCGTCCTGTGCAGCAGCAAGCGGTGCAGCGTGAGCGGCTTGGGTTCGAGCGCGTCAATTTCGATTTGCGACAGGCGGCCTTCGCGAATTTCGCGCCAGCGGTAAACGCCGGGTTCGGTTTCCTCCTTGATGACTCCTTTGAGTGAAGTGAGAAATTTTTCCGCATCGCCCCGGTCGGCGACTTCACGGTAGGTCGGGCGCGCGAGCGCTTCCACGGCGTAGCTTCGCAGCAGCTTCGTCCAATATTTGTAGAAGAGATCTTCAGAGGCGAAGATGTCGCTCCAGGCGACGTCGCCGCCGTAAGCTACCACAACGCCGACGACGCGTTCGCCCTTGAGGCCGCTGGTTTCGCGGGCAAAGCGGCGCTGCATTTCCGTGACAAACGAGTCCACGTCTCCGCCGATCCTGCGCGACCGGTTGTAAATCTTGTCGTAGGACTCGGTCCGCGCCTCATTCTCAACGGCCGCGGAAAGCTCCTGCGCAGAAACGCGAGGAGGCGCGGCGGGCTTGGGAGCTCCGGCTGTACCTGCACCGGGGTAGGCGCCAGCGGAAAACGTCGTACCGTTGCGCACCGCATCCCAGACCTCTTCCTGCTTTTTGGTGACGGCGGCCTGTTCGCGCACGCTCGGGTGAACGATAACGTACGAGGCGGAAAAATTCGCGCCGGACGACCAGCGGCCGTGCTCGACGCAGAAAACGTCAAGCGGCAGCGGTTCCGCTCCGGCCGGAACGATGCGGTCCTTGCCGATGATGCGGTCCTGCTTGCCGCCGGTGACGAGTTCGCCGGCGAGGAGAAGCAGCGGGCGCTTGCTGCGGTTGATGAGCACGAGCTGGTTGACGCTGGCGCCGGTCGAGTACGTCGGCCGGACGCGGCTGTCGCGGCTGCGCGCCAGGCCCGCGGCGCCCTGTTCGCTGACAACAACCTCGCCCGAAGAAAGACCCTCTTCGAGCGTGAGGAAATGACTGGTGTCCGAAGTGTAGCTTGCGACGACCGGGAAGACGCTGATGTTTTCGTAGGTGATGGGGTTGAGCAGCCGCCAGCCCCCTTCGCCCTTCGGCGGATTGGGCGGGTCGGGCTCCGGCGAAGAGTTGGCTTTGACAAACCCAAGCACGCCAAGCGTGGAAATGCCGAGCAGCGTGCCGAACACTGCAGAGAGAAAAGTGCGATCCATGGGTAGCCTCCAGGCGCAGGTCCGCAGACGACTGCAGAGCGCGCTTTGGATGTAGAACGACGTAGCCGCAAATTCTTGCAGTTGTAGGTCCGCTTTCTGAAGCGGGCCGTTTCTTTTTGGCTGATTTGTGGCTCGGAGCTTTAGTTCATCCTGCGCGTCGAAGGGCTCCGACAACACGCCATTCCCCCGAATGGGCTTCGGCCCCTGAGGTCCCGTCTGTAAATATCCACAATCCAAACAAGCGTCAGGCGGCTCCGCCAGGCGCCGCACCCTTCGGTTCCCAGGGTACGGGTTTTGACTTCCGCGCTTCCCCGCAAAGATTCGTTCGCATTAACCAAACATGAATAATGCTTGACTTGTGATCAGTTTTGCGCTATGCTGCGTGTACAGTAGCCATTTCGAACACGCCGCGCTAAACCTCGATTCGCAACTCTCGTTTTTTCACACTCATGCAAAACTCTCCCCGCGCATCCCCTTTCTTTTGATATTCATGCAAAACCCCCGGCCGGGGGGGTACCCCTGCCTCCATACTTTGCCCATTCTTTCGCATTCTTTGCACAGAGGGTCAATCATCCCTCCTCTTTTCAATCGTTTGCGCGCACTTTGCGCAAAAACAACCGGGGTGTACACCCTTCGTCCCAATCTAGAACCAGGCTAGAGCAAGATGCCACGCAGGATGATATGCGCGACGCTGAAATAGATGACCAGGCCGGTCACATCCACAAGCGTTGCGACGAAGGGAGCGGAAGCGCTGGCCGGATCGAGGCCGCAGCGACGCAGGATGAAGGGCAGCATCGAACCGGCAATCGTGCCGAACGTCACGACGCCGATGAGGCTGCAGCCGATCGTCAACGCGATGATGGCGAAATGCTCGCCATAGGTGCCGCGCGCGAAATGCCAAAGCGTAATACGCGTGATGCCGATGAGCCCAAGAATCGAGCCGAGGGTCACCCCGGCAAACAGCTCGCGGCGGATGACGCGGAACCAATCGCGCAGGCGAATCTCCCCGAGGGCCATGGCGCGAATCACGAGCGTCGTGGCTTGCGAGCCGGAATTTCCGCCGCTGCTGATAATCAGCGGAATGAAAAGTGCGAGCACGACGGCGCGGGAAATTTCGTCGGAAAAATAGCCCATGGCGGTGGCCGTCAGCATTTCGCCGAGAAAAAGAATCGCGAGCCAGCCGGCGCGCTTCTTGACCATTTGGGCAAAGGTCACTTCCATGTAAGGACCTTCGAGAGCCTCCATACCGCCGATTTTCAGGATGTCTTCGCTGGCTTCTTGCTGGACGACGCCGGCTAGATCGGCACTGCTGACGATGCCCATCATGCGGCCGCTCGAGTCGAGAACGGGAATGGCGAGCAAGCGATTCTTTGCGAGCAGCTGCGCGACAACTTCCATGTCTTCGTCTTCGGAGACGGAGACGAAGTTCGTGCGCATGACTTCGCGAACCTTTTTGGAGCGGCTTGCGGAAATGAGCTCGCGAAACGAGATGACGCCCGCGAGACGCTGCGTTTCATCGAGAGCGTAGGCGTAATAGATCATTTCCGTGTGCTCGGCATGACGGCGAATTTCGGCGATGGCTTCTTCGACAGTCATTTCAGGCGAGATGCGGACGTAGCCGGAATGCATGAGTCCCGCGGCTTCATCTTCGGGATAAAGGGAGGGCTTGCCGCCGGCGCGACTGCGTTCGGCGACGACCGTGACTTCGAGGTCGCGCGCCTGGTAGAGGACTTGATCGGTGAAGTCGAGTCCGGGGAACAACTTTCGGGAAGTTTCGACTGCGGGGCCGATGAAAATTTGCGTGACTCCGTGTTTGTGCGCGTATTCGACGATGGCGTCGGCGGGTGTGCGGCTGTTGACGACAACCGAATCGATGCGCAGCGTTTCCGCGAAACGCAGGTGGCGGTCGACGGCTTGGCGTTCCGCGGCAGAAAGAGCGGAAAGATCCTTGCCGGGAGAAACGAAAATCGCGGTGCAGTGCGCGTGAAGATAATCGGCAACGCGGCGGGTTCTTCGCAGGAGCATTGCTGTTGAAGGATCGGAGGTGACGTTGACGAGAATTTTCTCTATGCCCGTAGCAAGAAGCTCTTTCCCTACAGCAGCTCGCGCTTCGAGGGCCTGCGCGGTTTGCCGGATAGCGAGTTCGCGAAGAGCGACGAGCGTGGGTTCCTGAAAGAGAGACTTGGATTCCGCTCTTGCTCTTTCCACCGGATAGATCGCGCCGCGCTCGAGACGATGCAACAGGGCGCGTGGGGTGACATCCACGAAGATGACTTCGTCGGCTTGCTGAAAGACCCAGTCGGGCACGGTTTCACGCACGCGGAGGCCGGTGATGTGCCAGATCTGATCGCTGAGGCTCGCGAGGTCCTGGACGTTCATTGTCGTGAGTACATCAACGCCACCGTCGAGCAAAACCTGGACGTCCTGCCAGCGCCGCGAGTGTTCCGAACCCGGAGCGTTCGTATGCGCGAGGTCATCCACAATGCAAAATTTTGGCCCGCGCTGAAGAATGCCGCTTACATCCAGTTCTTCTTTGTAGCTGCCGCGGCAGGCAACCCGGAGGAGGGGAATCCTCTCGAACTCTTTTGCTTTTTCTTGTACGTCGGCGCGGCCTTGCGGCTCCAGGAAGCCGAGCACGACATCGGAGCCGCGGGATTTGAGTTCGGCAGCGTCTTCCAACACTTGGTAGGTCTTACCGACGCCGGCGGCGTAACCCAGATAGATTTTCAGATGGCCCCGGCGTGTTGTTGTATGACTCATGATGGTCGCTCGCGATCTCTAATCTTTAATGTGGGAAAACGCGGACGTCGATGCCTCGCGCCGTGCGGACGAGACGGCTCACAGGACTACCGAATATGCGTGTCCCCAAGTCCCTTTTGACGCTGTGGCCGACGAAGATTTGAGTGATGGCGTGGGAGCGGGCGTATTGGACGATCGCTTCAATTGGATCGTCGCTTTCGAGCACCTCGACATGAGCGCCTTCGGCGCGAGCTTTTTCAACGCCGCGCTCGATGGACGCGCGATCCGCGGCGGAAAGATTCTGCTGTTTGACGTAAACAGCCAACATATCGCAGTGAAAGCGGGCAGCATTTTTGCGCGCGGTCGCGATCATTCGGTCGAAATTCGCGCGAGGAGTCAGGCAAATGAGGAGCCGTTCGTGCGCGCCCCAGGTCTGTTCCATACCATGCTCATGAAGATATCGCTGCAAACCGGCGTCAATCACCTCGGCGGAAAGCACGAGGGTCATTTCGCGAAGGGCGGCGAGACGTTCCGGAGCGGATTCGGTGGGAGCATCAACAATGACGAGTTCGTCGGCAGTGTTGAGAAATTCGCGGGGAATGGTTTGTGTTACGTGCTTGCCGGTCATGCGTTCGACAGCTTCGCGCTGGTCATCGATGTTTTGCAGATTGACGGAAGAAACGATGGTGATGCCGGCCGCGAGAAGTTCTTCGACGTCCTGCCAGCGGTGAGAATTGCGGCTGCCTTGCGGATTGTCGTAAGCAAGGCCGTCGATCAGGCAAATTTGAGGCTTGCGCTGGAGGATTGCCGCTACGTTGATTACGGGCACTCCGTTGATGTCGAGAGTTGGAATGACTTCCAGGGAGGCCAGCAGCGGCTGTACTTCGGGCAAAACTTTCGGTTGCAGCGCTCCGACGACAACGTCCTGGCCGCGTTCTTTGCGCCTTCGCCCTTCGTCGAACATGCGGAAGGATTTGCCGACTCCGGAGGCATATCCGAGGAAGACCTTCAAACGTCCGCGATTGGATGACCGGTTTGTATCTGCTTGAGTCATGACGGCAGATTGTAACCCATCGAAGGGAATGAGTCTGACGCGACAGCTTCTTTTGCTGGCGGAAATGTAGAGGCAAATATCGCGCTTCAGAGTGCCGACTCTAAGAACGGCGAAGTCTTGACGGGTAAAAGTCGAGGCGACGCTAACGGTAATTGAACAATTCCTCGGGCAAGCGGGCGCGACGCGATAGCGCGCAGACAAACCAAATTGAAGGATCAGCGGTTGGGATCGCCAAGGTTGGTGCGAGGCCCGCGGCGCTTGGTTTTGCCGAGTTCGGATTCCTGACGTTCGTATTCGGCAAGCTCTTCTTCGGTGTAGGAAGAGTAGGAATCGCGAGCCGCAAACATGGAGTTGGTGCGGCTGGCTTCTTTTTTCTTTTTGCGAAGGCTGCCAAATTCGTGGCGAACCTGGCGCAGAGCGACGTCAATGGCTTTCACTTCGACTAGCAGGTCGCTGACTTTTTCCAAGAAATCGTGAAGGTGGTAAGGGCGCACAACGTAGGGCATTCGCGAGGCTTCGAGCGCATGAACGTGCTGGCTGCCAGTCATTGACGGCACGAGATAGAGGACGCGGAGGCGACCGCCGTCCTCGGGGGAGACCGAAGCGAGTTCGCGAAGAATGGCGAAGATGGGGCCTTCGGGATGGATTTGGGTAATGTTGGCGATTACGAGAGACCATTCAGCGCTCTTCAGTTCGCTGAGGAGGAGTTTCTCGTCGGGGATGACGCGGACCCGCCAGCCTTCGGCGTCAAGGATTTGGCGAAGAGCGGCGGAGCCAGTGGGATCGTCGTCCAGCACCAGAATGCTGACTTGCCGCTGGGGGACTTGGGGAGGGGTCGCCATTTTCGGAGTATAGCGCCGCGGGACGGGCAGCAGTGTGAAAAGGCAGGCCGAAATGCCAAAGGGACACCTGTACAAAAGGGTAGGAAAAGGCTATTGGCCGACGACGAGGGCGGAGCCGGGGCGGATTTTCTTTAGGCCAGAGCCGTCCCAGAAGACGCGGTAGATGGTGACTTTGCCTGAGGAAGCGTCGTGGCCGGTGAAGAAGATCTGGACACCGTCGCGGGACCATTCGGCGTCGGTCGGAAGAAGATTCGAGATGTTGAGAGGAACGCGGCGCTTGGAACGGAGTTCGTAGAGAAACAGGTCTGCGCCGAGTCCGTTCTTGGAGTCTTTTGGCGAGGAGGACGGCGCTTTTATGAGTGTGCCTGAGACGAGGAGCAAGTCCGCGTTGGTGGGGTTGGCTCGGACAGGGGAAGATGAGTTGGATGCGAAATCGGGGCCGCAAAGATCGAGGGCTGATATGACCTGAGATGTGCCTCCGTCATCGGTAATCCAGAAAAAGGAGTTGGAGTTCGCGCCAAGCAGGGAGTGGGAGTCAGCCCAGCCGTTGAGGAGCATGATGGGGGTGGAAGAAAGCTGAGCGGGCTGCGGCGTGCCGGAGCCGGGCATTGTCCAGATGTGCCAGACGGATGCGTCGGATTTTACGAAGGCGATGCGAGAATCATCGGGCGACCAGTAAGGCGCGTTGATGAGGCCGCTCGAGAGTTCGGTGGTTTTTCCAGTGCCGGAATCGAAGAGTTTGAGTCCACTGATGGGGCCATTCTCTTCGCTGAGAAAAAGAAGGCGCTTGCCGTCGTGGGAGAGGGAAAGTTGTGAGCCTTTGGGCGCGACGAGCTTGGGGACATCGTTGCGGGCGAACATGACTTTGCCGGTGGGGTCGAGATAGGCGACGGCCACGGGTGGTTTGAAATTGAGAATGGTGGGAGAAGCGGGTTTCTTTTTTTCGGGATCGTCATCGTCGAGATTCTTCTGTTTAAATTCGGGGAATTGCTCGGGCGCGACTTTGGCGCAGCCTTTGAGCGAGCCGATTTGGGCATGGTCCACGGTAACGCGGAAGGTGTACTTCGTGTCTGAGGCGCCGTCGGTGCAGGCTTCGCGGGAGAGATGCACGGCGACCGTGGCAAATGTTTGCGAATCTTTCGCGTGGTAAGTCCACGCTGTCCCGGTGGTTTCTTGTTCGACTTCGGCGGGCTCGAGCCGAAGTGGAGGATAGCCGGCGCGTTCGAGGCGTTCGGGCCCTTTCATGCCAAGACGCAGACTCCAGACGGGATCGTTTCCCTGGGCAATGAGAAGGATCGGATAGTGGCGCGGCTGCGCAACGGGTGGGCCGACGGGCGGTTTTGCTTGAGGCGGCTTGGATAGTGGCGCCTGCTGTTTGGCCGCGGATGTGGGAGCTTGCGGACGCGCGGCCGGAACGGTATTGACAAATGCCGCAGCGGCAAAAATCGTGGGCAGGGTACGAAGGGGAAATTTCATTCGCGCTCCAGGGTTAGAAAGTCTAGCGGCGCGGACTAAGAACTTCAAAGTCGGCACGGCATCCGCGGTCAACCCAAATGCCATTGCCGTCATAGCCCCACGTGCTGCCTTGCGTGCAGGGGCTGCCGCTTCGTTGTTTGGCGAGGCGAACGCCCCAGCGCGTGTCGGCAGAGCAGTAGTGGCGCTTGCGGTCTTGGGAAGAACAAGTCACCGCGGTCACTTGGCCGGTGTTCCAGTCGGGGCCGTAATTTCCCCCACCAGGAGAGCCACCTACGGCCACTTCGAAGTCTGCGCGGCAGCCGCGGTCTACCCAAACGCCGCGGGGATCTTGGCCCCAAGTGCGCCCTTCAACGCAGTCGGCGTCGCTGTGACGTTTTGTCAGACGCACGGCGCCATGTGGGCCGGTGTAGCACGAGCGGCGGTGCATGTCGTCGGAAGAGCAGTAGACGCTAACGTTGTAAGGCTGGTCGGAGTCGTCGGAGTAGGCGTCGCCGCCAGTTTCAAAATCGGCGCGGCAGCCCCGATCAACCCAAATGCCACGATCGTCGTAGCCCCACGTTGAGCCATAGATGCAGTCCGCATCGCTGCGCTGGCGAAGAAGACGAACGCCGCTGGAGGTGTCGGCCTGGCAGGTGTGCCAGCGCATATCGTCTGATGAGCACGAGACGGTTTGCGTTTGAGAGGACCCGTAATTATTGTCTGCGCCGCCGAGGTCGAAGTCAGCACGGCAGCCCTGATCCACCCAGATACCCCGGCGTGTGTAGCCCCAGGTGCGGCCGAAGATACATTCGGACTGGCTGCGCTGGCGCGCCAGGCGGACTCCGTTGCTCGTCCGCGAGGGGCAGAAGTGGCGGCTGCCGTCGTCGGACGCGCAGTAGGTGATGTAACTGTTGTCCCAACCGTTCCATGAGGCGCTGCCGATTTGAAATTCGGCGCGGCAGCCGCGATCGACCCAAATGCCGCGCGCGTCATAGCCCCAAGTGCGACCGAAGACACAGGGCGAGTTGCTGATTTGGCGTGTAAGCTGAGCGCCGCCGCGAGCGTCGATTTCGCACGTGTGGCGCTGCATGTCGTCGGAGGAACAGGTGACGGTTTGCGTTTGGGACTGATACTGGGGAAGAGGGCCGGCTGCTGAATGCGACGTGAGGGCGATGGCCATGATGAAGAGACAAAAGAAAGCTAAAACTATGAGGGCAGGTTTGCGGTTCATGGGGACAACTCCTGACCGGAAATTTGCGGATTGCAGGATCCGCGGGAGTCATGGCTTAAGGGAAAAAGCTTAAGCCTGAAGGAAGAGGGAGTAAAGGCAGAGGTTTTTTGTAAGATGCGAGATAGAAAACAGGAAGAGGGCGCCTACTGGGCGCCCTCTCGCGAGGATGCCCAATTTTTGTTTCAACTGCTTAGGCTTAACGGTGCCAGCCGTCGCGGTCGTCGTCATCGCGATCATGCCAATAGCGACGATCCCGTGCGCCAACTGTAAAGTCAGCGCGGCAGCCACGATCAACCCAGATGCCGCGATCATCGTAGCCCCAAGTTTGGCCGAAGACGCACGGCGCTTCACTGCGCTGACGAATCAAGCGAACGCCTCCGAAAGTGTTGACCTGGCAGCCGTGAAAATTGAAGTCGTTGGAAGCGCAGTAGAAAGTGCGCGCGCCGCCATAGCCGGCTCCATAGTATTCACCGGCACCGACGGCAAAGTCAGCGCGGCAACCGCGGTCAACCCAGATGTTCGATCCGACGACGCCCCACGTTCTGCCATATACGCAAGGGGAATCGCTCCTTTGGCGGATCAGTTCGACGCCGCCGTAAGCGTTGATCGAACAGAAGTGGCGATAGTAATCGTCGGATGCGCAATAGACCCTGTAAGCGCTCGGGCCCGGCATAGCCGAGAGAGCGGAGCCGGAAGATGTGTTTAGTAGGGGCAGGGCAAGAACGGCCAAAACAAGACCTGAAAGTATTAGAAGCATCTTTTTCATAACAACAGCCTCCGTACGTCAGTGGACCGCCAGGGTGGGTGGCAGGTCCTTATTGGGTTAAACACGGTTGCGTTGCGCGGGTTGCGGCAGGAAAGCGGACAGGCAAAGAAAAGACGAAATAATCCTTGACTTGGCGAACAAAAAGCGAAATACTGTGGACGATCTTCGAGGTGGGCTATGTCTCCGGCTTTCTCCGCAGCACTCCCCGATCCAACTCCCACGCTGTCCCTCTTTCCTGAATGCGCTGAACATAGCCCAAACGCAAGGGCCCCAGAGCTTGCCCAGCTTTGCGAAGGCCCGCGTGGCGAAGTGCATGAGCCGGTTTCTATGGATTGCCCTCCACAGGAACGCGGTGCCCAGGACCGACCACACCCTGCGCCCGAAACGGCCGCTGCTACTGCCACGAAGCTGGTTGGCATTGCCCGCCTCGCTGCATCATCCCCGCCAGCGGATTCGCGTCGGGCTTCGGCGCAAAGGCCGGAATATTTTGTGCTGCCAGTGCGGTCGATTTTGAACCGGTGCGATTCGAATCGCGTGCCATTCGAATGGACGATCAACCCGTATCGTGGGTGCGAATTTGGCTGCAAATACTGCTATGCGCGTTACACGCACGAGTACATGGAGCTGGACGCGACGGAGTTTGAGAAGCGGATTTATGTGAAGCAAGGCGCGGAGGCTTATTTGCCGCAGGAGATTGCGAGGAAGTATTCGTATGAGTCTACGGCTTCGGGTGGAATGGCTCCGGAGCATATTGCGATTGGGACAGCGACGGACCCGTATCAGCCAGCGGAGCGGGAGTATGGAGTGACGCGCGCGTGTTTGGAGGAGTTGGTGAAGCGCGAAGGGCTGAGCATTTCGATTACGACGAAGTCGAACCAGATTTTGCGAGATTTGGATTTACTGAAGCGGATTGCGGAAAAGTCCGCGTTGTTTGTGAACATGACAGTGACGACGGTGCGCAGCAGGCTGGCGCGAATGTTGGAACCACGCGCGCCGTTGCCCGAAGCGAGGATGGCGGCAGTGAAACAGTTGCGCGAGGCGGGGATTTCAACTGGAGTACTTGCGTCGCCGTTGTTGCCGGGAGTGACAGATCGCGAAGGGGAATTAGAGGCGGTGGCGGAAGCAGCTCACGAAGCGGGCGCGCAGTGGTTCGTGTCAGGCGTCTTGTTTTTGACGCCGTCGTCGTCGAAGGTGTTCATGCCGTTCTTGGGGGAGAAATTCCCGCGGCTGGTGGAAAGGTATCGCCAGTGGTATACAAAGAACACGTATGCTCCGGAGGAATATCGAAAGAAAATCGCGGATCGCGTAGCGAGGCTGCGGCAGAAGTATGGATTTCATGTGCGGCCGTGGGATGAGATGAAGCGGCCGGTGTTGCCCGTGGCGCAGATGAGTTTGGATTTGAATGGAGCGTGAGGGAGTGTCGCGCATTTACTTAGGGAAGGATGATGCGTGGTTCTTCGCGCTTGAGTTCTTCGGCTTGCGGGAACTGGCCGCGGAGGAATTCGATGAAGCGACGCGACCGAAGACGGCCGTTGCTGCGTAAGAGGCCCATTCGAAAGAGGAAAATAACGACGTAGAAGATGTCTTGGTTCTTGAGCGTTTCCATGGTGCCAGCGGCGGCTTGTTTTTGTCTTAAATCCTCGATGAGTGCGGTGAGGGCGGTGTAGATTTCGCGCTGCCCGGGATTGTCTGGAACTTTTTCGTAGTAAATCCCTGAGATCAGCGTTTTATAGGTTTCCGCGAGAGCGCGCAGGGCAGCTAGGACGTCGGGGTCTGTCCCCGTGGGCTGAGCCATGCAAACCTTCGCAATCGTGAAGGCGAGCGCTGCCATCAGAGGCTGATGTGTGTGCAGAGTGCCGGGTGGAAGGCGCTCTTCGAGAAATGGCGTGTCCGCCGGGATCGAGCGTTTGTGCTGGTCTTCGTATTTGTGAGCCGCAATTAGATACGTGCAGTCCGCAGGACAATCGATGGAGGCCTCGCGCTCCGTGCCGCAGCAGACGGCGCAGATTTTCTCGGCCTTTGCCGGACAGAAGCGGTCCGCTTTTCTTTTCTCGCAAATTTGACAAGTTGACAAATGTATTCCCCAGGGAAAATCAGGTGGGAAGAATATCGCGCGCTTGACCAAATGCAAAATCGAAGCAGAACGGCTCAAGCGAGTTGCAAAAGGACCCGCCGCTTTCGAAATTCAAAGAAAAAGCCAAAAGCAGATTCCGCGGGCGCAAACCGGCCTCGGAATGACAATTCTTAGCATCGGTGCAGGTTAGGCGACGATGACTTTGTTGTGGAAACGACGAGCGGCGATGATCAGCAAGACAGCGCCTATGATGCAGAGTGCCAAGCCGTCCTTCCAAAGATGCGTAATGTTGGCACCACGGAGGATGATGCCGCGGGTGATGTTGATGTAGTAGGTCGCGGGGATTAGATAGCTGAGCGGGTACAAGAGAGCCGGAATTGTTTCGCGAGGGAAGATATATCCAGAGAAAAAGACGCTGGGAAGGATCGGAAGAAAGGCAAGCTGCATGGCTTCCGCCTGCGAGTTGGCTTTGCTGGAGATAAGGATTCCGAGCGAGAGAGCGGCGAAGAGGTATGGCAAGGATAGAAGCGCCAGCAAGAGAACATTTCCGTGAATGGGCACGAGAAAGACAAACCGCATAAAGGTGAGGATGAGGCAGAGTTCGAAGAAGCCAATGAAGAGGTAGGGAAGCAGTTTGCCAAGGAGAAGACCAAAAGGACGGACGGGAGTAACGAAAAGCTGCTCGAGAGTGCCGCGCTCTTTTTCGCGGACGATGGAAAACGCGGTGAGAAACGTAGTGACGTTCAGCAGCATGATGGCGGTGAGGCCCGGAAGAAAGAAGTTGGGTGAGCGCGAGTCGGGATTGAAAAGGAGTTTCGGGCGCATGTCCACGGCAAAGGAAGCGCGGTCCTGTAGAACGCGACGGAGCGATTCATCGAGTCCGATGGCGTTGCTGACGTTGATGGCTTGACCGGCTACCGAAGAGTCTGAGCCGTCGATGAGGATGAGGACCTGAGCGCTCATCTGGTGCAAGAGGCGGTTGGAGTAATCAACGGGAATCTTGATGCCCACACGCGCTTTGCCGCCGATGATCAAATCGTTGAGGTCGTGATCGTTTTCAACGTATTTGACTACGTGAAACGTGTCGGAGTTTCTGAAGCGGTCGAGGAGTTCACGGCTTTCCTGGCGCCCGTCGGCGTTGTAGACGACCGTGTTGATCTGGCGGATGTTTGTGTCAATGGCGAAGCCCAAAAGAAACATTTGAAGCAACGGCATGGTGAGAGAGAAGAATAGCGTGCCCGCATCGCGGCGGACGTGCAGGGCTTCCTTATAAAAAACGGCGCCAACACCGCGAAACATGTTACCCACGGCTAGCCTCCAGTTGCCCCTGATGCTTGTAGGTAAGCTCGACGAAGACGTCTTCCAGGCTGGGAGCCAAGGGGCGAATCTCAGCTACGGCAATGCCGCGCTTCAGGAGCAGATCCCGCAGGTCGTCGAGATTGAGATTGTCGTCCACGAGGGCGTGGATGGATTGGCCAAAAATGGTTGCGCTGCGGATGCCGGGAAGTTCACGAGCCGAGCGCAGAGCGCGTGTGACTTCGGGAGTGGTGATTTCGACGCGAAACGTACCACGTGGCTGGACTTCGGGGAGCTCGCGGAGAGAATTCGGGGTGCCATCGGCGATGAGCTTGCCGTAATAAATGTAGGCGACATGGCTGCAGCGTTCGGCTTCATCCATGTAGTGCGTCGTGACAAAAAATGTAATGCCATGGGCGGAGAGTTCGAAGAGCAAGTCCCAAAGCTGGCGCCGCGCGACGGGGTCGATGCCGGCCGTTGGTTCGTCAAGAAAAAGAAGCTTCGGCTCGTGCAGCATCGCACAACCGAGGGCGAGACGCTGCTTCCATCCTCCGGAAAGCTTTCCAGCGAGCCGAGTTGCGTATGGGCCGAGGCCGTTGAGCTCGACGATTTCATTCATTCGCTGCTTCAGCTTGTCCGGAGGCAGGCTGTAAATACGGCCGTAAAAGGTAAGATTTTCAAGAACGGTCAAATCGTTATATAGGCTGAAATTCTGGGACATGTAGCCGATGCGCTCGCGCACGTCCTCGGCACTCGTCCGCACATCCAGCCCTTCGACCTGGGCGTTTCCTCCACTAAGGGGAAGCAGGCCTGTAAGCATCTTGATGACAGTGGTTTTGCCGCTGCCGTTTGGGCCAAGAAAGCCAAAGATTTCGCCTTTCTCGACGCGAAAGCTGACGCCGTTGACGGCGGTGAACGCGCCGAACTTGCGGACGAGGTTATCCGCGACGATGGCAGCTCCGTTGGCAGACTCTGGGGTCATGGCAGAAGCTTCACGTCGGCGGCCATGCCGGGCAGGACGCGGTGCGAGGGATCGTCAATACGAACCTTAACGCCGAAGACTTGGTGCACGCGTTCTTCACGCGTTTGAACGTTGCGCGGCAAGAATTCCGCTTGTTGATTGATCTGGTCGACGACGCCGTTGAAGGTTTCCTTTTGGAACGGGTCGACCTTGATTTGCGCCTTTTGGCCGAGTCTCACTTTGTAGAGTTCGGTTTCCGGAACGTAAATACGAACATAGATTTGATCACTCTCGAGTAGTGTGGCGATCGGAGTGTTTGGGGCGATTAGATCGCCGGGACGAACGTCGAGGACTTCCACAGTGGCGGCGCTAGGAGCGAGCACTTGGCGTTCGCGAAAGCGGGCTTCTTCGTATGCCAATTCTGCGTCCGCAGCAGCGATATCTTCGCGGCGATTACCGCGGCGCATTTTTTCATAGTTCGCCTCGGCCTGCTGATACTTCGCTTCAGCCATGGCGATTTCTTCGGGGCGAAAACCGCGCTGCAGTTCGGCTAGTTTGTGCTGGGCATTTTCTTTGGCAGCGCGCGCCATTTTCCAATTAGCTTCCGTCGTGTCGCGCTGCTGCTTGGAGACGAGGTCCTTCTCCGCAAGCGCTTCGTAGCGCTGAAAATCGAGATGAGCGCGGGACTCGTCGGCGGTCGCGCGATCGAGGTCGGCTTGAGCAGCGGCGATGTCTTCCTTGCGATAGCCCTTCACGTGCATTTCGTAATCGGCTTTGGCCTGATCGGCGGCTGATTTGGCTTCCTGAATTTCCTCCGGACGAAACCCACGCTGTGACTTCAGTGCGTTTGCGCGTGCTTGCTGAAGGGTTGCTTCAAGCTCTTTGTCGTCGAACGTGATGAGCGTTTGGCCTGGCTGGACGTGATCGCCTTCACGCACAAGGACTTGTAAGATCCGGCCGCCGACTTTTGAGCCGACGCGAATGTTGCGAGCTTCTACGGTGCCGGAACCTTGCAGACTCGCGTCCTTGCGGAACCAGCCTGCGTAGACACCGGTGACGGCGACGGCCGCGGCCACAACAATTGCGATGATGAGAATTCTGAGCTTCATTTCGGTTCGCTTCCTGCGCTTGTGCTGCTCCCGCCGGAATTCTTTGGTTCGAGGCCGCCCCAAAGCATGAACAGCGCTGAGCGAATGCGGTCGGTGAGACTCGCATCCCCTGAGACAGACCAAATCAGCAGAGTTCCCAATATGGTTTGCCGAAAGGCGTGGGCAATTTCGCGCGAGGGCAAATCGTTGCGAATTTCTCCGCGCTGTTGTCCGATCTCTACCATTTGCGTGTGAAGCTGATGCGCGCGCTCCTGCTTGCGAAACATCACCTCGCGGACAGCGGTCGAAGAAAGGTAGCCCTGCAAGAGGGCGCGAATCAGTCCGGGATTCCGGAGAGGCTCTTCAGTCATGCGCGTGGTGAGGTTCTCCAGGAATACGCGCAATGGCTCGTGCGAGTTACGAAAATGTTCGACGGCCTCTTCAAGCTTTCCGAGTTGCATGTCGGAAAAGGCCAGGAGGATATGATCCTTACTCGGGAAATAGTTGAAGAAGGTGCCTTTGCCGACGTCGGCGGCTTCGGTAATGTCCTCGACTGTCGTTTCCGCAAATCCCTTTTGAGCGAATAGCCGAAGGGCCGAACGGAAGACGCGTTCGCGAAGTTCGGCGCTGCGGCGTTCGCGGCGCGAGGGCAAAGCACCAAGAAGAAGGGAATCGCTTGAAGATGGGAGAAAGGAAGTCATGGGAGTTTATATGTCTTGCAGTCATAAATGACTATAGGTCATTTGCTTTGCGGCGTCAAGCGAAAAAAAGGCCCCTCGAAACTTCGAGGGGCCCTAGATAAACCTTAATTCTTCTGCTACTTGAGAGACTCTGGGTCGGACAGATTCTTGGGTGATTTTTGGTTCATGTAAGCCACCATTTTTTGGGCCGATGGGGGAACAGCGACCGCCCCTTTGAAGATGATGTCGCGCGCATCGAGTTTCTTTCCATAGAGCTTTTCGTTGCCCCCATTGTCGGGGCGTACAGTGGAACCGGCGAGGGATATGCCTGCGAAGAGACCGCGCGCGCGGGAATAGGTCAAAACTTCAGCTCGCAACGTAACATCAGTTGATGCTTCGGCGTTGCGGCCCTTCGGTCCGGCAGCCGCCGAGGCGTCTGCTCCGAGCTTCACTTTGCTATTCAGAATAGCCCTTGCGCCGCGTGGATTCATGACGAGAAGAACAAAATCCGTGGCCTGGCCGCCAATCTGAAAACCTACGCTCGCCCCTTCGAGGGCCATCATGGTGGGAGCGCTCCAAGGTCCGGTGAAGTGCTCACCCGTGCGGCAAATCATCGCACCCCGGCCACCGCTGACGCCGACAATGAACGCGCCTTTGATCACGGAGGGATAAACGATGATGCATTCCGCTTTGTCGATCAGGTCCTGCGGAATATTGTCTGGAATGTCCATGATTTCCTTCATGATCAGTCCGCAATTCTCGAGACGGTCGGTTTCACTTTTGTTGTCCGTTTTGGCAGCGGCAAGCGGTCCGGCCAGGATGGCGAACGCGGCCAAAAGTGCTGCGAATTTCTTCATGATTCTCTCCTTGATGCGTTTTCCCGGGGTTGATTAAACAAGGCTGGGCGCCTTCGAACCTTCGAATCCAGTCTCCGCCGAGGAGCGTCGCAGTGCAGACGCCTGTCTGGAGGAAGTGTTCCGCAACGTATGGACTATACTTGTGCCGAGTAAAATTTTCCAGCGGGAGGCGCAAAGAGTGGCGCGGAATCGGATTTGGAAGGTGGGTGAATGGGTTACGTGTGCGGTGGGCTTGCTTGGACTTGTGGCGCTGACGAGCGGTCAAAGTCCCGCGAAACAATCGCCTCGCCGCGGTGATCCAGAGAAGCCCGGTAAAACGATTCAGCAGGCTGGACAGGCTGGAGAAATTTCCGAAGAGGAAAAAAGAAAGTTCGGCGAGCGAGTGACAGGCATTCTGAACGGGGAACAGACAGCAAAGGGCGACTGGGGAATTCTGGTTGTTGAGGAGAAAAGCGGGCAAGTCCTGTATGCGCAAAATGCGGACCGGTATTTTGTGCCGGCTTCGAACATGAAGTTGTTCACCACGGCGCTGGCGCTGGCCACGCTGGGGCCGGACTACAAGTTTCGAACGACTCTGGAGGCGCGACAATCAGTATCCGCCGATGGAAAGCTGGAAGGGCCACTTTATTTCGTGGGACGCGGAGATCCGAATCTTTCGAACCGCAAATTTCCGTTTGACGGAAAGGAAGAATTTGACGGGACACCGGAGAAAGTGATCGGCGAGCTCGCGAGTCAAATTATAACGAAGGGAGTGAAGGAAATCTCCGGCGATATTGTCGGAGATGATTCCTATTTTCCGCGCGAGCGCTATCCGAGCGGATGGGAAATCGACGACATGGTGTGGGAGTACGGTGCAGCCGTTTCCGCCATCATCATCGAAGACAACACCGTGCTGCTCACACTTTCTCCCGGAGAGAGCGCAGGTGCAGGCGTGCAGTCCGAGCTAGCGCCGATGACTGCGGATTTTCGCGTACATAACTTGGTTATGACGTCAGCGCCAGGAGCGAAACCAGACCTTACGCTCAAGCGCGAGCCGGGTTCGAATATGGTGACTGTGCTGGGTACGTTGCCCGCGAAAAGCAAGCCACGAAAACTGGTGCTCGCAGTGCAGGAGCCGGCTCTGCACGCAGCTCAGTTGTTGAAACGAATACTCGAAGAAAAGGGTGTCGTGGTACGAGGCGTGGCGCGAGCGCAATCGGGCCCTGCGGAGATAGCAGAAGCGCGGAGTCACGCCGTGTTGGCGACGCACACTTCGGTGCCGCTTGGCGATGCGGTTAAACTGGTGAACAAAATTAGCCAGAATCTGCACACAGAAAGTTTGTTGCGTACTTCTGCGCAAGAAGCTTGCCTGCATCCGGCGGCGAATGGCTCTCCTGAAGATTGCTCGGCGCTTACCGGCGAAGATTACGCCGCGTTTGCGTCCAAGTTTTATGCGGAGGCAGGAGTCGCGCCGGGCGACGTTGTGCAGTCCGATGGGTCCGGACTTTCGCGGCGCGATTTGGCGACGCCGCGCGCGTTTGTTGCGCTGCTGGAGTATGCGGCGAAGCAGAAATGGTTTCCTGCGTTTTACGATTCCCTGCCCGTTGCGGGCGTGGACGGAACGCTAGAAGACCGGCTGAAGAATTCGAGCGCGACAATGCGGATTCATGCGAAGTCCGGTTCGCTCGAGCATGTGCGCACGCGATCGGGCTACGCCGAACTACCCGACGGCCGCCGCCTGATTTTTTCGTTCATGAGTAACAATATGGGCGGCAAAGGCCACGAAGGGACAGACGCGTTGGATGCTTTGAGCACTGCGATGATCGAAGAATTTGGCGGACCAGCGGCGGGGTGCTGCAAGCGCAAGGATTAGCGCGATGGAAATGAAGGCCGAGAAAATCATTACGGTATTTGGGAGTTCGCGGCCGCACCAAGGCGATGCGGACTATGCTGACGCACGCCTGCTGGGAGCGGAGCTCGCGCGAGCGGGATTTGCGGTGTGTAGCGGCGGCTACGGCGGGGTGATGGAAGCGGTTTCGCGCGGCGCGAAAGAAGCCAGCGGAAAAACGTACGGTGTGACTGCCGAATTTTTCAAGCCAAAGGCGAACGCGTGGATCGATGTCGAAGTCCGCATGAAGACCTGGCAGGAACGTTTATTCGAATTAATCCGGCTAGCAGATGGATTCGTTGCTTGTAAAGGTGGTACTGGGACACTGGTGGAACTCGCGGTTGTTTGGGAAATGCTGAACAAGTCCGTGATCGAGGGAAAACCGGTTGCGGTGCTTGGCGATTTTTGGGTACCGGTTCTCGATCGCGTGCGCGAAGTGGAATTGGGTCATCCAGCTCCGTGGGGTGAAGCGAATGGGCGGCTGGTGCACATTGCTAACTCGCATAGGGATGCGGTCTCACATCTCGTGATGAAATTGGAAAAGTAGAATTTTATGTCGCGGTCAGCAGAAAAAATTCTGGAGTTTGACAAGCTGCGCGAGTTGGTGCGGGGACGCTCGACTTGCGCGCCGGGAAAGAGAGCACTCGATGCGCTAGTATTTTCGCGAGATCGCGAAAAGCTGGAACGAGGATTTGCGGTGATTCGCGAAGCGCGAGAATGGCTGCGCGGGGGAAAGGAATTAGGATTCGGTGCGCTCTCGGATCCTGAACCTTGGCTCGCAAAGATGGAAGGGCCGGGAACAGTTTTGGAAGCAGGAGAATTCCTGGAAGTCGCGTCGCTTCTGGAAACGTCGGATTGGCTGCGACAGCAGTTCCGCGATAACGAAGATGAATTTCCGCTCTTAGCAGCGCGCGCGGAATCGGTGATTGATTTTCGCGACGTGCTCGGGCTGATTCGACGCGCGATCCTGCCAAGCGGAGAGATCAGCGACGATGCTTCTCCGGAATTGCGAATGATTCGCGCCAATATTTTGCAGACGCGCGATTCGATTCAAAAATCACTAAAACAAATTCTGCGCGCGCGGAATGCGGAAGCCGGTGAGGACTACGTCACGCTGCGAAATGACCGGTTTGTGATTCCGGTACGGTCAGAGCAAAGACGGAGCGTGCAAGGAATTATTCACGGCGCGAGCGGCACGGGGCAGACGGTTTTCGTCGAGCCGTTCGAAACGGTGGATGCCAACAATCAACTTGTACAGTTTGCGGAAGAAGAAGCAGCAGAGATTTTTCGAATCCTCCGCGGATTAACGGAGCGCCTGCGCATGGTGCGCGGGCCGCTCGCGTCGGCTGTGGAGACGATTGCGCAGCTGGACAGTACGTTGGCGCGAGCGAGATTTGCACGGGATTTTGACGCGGCAATTCCGGAATTTTCGGACGGCACGGAACTGGAATTTGTCGCACTGCGGCATCCCGTGCTTGAGAACAAGCTGCGCAAAGAGAGTCGCCCGATTGTACCGATGACGCTGGCGCTTGGCGGCGACCAGAAAGTATTGGTGATTAGCGGACCAAACACAGGCGGAAAAACCGTGGCGCTCAAATCCGCAGGCATGGCGGCACTCTCGGCGCAATGCGGCTTTCCAGTTGGCGCACAGAAAGCGAAGCTGCCACTGTTTGATCACGTGTTAGTGGATATAGGGGACGAGCAGTCCATCGCGGCAGACCTTTCGACCTTTTCGTCGCACATTCTGAATCTGAAATCCATTCTGGAATCGGCGACCGCGAAATCACTGGTACTCGTCGATGAAATGGGAACGGGCACGGCGCCCGAGGAGGGCGAGGCGCTCGCAGTTGCGTTGTTGGACGAATTTCGAATGAAGAACTGTTTTGTGCTGGCGACAACGCACCACGACCGGTTGAAAACGTACGCCGCGACTGCGTCCGGAGTCGTAAACGCGGCGGTTGAATTTGACGAGGTGAATTTGCGGCCGACGTACCGCTTGACTGTCGGTGTGCCGGGCGGCTCAAGTGGAATTGCGATTGCCCAGCGGCTCGGCCTGGCGTCAAAAATCATCGAACGCGCCCGCGAGTTGATGGGGCCGGAATCGCTTGAAGCAGCGGACCTGATTGCCTATTTGCACAGGACGCGAGACGAACTGGAACGCATGCAAGCGCAAATGGGCCAGGAGCGGCATGCGCTGGAGGAAGAGCGCAAAAACCTGCGCACAGAATGGGTGGAGCGGCAGAAAAAAAGAATTAAAGAGCTTGAAGCGCAATTTGCGGAAATGCAGAAGCGGTTTGAACAAAATGTTGGCAGCGTGGTCGAAGCAGTGAAGGATCGCGAACTGCGAGCGCAACTCGAGAAAACTTCGCGACGGAAGCTACAGGATGCGCGGGGCAGTGCGAAAGAAGATCTGAACGCGGCGATCGTGCACACAATTTCAGATTCGCAATCAGATTTGGGCGTCACAAATGGAGAATTCCAACCCGTCGCGACGGATGATTTGCAAGCGGGCGCGAAGATTCGTGTCCGCGGCTTTGCGAAGGCGCTGATTTTTCGGCGGCTCGACGGCAATTCCGCCGAAGTCGAGGCAGGCACGCTGCGCATGAAAGTGGCGCTCGATGAAATCACTGGCATCGAGCAGCCCGCGAAGAGCAAACTGCCGGTGTCTTCTCGAGTTTCAGTGAAATCGACACCGCGGGATGCCTCAGCGCCCAGCGAGATTAACGTCATCGGCTTGACGGTCGCACAAGCGACGGAACTTGTCGACAAGTTCTTGGACGATGCCGCATTGGCGCATCTCCCCCAGGTGCGAATTATTCATGGTCATGGTACAGGCGCCCTGCGCAAGGGGCTCGCGGAGTATTTGAAGACGCAGCCGCTCGTTGCCCGGAGTTCGTTCGAAACTGAGGAGCACGGCGGGAAAGCAATCACTGTCGTAGAATTGCGGAACTGAGCATGGCGGAAGCCGGATCCATCGCGGAGCGGGTCAAGCAGCAGGCGGACATTGTCCGCGTGGTGGGCGAGTATGTCCAACTGAAAAAAGCAGGACAAAATTTTCGAGGGCTGTGCCCGTTTCATTCGGAAAAGACTCCTTCGTTCAACGTGCATCCGACGCGGCAGATTTATCACTGCTTTGGTTGCGGCAAAGGCGGGGACGTTTTCACTTTTGTGATGGAGATGGAGCGCTGCGAGTTTCCCGACGCCCTGAAAATCGTTGCGGAAAAATGCGGAATCTCGCTGCCGAAACCAAAGGAGCGCTCTCCCGAACAGCGCAAAGAGAATCAGCAGCGCTCCGTGCTCGTGGAAATGCATCGCGAGGCGCAATCATACTTTTTGAAGCAGCTGGAAGGGACACTGGAGGGCAAGGCGGCGCGCGCCTACCTTGAAGACCGCG
>Ga0126376_10000175_pt1 | contig 29801 bp, 19 predicted proteins | sample PanSoiMetPlot_15_FD_92760 | JGI IMG/M metagenome (GOLD analysis project Ga0126376, IMG submission 92760) | Tropical forest soil microbial communities from Panama - MetaG Plot_15 | ecosystem: Environmental > Terrestrial > Soil > Tropical forest > Bulk soil | place: Panama | collected 2016-02-17 | reverse complement strand
TCCGAGAAGAAACTTGTCGATTTGGAGTTCACTCAATCGACTATAGAGTGGACACACCGACACGGAGTAGCTAACCGAAGAGAGGAGAAATACTATGGTGGATAACAAACAACGGATCGTTCCGAAACTAAGTCTCAAACACATAAGAGCAACCGCTTTGATGCTGATGTTTCTTGGGTCAACCGCAGCCGCGCAAACGCCTAAGACGGGTTATGCACCCGTAAATGGGCTCAAGATGTATTACGAAATCCACGGGCAGGGTGATCCTGTTGTCCTGCTGCACGGTGCTTTCATGACCATCACAAATAACTGGACGGAGATGATTGCGCAGCTTTCAAAAAGCCGGCAAGTTATAGCAGTCGAGATGCAAGGCCATGGCCGCACCGCCGATATCAATCGCGATTTCAGTTATGAGAGCCTCGCCGACGACATAGCCGCCCTGCTCGACTACCTGAAAATCAAACAAGCGGACGTACTGGGCTACAGCATGGGTGGAGGTGTTGCGATGCAGCTTGCAATCCGCCACCCGGAAAGAGTCAGGAAAGTGGTGAGCATTTCGGCTGTATATCGCAGCGATGGCTTCGTCAAAGAAGGGATCGAGGCGTTTCCTCGGCTGGAAGCCAGCATGTTCAAAGGTTCACCCATTGAGACCGAGTACAAAAAGTTGAGTCCGACACCAGACCAATTCGAAACGTTCGTAAAGCACGTCGTACAGCTGGCGAGCAAGCCATACAATTTTGGCGCCGAGAAACTCAAAGCCACAAAAGCGCCGATGCTCTTCATCCACGGAGATGCCGATGGCGTGCGGCTCGATTACATCGCGGAAGTTTTCCGTTTGAAAGGCGGCGACATTCATGGCGATCTACGGCCACGCTCGGAATCGAGGCTCGCGATCCTGGCCGATGCCACACATGTCACGCTGATGAACAAGTTAGATGTCATTGTTCCCATGGTCAACGACTTTCTAAATGCCCAGCCACAGAAAAGCCGATGATTTCCGGCGCTTTATGGCTGAATGCGGTGAGAATAGCAGAGAGGCTGTCCAGGTTCTAAAAGCCGCTGAATTGCTTGAGGGTTCCCGAGCGAGAACCCGAGAAACCTACCGAGCGAATCGGGGCAACCGACTACCAATAGAATTGACCTATCTGCTGATCTGTGGAGGCATCGGCGCTATTCTCGCACTGTTGTTTGCTCCGAAGTCAGGTGAAGAACTGCGCGGCGACATCGCGGAGGCGACACGTAAACGTATCGATAGGTCACGCGTGCGTGATCGGGCTGGCGTATACTACGAAGCCACGCGTGAGCGCGCGCAAGAGCTCTACTCACAGGCTGATTACGTATCGCAGATCTCTTCGCACCACGAAACCTTCGCGAAGTCGAAGCCGAAGCAGTTGCCCTTTTTGTTGTGAGTCGTTGGAGTTAGATGGGGCTGAGTACTGTCGCGGCTACTTGCAAGAACTGGCTCTATCAAGGCGTCGGCTTTTATGGAAAATGCAATTCCAGAAAGGAGCGCCCAAAAGATCTTCAAATGCAGCCAACAAAATTCTGCGCGCCGGACAAATGCAGAACGAACAACCCGCGGAGTTCGACCATGGAAGAGCGTCGAAGGTGTCGGGTCAGCAAGCGCAGTTCGCTGAACTGACCGCCAACCAATATTCATCAAGATGGATGCTAGGCCGACCTTAGTGCGGATCATGTTTTCGCCGATGGTAGCAATACGTCAAGTGCCGCACCAAGCAGTATCCCTCCACCAATCACGATTGATAAAGTTGCGGCGACCTCGGCTAAAGACTTGAGCCAATCCGGGGCGCTCGGAAGACTTTCTAGATCCTGAGCCAAGCTAAAAACGGCGCTACAAGTTGGGCAGACCGCTTTGATCCCTTGTAATAGAAGCCATTGAAAATCTGCTTGATGGGTATTAGTGGTGTTGCATTGATGCGGGACGCATATGACTCTCGTATTGCAGCCCACACAAGCTCCCCTCTGCCCATCATGTTCAATAATGGAAGAGACGGCGAACCTTTGCTGATAGCAAGTCTCACAAAACCATGGACTGTGATTCATTACGAAACCTCCAAAAATGCGAATTCAGATGAAGACACAGAGCCGGCCTGCTTCTAATTAGACTTGAGTACTTATGAGAAAAATAGGTGTTTTATTCCTCGTCAATTATTATTTACTCCGTCGAGTTCGAGATGACTGGAAGAAGCCCCATCTTTACCCGCAGTTGAGCGGCCCGCGGATTTCTGCGAATGATACTTTAGAAGCCGGTCAACCTTTGCTTTATGTGACTTACCAGCTTTTGAGTTCAGGCTGTGTCCCTCATAAGTTAACGCGGAGATTTCTTCTGACGTTCTGCCCTCTCGCTTTAGATTCAAAATGCGAGCCGTAAAGGAATCAATGGCTCCCGGAGGCCGACCCGCCGACCGCCTTGGTGACACTTGGGTGTTCACTCTACGTTGTTCTTCGGCCAAGACCTTCCTCACTGGTTGGATGAAAGCTGTAAACTCTTTTGTATAACTGAGTCCAGCGTTGGGTCTCTTTCCTGTTTCATCCAAATGACGGTAGAACAGCATCAGAACTTGCTCGTGTTTCGCGGGCTGCGTAACTGCGAGCATGTCCGAAGCCTTCTTTGCGACGGGCGTTGGTGACGTGAGCACCTGCTCAGGTGCCGAAGGAAGGGCCAATGTTGTCGAGCGGTTGGTGTGTATCCTACGGCGTCGAGGAGTGTGCTGTCTAAAGACTGGCTTCGCGAAGCTAGTAGCAGGCTGAGGAGTTGCCGCCACTTGGAAAGCGCTCAGGTAAGACCATTGCGAGTTCTGAGGGCCGCTACACTGGTTTTCCTGCGGTGGTAGATAGCTCTGAGGAGGGCATGGAGTAATCTTGACTAGCGCATCAACAACATCCTGAGGGTGGTTAACGATGGCATCGATTACTGCGATCGCTACGATTCCTATCGCTACACCGGCTATTACTTCACCAGCTGAAACAGTCTGTTTCTGGCTCGTGCGCACCTCGCGAAATTCGCAATCGTACGTCGGTATTGTAAACCAGTAGTTTCGAAGAAAAACAGCCCAACCTCCGTTGATTATTTTTTCTCAGAGTATCGGACAATGGTGATGGTCAGAGTAGGTGCTCCGCACCTGAATAGAGAGACACGTCACCCCCATTTTCCAGCGCTGTCGCGTTTACGTTGTTAACGCGTGCGTTTACATTGTTTACTTTTCAAGTGTGTATTCACTTACTCACATTCCTATATCTTTCGTTCTCGGCTGCGACAGCGCCTGATCTCGCATATCACGAACGAGGAGGCTGGCAACAAGGCGGTCAATAAGGACGGTCGTCTGATAAGGAATAGGATTCTTTCTGAAGTTTGCGTCCGGGTGGCTGGTCATAATGAGGAGCGAGACATACTGCGACAATGTCATCTCACTCCCGTCGCCGCGTTTCATCGGACTGTTGTTTCTTTCCGGCATCGCAATTCGACTAGCGAGCATGCCTCTTTTAATGCAATAATTGTCACCGTCTTCCCACCCACCCGACAGTTATAGCCCCCAATCAGGTTTTTAAAACCGGAGTGACGCCGTGGCCAGAGCTATTGCGCTTGGCGGCGATGTCGCTCGTAACGCTTGGTGTTTCAACCGTGATGTTTCGCTGGGAGAAAGAAGCAATTGGATTAGGAATTTTGAAATGCTCAAAGTATCACTTGTCAATCCGCCGTTTGCGTCCCTTGCTGCACCATCGTTTGCCTTGACCCAACTCAAAGAGCTGTTACGAACCAGGTTTGATGAATGGCAACTCCAGGTCTCGGTCCATTATCTGAACATCGACTTTGGTCAGTACCTTGGGTATGAGATCTATCACTTCATCGCCAATTCTGTGGAGGCGCTTAACTGTGGCATTGGTGAATGGATATTTCGTCAGATAGCCTTTCCACATGCGGCGGACAACACCGACCAGTATTTTCGCCGTTACGGACACCACCTTCGAGGTCCGGAGGGAAAGTCTTTCTGGCAGCAGATTCTCGATAAGCGAGCCGGACTGGAAGACCTGTTGGATTCAATGCTCCAGCGCCACGGACTCTATGGCGCGGACATTGTAGGATTTACCTCAATGTTTGCGCAGAATGTGCCGAGTTTTGCGCTGGCCCGAATGTTGAAGGCTCGCCAGGCAAACATTCTAACGGTGATTGGAGGTGCAAACTGCGAATCACCTATGGGTGAAGAGATCGCCAGCCAAGTAGAAGCGATCGACTACGTCTTCTCAGGCCCCTCTCTTGTAAGCTTTCCGCGATTCATCCAGCACGTAATCAATAACGATCTTTCCCAGTGCAGCGAGATTGATGGAGTGCTTCCTAATGCAAACTTACCGCCACCCGAGGTCGCGGTCTCAACATCTTTGCCGATTCTCGGTCAGGACTCTCCGGCAAAGGCCCAGATGCAAAAGGCTGCCTTAGGGCGTGACCTCGATATCGATCACAAGATCAGCCTCGATTACAGCCACTTTCTCGACAAGATCCGCCAGGCCTTTCCCGAGCAGGTGTCTCCGATGCTGTTCTTTGAAACGTCGCGTGGATGTTGGTGGGGACAAAAGGCTCATTGCACTTTTTGCGGCTTGAATGGCTCAACAATGACCTATCGAGCGATGAAATCCGAACTGGCTATCGAGCAATTTGAGGCGTTGTTCAAATACTCGGACCGCGTAGGTGAACTGCAGTGTGTCGACAACATAATGCCAAAGAGCTACGTCAGTGAGGTGCTGCCTTTCCTGAATACTCCGCCCAACATGAAAATCTTCTACGAAGTGAAGGCAGACCTTTCTCAAGAAGATCTCCAGACGCTTTCCAGGGCGCGAGTAACAAGCATTCAGCCCGGCATTGAGGCGCTCGCAACTTCGACACTGAAGCTGATGAAGAAGGGAACTACCGCCCTTCAGAATATAGAGTTCCTGAAAAACTGCCTCGGCTACGGCATTGATCCATCATGGAATCTCCTTGTCGGTTTTCCGGGAGAGGAAGAAGATGTCTATCGCAGGTACGAAGAGTTCCTTCCCAATCTGGTCCACCTGCCACCGCCTTCGGGAGTCTTTCCGGTTCGGTTCGATCGTTATAGCCCATATTTTGTGCGTGCGGCGGAATACCAGCTAACACTCCGTCCCCTTAAGTTCTACGAACTCGTCTATCCTTTTGGCGCGGATTCACTTGCCAGGATGGCTTATTTCTTTACTGACGAAAACGTGTTTGCCCCGTATGCGCTTGCCGTGGGCACGTGGATCAACAGATTGCGTAAGCCGGTTAGCTCATGGCGAGATCGCTGGAAGGTGAATGGCAACAAGCCACCTGTTTTGAGCTTTGAAAATGAGACCTCTACGATTATCGCGGATACACGCTCAGGCAAGTTGATTCACCACGACGTCGGCAACGCCGGGCGGGCGGTGCTCAAGTGCCTCGCAAAGCGACGTACAATTGGCGAGGTTGCTCGGCAGTTGGATGGACAAGGTGTCGATATCGAAAAAGAGGTACGGAATGCAAGCGAACGAGGACTCTTGTTTGAGGAAAACGGCCGTCTGCTTAGCCTTGTGATGTCGAGTTTCAGAATGGATATCAAAGGAAATAAGGTTTATGAGCCATCTGTCGAATCGAATTAGGTCTGCCTCCGGAAAAACTTGACGCTCTGCTGCGCCAGCTAAGACCCAATTCAACATCGCCCCCTCAACCCACTTCAGGCAAGCGACCATTCAACCCGGCAGAGGATGAGAATTTTTGTCTTGTTGTGAAGCGTCTCCGATTTTCTTGAGTCGTTGAGTTTTCCATACCGGCCCCGGTTTTCACCCAGTGCCGGCAATGCAACCTCATGAACTTGAGATCGAGATTCAAGCCGCAGCGCTCAACTTTTCGCGACGTCGGCCGTTTCGTTGCGTGCCTTAATGCGTAGCTACAGCATCAATTGGCCACCATTGATTTCAATTGTCTCGCCAACGATGTAACTCGCCGCGTCCGAAGCGAGAAAGGCGATCACAGTGGCGCACTCGGTGGGCTTGCCGACACGTCCGAGCGGAATCGTCGAGATGAAGTTTTTGATCATCTCGGGAGTAGAAAATACTTGATGAAAAGGTGTGTCAATTACGCCGGGTGAAACAGCGTTGACTCGTACACCATGTGGGGCAAGCTCTTTTGCAAGCGATTTCGTGAACGTGATCAGGCCCGCCTTCGCTACGGAGTATGCCCCGGCTCCTGGACCACCACCTGTGCGACCTGCAATCGAAGCAACATTGATAATAGCTCCCGATCTGCGCTTGATCATTGAAGGCGCAACAGCTCGCGAACACCGCATCGCGCTCTTGAGGTTGAGATTCAGAACTTCATCCCAACGCTCTTCGGTCATTTGACTGATACCTTGGCGCTCAATCAGTGAGCCTGCATTGTTAACCAAAATATCAATTGGTCCTAACTCTTCTGAGGTACGCCTAACGAGCATTTCGATCTCGTCTGCGTGTCGCACATCAGCTTTGATGCTAACTGCTTTACCGCCTGCCGCTGCAATAGCATCACGAACAGTTTCGGCGCCGCCCTGGTTGAGGAAGTAGCCGATGGTTACGTGCGCTCCCAAATCGGCAAACACCATTGCTGAAGCCGCACCGATGCCCGATGAGGCGCCTGTGATCAGCGCTACTTTGCCGGAAAGATCAAGATAGTTGTTCATCTTAATAAAAGTTCAAGCTTCAAAGCTTACAAACCGACCGGATGCGTCCGCCGACAATAAAAAGCACCGCAGTACCCAATACTGGAAGCACGCCCGCAACCAGCAAAACCGGAGTGTAGGAAAAATGATCGACAACCCATCCGGTGGTTAGAACGTACAGTATCGCGCCGATACCCGCACCTACACCGCCCAAGCCCGCGACGGATGCCACCGTCTCTTCAGGGAAATAGTCGCTCGGCAACGTCTGCACGTTGTTAATCCAACTTTGAAATCCGAATGTGACAAGACTGATGAAAACGAGCGCGACCATCGCGTCACTTGTGAGTGCTGCTGGAATGCCCGCCGTCATCAAGAATGCTCCAAGAAGCAAAACAGTTTTCCGCGCTCGATCTGTACTCCAGCCCTTCGTTATCAGACGGCCCGATAACCAGCCTCCGAAAAGACTACCTGCATCCGCGGTCAGGAATGGCACCCATGCGAACATACCAATTTTTTTCAAGTCGAAACCGCGGGCATTGTAGAGGTAGAGCGGAAGCCAGGTGATGTACAACCACCAAACGGGATCTGTAAAAAACCGCGACAACACAATGGCCCAAGTCTGACGAAACCGAAGCAGTTGTAGCCACCTTATGGCTGGCCCACTTTGTGAAGGCGCCGACGGCTGTCCTCCTTTGATAAACGTGTACTCTTCGGCAGTGATAGCCGGATGTTTACCTGGAGTCTGATAGAAGACTAACCAAAGCGCCAGCCAAAAGAATCCAAGCGTACCGGTAACGAGAAATGTCGCCTGCCATCCAAAGCGGATTTGTAACAAAACAATCAACGGCGGCGCGATGATTGAGCCGATACAAACGCCACTGTTGAAAATCCCCATCGCCAGTGCGCGCTCTCTACGGGGAAACCATTCAGCGATCACCTTTGCAGCGCCCGGCCAGTTACCGGCTTCGCCCAACCCCAGGATAAAACGGAAACAACTCAGGCTCAGAAATCCTCTGGCAAAAGCATGCGCACAAGCAGCAACTGACCAAACAAGAATCGAGAGACTAAAACCAAGCCGAGCCCCGATTCGATCGTAAAGTTTGCCGGAGAGTCCTTGGCTCGTCGTGTAAGCGACGAGAAACCAAGTAGTGATACTTGCGAATTGCAGATTAGTTAATCCGAGTTGTTGAGTGATTACCGGACCTAGAATTGAGATAGTCAGGCGATCTAAAAAGTTTATTAGAGTCGCGAGGAAAATAAGACCGGCGATCCACCACCGCAAGCCACGCACAGTAAACCTCGCGTGCGCGTTTGAGAAGATCAACCACCCTGCACTGGAGTTATCAGTTGTCTTAGAGGCGCTCTCCATTTGTGGCTAAGCTTTGAGGCAGTGCCGAATCATTGTGGCTCCTCGAGATCTGCTGCATACAACGGTGTAGCGGGCCAGAGATGATACCGATCGTGTACGACAGTTACAGCCAGAATTCTAAGCTTATTGTTGTTTGGGAGTTGCACCTGCTGAATTCCGCGCGGCAGATCGATCGCGTACAAGAACAAATAAGTTGGTATGTAAGGTTGATTGCCATCAGGAGCATGTCGATGCGTTCCCACGTACGCAACTTCATCGCGTTTCACAAACCCCGGTCGAATTTGATCCATGCCGCTAACGTTTCCGGTGGCCTGATCATAGCTAACCACCAGATCAGCCTGAATAGCCTCAGCCGACCATGTTTGCCCGTTCGTCATGGGCGCGACTTGGACCTCCCGCAACTGCCGCGGCGATTTTAAACGGCTGTCCCACTGACCAATCGGACCTTGCCATTCGCGGATAATGATACTTTTCTCATCAGCTCCCATTCTAAACGTCGCTTTTTGATCACCGTCGATGGCCGCCGCTATCAAATACATTCGATCGTAAACACCGCGAGGTAGACGTAGGCCTTCGCCTTTCGGCGCCAGTACGTTTCGCTGTGATCGGGCGCTGGGACCAAACTTAAACGGAACTCCATCAAGCAAAAACTCCCTGGGAAATTGTTCTGCATTAAAAGTCTGATGCTTTCCATCAAAGTCACCATCGGAACGATTAGTGTCGGCAGAAACGCCATCGAGGTTGAATGGCAGATTCACTGTCGTCGCAGTCGGTCCCTGGTGGCTGCGACCTTGCAGACGCACTGCAAATGTACGTGGTTGGTATGGCTTAAGCTCGATCGACAAACTGTTGCCACCGGCAAAAGAACCTACTGCTTCTTCAGCGGCGTTGATTTCTCTTACGGCCGTGACTGGAGTGAAAAACCTTATGACCGTCTTACCCGGTCGTCCATAACGTTCTTGCACGCGCAATACGATCTCATCGGAGTCTTCTGCCTTTTTCAACGCCTGAACCGCGATCTGATCGCGGGAATCTTTAAGTGACAACAGTGAAACCATGCGTCCATTCTTGCCATTGTGAGGTTCTGTTTGAAATGCGAGCAACCGTTGATTTAGTGCTGCCGCGCGTGCAGGCACGCGGCCCGCACGCCAATCGCCGGCATGACCGGCTATCGAAAAAATAAAGCGATGGTGGCCTAGATCGTTGCTGCTTTGGTATGGATAAGCTCGCGCTTTCGCCGTGTGAAGTAACGTAAGGCGAAGAACATTGTCTTGTGGCTTATCCCAACCGTATTTACTGTCGTTCAGGATCGCCGTCCCAAAGGAACCGCTCACGTCAGTGAGATCGGCCCATCTCTGCGCCGGCACTTCGTAATGTTCAGGCGTGTTGTTGCCTCGTTCAATAGTGCCGAGACCAAGATCGTAAGTGGCCTTCGGGTTGGTAGCTGCAAGTGAAAAGGAAGCTTTCAGTAAAGAATTTGGTGACCTCCAGTCGATCAGGTTTTCTACGTCGACCCGATCACCTCCCTCGGTTAACATTACGCGCTGCACAAAAGTCGAACCGGCGGCGTGTCTTGTAATTTCGATCGATGCGCGCACAGGCCCACGCTCCAGTACACGCATTGTGGCCGAGGAAACGTACTCACGCGGTTTTGAATTCACGGTGTCCCAGAGGATCCTCCAGGCCGGCTTATCTGGCGACGGATCATTCCTGAGTTCGAGTCTAATTGGCTCCTTCAGTAATTCCCGTCCGGCCTCCTTATCAAACACAGATGCGATGTCGCCGTTATGATCCAACTTTACGGAATAACGTGCATTTTCGAGTTGTGATTCAGTAACTTTAAGAGAAGAGCTGCCAGACTGTTCTGATTGAGCAGGTTTGACTTCAAACACTTTGAATCCAACCGATGGGACTTCGCCGGCGAACAGAACGCGGACCTTATTCCCCTGGGTGAAAAGCACCTGAGCAGGAATATCGCGACCACTGACTCCATCGATGACGCGAACAACAGCCGGGGCAGAACCCCCAAAATCTACTGTTGCTTCCACAATATCTCGGCGCTGAGTGGAGGTCGGATTGTAGACGACGAGGGGAATGCCATTTGTTCTTGTGTCGAGCGTCTTTGTAACTGCGGAAGTAGCGCTCGTCAGTACACCAGCAAACTGATTGGCGGATACTAGTTCATCGTTCCACGAGAATTGGTAAGCTTGAGGAATAGAAGTGCCCGTCAAATCATCATGAAACTGGTGCCATAAAAATCGAATCCACGCATCGCGCAATCTTTCGCCAGGATAAGGGAGGCCGGTTAACAACATCGCACCAATGCTGGCGCGCTCAGCGGCGTCGGCGAGGATCTCGTTTTCACGATTGAAGCGTTTCATCGCCGCTTGCGAGGTGTAGCAGCCAACGCCGTGCGTTTTCATCGTCAGCTCGCCTTCGTATTCCGGAAGGTTCGCCTTCTCTTCTGCTGTTAGATCACGAGAAAGCTGATCCGCCGATGTGTTTCTGATGTCCACTGAACCCGACATATTTGCGATGGCCCTTTCCAGCCAATCAACAGACTCTTCATCAGGAGCCCCGCCGATGTCGCCTGTGCCAAAAAGGCGAAGAGCGACTTTGCGTCCGTGGCCAATCGAAGTGAGGTCGTTGGACCACTTCGGATCTATAGACACATCGCTCCTGATCTTCGTGACGTAGTCGCCCGGATTTAGCGCCGCGACTACTGTGCTTCCATCAACGCCTTTCCAACGTCCGATCGGGAACGGAATGCCGTAGGAGGATCCCCACGTGAGCTTCTGAGTAGTGAAGCCTGATAGGCCGCAGTGCGTCGCAATTGTCGGAAGCGCAAAGCCAAAGCCGAAGCAGTCAGGCAGATATACGTCGCGACTGGTTTTGCCGAATTCGTGACGAAAAAACCACTTGCCGTATAACGCTTGTCGCATTAGCGATTCGGGTGAGGGAACGTTAACGTCGACGGCGTCAATCCATGAGCCTGACAGTTGCCAACGTCCTTTCGCTACATAGTTCTTCAACGTAGGCCACGCTTCAGGGTGGTACTCCTTGAACCACATGTAATGAATAGCGCCCTCATAATTGAATTTGTAATTTGGGTAACGCTCGAAGCGCTTGAAGTTCTCGAAGAAAGTATTAGGGACGAACTCTCGAATAGTATCCTGGACCGTCCAGTTCCATTGTGAATCGAGATGAGATGTCCCGATAACATAGAGAACAGGCTTTGGATCGTCCTTAGACTGTTGAGCCTGGGCAGGTGTTAAGCCACAGATTAAACAGATTTCGCAGATTGCGCAGATTAGAACTCTCACTCACGCTCCAATGTGTCGTAAAGAGGCTGGGCCGGTTTGATGACCCAGGGTTCGTCGGCAAGGGTTAATGCGATTATTCGAATGCGTTCGTTATCCGGCAGCGTCAGTGTTTGCGCACCTGCTGGCAGATCGATGACGTATGCAAACAGATAAGAGTACGCGTACGGTTCGGAGCTACCATCCACGTTGTGCCGTTGCGACGAGAACCAACCCACATCTGCGCGTTTGATGTACCCGGGCTTGAGACCCGTCATCTCGGCGTACGGATTGAAGCGAGTCCTCACTGCCGCATTCGGTGGAGCTCCGGTTGGACGAATGATCTCCTCAGCCGACTTCCAAATTCGGTCGTCCCATTGACCAATGAAGCCGGTCCACTCCTGGATATTCAGTTCGACTGTCTTGTCGCCAACATGAAACGCTCCTTTCTGATCGCCGTTCATCGCTGCTGCAAGTATGTATGCGCGATTATACTTATCGGCTGGCAGCGCGAGCGCTTGGCCCCGCGCGACTAGTGCATTCGGTTTTCCCGGAGGCGCGAGCTGAAACCGGATACCTGCATAGTTGATTTCGCGAGGCAGCATCTCTGCGGGCAGAGCCCTTCCTTGCGACGCGTTTTGATTATTCGGTGCCCAATCGAAACTTCCGTCTGCCGCTCGTCCCACGCGCGAAGCGACAGAGAGGTCATACTCGAGCATCACGGGCTCTGACTGTACAGCAACAACTTTTGCTCGCGGGGGAGCCAGCCTTACGGCAAACGTCCGTAGTTGATAAGGACGAAGCGAGGTCACCAGTTCTCCATCAGAAACATTGGCGGAGCCTTTTGGTTGTTCCTGACCATTCACCTCACGAGCTCCTACAATTGGAGCGGCGAAGGCGAGATGGACGTTCTCCGCAGCGCGACCATCCGTTTCGACGATACGAACTATAATTTCATCGCTTAGCTCCGCCTTCTTCAGCGCCATCAAGCGAACACCACTCATATTCAAACGAAGTAGCGAAAAATTCTTGCCCAGACCACCGGTATGTGAAGAACTCTGAAAAGCGATCAGTGGTTGATTGAGACGATAACCCTGCCAGTCAGTTCTATCTCTGCGCCAGTCGCCGGAATGACCAGCCAGTCCGAAGATGATCTCATGACGCCCGATGTCCTGAGTGCCTTGATCTGCGTACCCACCTCTAGTCCCAGGTGTGCGTAAAAGCGTCAGACGAATTGTCCTGTCGTCAGGTTTATCGGAGCCGTTCTTACAATCGGTCAAGACGGTGGCGCCAAAGGATCCGTTTTGATCAGAAAGATCGATCCATTGGTGAGATCCGACCTCGAATTGTCGTTCCTCGGCTGTAGGTCTTTGAATAGTTCCGACGTCCCAATTGTAAGTGGCAAACCTGTTAGAAGCAGAGAGAGGAAATGTAACTTTCAAGTTGGCCTGTTTTGTTTTCCAGTCGATAACGTTCCCAAACTCGACGCGATTTCCGGCATCGCCGGCAGACAGACTTATTGTCTGTACAAACTTCGAATCCTCAGTTTCGCGCGTTGTTTCAATGGTCACGCGGACAGGGCCATCCTCAACGATTCGCGTTTTCACCGGTCCACCTACAAACGCGCGTGGCGGCCGTTGCTCATCTTCAAAGTCCATGTTCCATGCGGGCCACTGTCGTGGATTGTCCGTTAGGATCGCGAGGCGGATCGGGTCCGAAAGAAGTTCGCGTTCAGTCTGTTTGTCGAAAACGCTCGAAACGTCGCCAGAGTCGTTCAGCTTGACGCGGTATCGGGCATTCTCGAGAGACGATTCACTCACCTTTAAAGAAGACGCCACAGCACTCTTTTCGCCTGGTTGCACGTCAAATACAGCGAAACCAACTGAGGGCGCTTTCGCAAGAAACAAGATCTTTCCCTTGCTTACTTGCGCCGGCACTTCACGCCCATCGGGACCTACCACTCGAACTGCTGTCGGTGGAGCAGTCGACCAAGAAATGTTTACTGACACGACGTCTTCACGCGAAAGGTTGAGCGGGTTATAGACGACGATAGGAATTCCTTGACTCTGCGTATCAAGTGCTGAAGCAATCGCACTCGTAGCACTTGTCAAAACTGAAGCGAATTGATTTGAGGCGATTAGATCATCGTTCCAGGCAAATTCAAACGCTTTTGGAGTCGCAGTACCGGGAAGAAGATCGTGAAACTGGCCGCCCATGACGAGCGTCCAGGCATTATTTAATCGTTCCTGCGGATAAGCGCGGCCACCGAGCCAGTCAGCCGCAACTGAGGCTTTTTCAGCCGCGTCGGCAAGCAATTCGTTCTTTCTCATCCAGCGCTTCTGGTAGGCTTGTGATGTAAGTGAACCTGCGGAGTGGTTGATCAGCTCCAAGTCTCCCTTGTAGCGCGGAAGCATTTCTGTCGAGCAACAACTCAAAATGTCTCGAAACATCTGGTCGGCCTTGGACCAGACAACGTGGACTGGACCATCGCCCACTTGGACCATCGGACCGGTCGGCGTTGTGCTCTGGGGACCAGATGTGAAAGCGGGTGGCAGGCTAGCCTTCGTTCTGGTCGTAATTGCTTCCATCAAGCTAACAGAGTTTGGGTTAGGCGAACCACCAACATCACCAGTACCAACGTAGTGATAGTCAGCAAAGATTCCTGTTAAATCACCGTTGACCTGTATTCGCCTAGTCCAGTCCTCAAGAGCTCTGGGCCGAGACTGATTGGAGCCCGCTGCCGCTGAATCCGGACTAGGTGTTGGCGGAGGAGTTTTGCTCAGGTCGTAATTAACCTGGCTCCCGTAACTCAACGGGTTGAGCGCGGCAATCACGCTGCTGCCGTCTGGTCCCTCCCAAATGCCGATGTTGAATGGAATGCCCACCGGTGTCCTTTCAGGCGAATCCGGTCCACCGACGTGAGGTGCAGGTTGCCAGACCGACGACAGTTTCTGCGTTGAGAAACCTTTGATGCCTGCGTGCGCGAGGATGCTCGGCAATGAAGCGGGAAAACCAAAGCAATCCGGCAGCATATATTCCTCGCTCGCAAACCCAAACTCTTTGCGAAACCAATTATTGCCGTAAAGGATTTGTCTGAGGATCGATTCTGCGTTTGGCGAGTTGACGTCGCCCTCTTCCATGGATGAACCAGCGGGAAACCAACGTCCCGCAGCAACGTACTGCTTCAATCGCTCAAAGTCAGCAGGGTAGTACTCCTTCATCAATCGATAGCGATTGGCGCCGGTGAAGTTGAAGATGTAGCTTGGATATTTTTCAAACAGCATGAAGTTATTGCGCATGGTTTTTGTGAGGTACTCCTGAATGACCTGCGGATATTCCCAGCGCCATTCCGTGTCCAAATGCGCATAACCCACTACGTAAAGCGTCGGATTCTTCGCGAGATTTGGGCGAGCAACGTTTCCCGACAGACTGTGTGCCTTGGGTTTTGAAGGCGCGGGCATCGGTCTCGCTCTTCGATCGCGTTGGGTCGGTATGCGTGTTTGGCTCAACGTACACGTGAGTGCCACAGCGCAGAGAAATAAGGACAGGAGTGAGCACCTTAAAGTTCGTTGCATGAAGCTGTCTCCGTTTTAGGGAGTAGCCTGCGATGCAGGCAAAGCATAAAGACTGGGGCTACAGCCGACTCAGAAAATGAACTTCAAAGAAAACTGCATCTGCCGCGGGAAATTCAATTGACTGTTGCTAATGCAGCCATAACCATCACAAGAACCAGGATCTCCAGCAGGTGCCCTGTCCGGTCGCGGAGTCACAGGTGTGTTCGGATTCGCCGTACTTGGACCACCAAAGATTGGCGTATTAGTAACGTTGAACGCCTCGGCTTTGAAGCGCATTGTCAATCCCTCTCGAAGCCGAAAATCCTTCGACATTGCCAGTGCCAACTGCGGGGCCCATGGAGTGCGAACACTGCTGATTCTGGGTACTTGAACAATCGGTGCGTATGGGTTTGCCGTGCGGTTTGTGGCAGTGGGAGTTCCTTGTATGCTCGTAAAACAGCCCGGACTCTCGTTATAAAGCCACTCACCGTAATTGCGTCGATCGGAATCCGGAAGGTAGCTGGGATGATTTGGGCAGTTGAAGTAGAAGCCATTTGGCAGACCGATCGGAGTACCAGAAGCATGTTTAAAGATCCAGTCTAATTTCCAATCATTGATGATCTGACCAAATACACCGTTGGCGTTCTTGAACAACAATCCTCCTTTTCCGATCGGCAGACCCCAGATTCCACTGAACGCAAATAAGAAAGGACGATCGGTGGTGGAAACAGCGTAGAAGGGCTTGTCATCCAAACGGCCGCCGCCGACGGAGCCTGAGTTTGGTGCCGAGTTATTTAAAAAGCCCGTGGCTCCCATGTCGCGAGAATACGTAAACGATCCAAGGATACTAAGACCCTTTGTCAGTGGTCCTCCACCCGAAAGCCGCTTGTCCACTTTCACTATCATTGAGTTGTAATTCGAATAACCAACCGGCTCCGTATTAGAGAACAACGAGGTCCAGAACTGTGGAAAAGGAAGCATCAGCATCTTCACGCGAACAGTTTGTTGTGCGCCTACTCCACCGGCCCTGTAGCTTTGAATGAATGTCGCGGGCAATCCAGTCAAATTAATGTTTCCAGAGAAGAACGGATTTGCCACGGTCTGCTCAAGAAACGGGCAACTCGTGATTACAGGATTGGTGGGATTGAGGTTGTTCTGATTGAGTTCATTCATGCACCGATCCATCACCTCAGTGGGTAAGTGATTCATCTGGGTTCCAACGCGCAGATCTTTGGTATTGCTGCCGACGTATGAGACCTCCAATAGAATTTTACCTGGAAGCTCTCTCTGAATTCCGAACGAGTATTGTTGAATAATCGGAATCCTGCGGTTTCGTTGATCGAAGCTCTGCGGGTTTCCAACACCTGACAGCAGTCCCGCCGAGTTGCCGAGTGGCAAAAACACACCGTTCGGATAAGGAATACCGGAGTTGAAAAACCCTGACGGAGTATTGCCGGCATCCGCCGGGTTTCCGGCGGTGAATCCAGTGTTCTGCGTCCATGTAGTGTTCCCACCGAGTTCTCTCGCGACTGCGGTAAACATGCCCCACCCACCTCGCAATACGGTCTTGTCGTTGAGTGAATACGCAACACCTATACGTGGCTGAATATGATTCCACTGAGTGTCATACGGGGCCAATTTATCACTGGAGAATTTGAAACCTCCAACTACCGGGTTGACGATATTTGCGCCATTCGGCAGTGTCGGAAACTTGATCAAATCGGTGATGGGGTTCTTGACGGTATAGTCGAAGCCGGCGTTCAGTTTGTTGTAACGTTCGTGGGGAGAAAGCTCAACATCCCAGCGCAGGCCAAGATTAAGTGTCAAGTTGCGGCGGAGTTTCAAATCGTCCTGCATATACACGCCGAAATATTGATAGTACTCATATACATCGAAAGAGAAATCCACGCTGCCACCGGTGGGATAACCCAATAGCAGAGCTGCGAGGCCGGCGCCGTCATTGTTAGCGCCAGACGTTTGGTTGTTCGCGTTCGCACGCGTGAAGTCCTGGTTAAAGGTAAAGCTGCCATTTGGGGTGCCGAGTATAAAACCGGGAATTGCATGTAGCCTCATTGCCTGGCCGCCAAAGTGGAGGCTGTGGCGACCTATCGTCTTGCTGAATGATGGCGAGATCTCATAAGTCTCGTACATCAATGCCTCGACCGACTGGTTTACTGCATTTCCGATTATCTGTTCATATCCACTGACCGAAATGGTCGGCGCCCAGTTTCTGGTAACAGTCGTGATGATTCCCTGCCGCACCGGCATCGTGAGTCCGAGGTCTTGATCGGTCAACTCCGCCTGTCCAGCGGCTACCAAACCATTTGCAGTTGTCTTGTACGTGCGGTTGTAAGAGACACGCAAATCTCCGAAAAGCGTCGAGCTGAATGTGTGGGTAGTGTCGAGAACGACCGTTTTGTTAGATCGAAAGTTGATGTCGCCCCTCATAGCAGGACCAGGGAAACCGTTGGTGCTTCGATTCTCAGTTCCGTCCCACCAAAGATACATTCCATAAAACTGAGTCTTATCGCTGAACTTGTGATCGATACGAATGAGTGGTTGATTGTATTCGTATCGGCCTGGGCTAGTGGAAGTGAAGTTATTGAATTCGCCTGCGCCCAGGTTATTTGGCAATGGGAAAAGATTCAGAATTCTCAAACCGATCGGGCTTATGCGATTTGGTGGAATCACGTCTAATTGCCCGTTGAAAGAGAATCTGTTGCGAGTCGCGCAAGTGCCGTTCGCATTCTTCGTAGCGCAACTTAGGGGATCATAGATTCCTCCGCGCGGACTGGGACCGTTCGGGTTGTAGCAAGCAGTTGTAACGCTGCCACCGCACAATGGCAACTGACTGGCGAAAAACTGCCGGAAATCGACGCTGCCGTCAGTTCGTGGCCGCACATCCAGAGCGGGAGTGGTTCTAACGAGTCCGTTCGGCAGTATTTCCCTCCATCCTTCAAAACTAAAAAAGAAAAAAGTGTTTTCCATCTTCGGGATTGGACCGCCGAATGTGCCGCCAAATTGATGTTGATTGTGACGCTGTCTGGGGAGACCCTGCGCGTTTAGTTGGAATGTGTTTGCATCCAGAATGTCATTGCGCCAGAAGTCGAAGGCCGTGCCATGAAAGTCTTTCGTGCCACTCTTGATTATCGTGTTGATCGTACCGCCACCGGCGCGCCCATATTGTGCGTCATAGGTGTTTGTCATGACTTTGAATTCGTGCACAGCGTCAACGTTTGGGGCGACTTCCCACTGCCCGGTGTTGGTACTCGTTTGCTGCGTTATCGGTGCGCCATTGAGAGTGAACTGATTGTAAAGACCTGAAACGCCATTGATCGAGTATTGGTTTGTTTCATCCCACCCGCGAGTACCAGAAAATCCACCCGGGCCAAACGTAGTCTGCGTGAACTTCACGCCGGGCGTGAGGTCCAGCAAGGTGTATATCTGTCGCCCGTTGAGAGGCAGATTTTGCACTCTCTCGGGATCGATAACTGTGCCTCCCGAAGCGTCAGCGGTGTTGAGCAAGGAACTCTCGGCCTGTATCAAAACGGTTTCTGAAACAGAGCCGACCTCGAGCACTATGTTCAGATTGATCTTGGCTGCGACATCCACGGTTACTCCGTGGCGTTCTTCCTTCTTAAATCCACTCGCTTCCACCGAAACTGTATAAGTGCCGGGCAAGAGGTAAGGAATCGAAAAGTGGCCACCGCTGCTCGTCTGTGCGGTGTAGCTTCGCTTGGTGCTTTCGCTTGTTGCCGTAACAGTGGCATTCGGTATAACAGCTCCCTGCGAGTCCGTGACGAGTCCGATAATCAGGCCGCGACCTTCCTGTGCCTGGACCAAGGTGAACGCAGTGACTGTCAGAATAAGAATTCCGAGGATTCTTATACCCATAGCGCCTCCTCTACTAGCTATTAATTGCATCTGCGGCTAAGTTCAAAAACGTTGGCGGAAAAAGCGGCGTAAGCTAAAATGATGCCACACACCTTCCTCGGGATCGTTCATCAGGATGTGAGTTTGTTATGAGCATTTACTCGCCAAAAGTCTTTCCGAAGTATTGGGAAAGTTCTGGTAAAGTTCTGGGGTGCTATCAAACTGATTCACCATGAGCCAAACAGTCCGCCATCTCTATGAGTTTGGTCCTTTCCGGCTTGATGTCACGGAGCGCTTATTGCTGCGAGGAGAGCAGCATATTCCCATTACTCCTAAGGCCTTTGAGACTCTCCGTGTCCTGGTAGAGCATGGTGGACATGTTATTGACAAAAACGAACTGATGAGGAAGGTGTGGCCAAACACCTTTGTTGAAGAAGTCAACCTAGCAAAAAACGTATCCTCTCTGCGCAAAATTCTGGCAGGTGAAGAATCTCAGCAACACTACATTGAAACGATTCCGAAGCGCGGCTATCGATTTGTCGCCGGCGTTCGTGAGGTGTGGGCTGAAGACACAACACCTGAGCCTCACGCCTCCCAACTACCAGTTGCAGGTGAGATTGTCGCGCCGACAACGTCTGGTGGAGCGGAGTCGGTAGTCGAAGGGCGCCGTGCGTCTTTTATTAGGGCCATCACTTGGCCCTTGGTTCTTGTCTTCTTCGGAGCTTCCGTGGTGCTGAGTCTGTGGGCGTTTCTTTCTCGGCCGAAGTCAAAGCCGCCAGCTCCACTATTCACCATCAGCCCCGTCACCAGTCTCGCCGGTACTGAAGATCAAGCTGCCTTTTCCCCGGATGGAAAGCAGATCGCTTTCGTATGGGACGGAGGAAACGAAGACAACAATGACATTTACGTAAAACTGTTGGGCGCTGAACAGCCACTTCGTTTGACCACGAATTCCGCCTCTGATACCGATCCGACCTGGTCGCCGGATGGACACGACATTGCGTTTCTTCGTCAGTCGGCAAAAACCGCCGGTCTGTTCGTTATTTCGTCGTTGGGCGGTGCGGAACGTAAACTGGCTGACATCTTTCCGTACCGTCCAGTTGTGATAGGCAATACACTGAGCTACTCACCTGACGGAAAGTTTCTCATCGCTCCCGACAAACACTCTCAAGAGGAGCCGTTCAGCATCTTCGCTATCGCTGTGGAATCTGGTGAGAAGATAAAACTCACCTCACCACCCGCAGGTTCAGTAGGCGATCTCTTTCCGGCGTATTCTCCAACTTCTAAGACTCTGGCGTTCGTGAGATCCGTCAGTATTGCGTCTGCGGATATCTATCTTATTCTGCCGGGGGTTGCTGAACCTGAGCGGTTAACGTTCGACAATACATCGATTCGCGGATTGAGTTGGACTTCCGATGGCAAGGAGATCGTCTTTGCGTCGCGGCGGGGTGGTAGCACTTACAGTTTGTGGAAGATCTCCACTGCCGACAAGACGCTTGAACGGCTTACGACTAATGAGCGCGACGTGTATAGCCCGACGATTTCTCATGAAAGCAATCGACTTTCGTATACACAGTCAATGAGCGATGCAAACGTGTGGCAACTCGATTTGCGAAAAACTAAAGGTCAAGCAGAACAATTCCGCGAACTCATTGCTTCTACACTGGAGGAGAATGGTCCCCAGTATTCGCCTGACGGTAAACGCATCGTCTTTGCCTCGCGTCGCTCGGGCAGTTTTGAAATTTGGATTTGCGAAGCCGATGGGACAAATCCGCGCCAACTCACAAATATTGGCGGCGCGCTCACAGGCACTCCCCGTTGGTCACCAGACAGCCGGCAGATCGTCTTCGATTCCTGGCTTGGAGGTAATGCTGCCATATACGTCATCAATGCCGATGGTGGTGCTCCGCGTCGCCTGACCTTCGATGCAGATGAAGACGTTACGCCAAGTTGGTCTCGCGATGGCCGCTGGATCTATTTCGGTTGCACACATAGTGGCAGCATGCAAATCTGGAAAGTTCCGGCGGAAGGTGGCGCAGCAGTGGAGGTAACGAAGCTCGGTGGCTTCGAAGGTTTCGAATCTGTAGATGGCCAGTACTTTTATTACGCCAAAGGACGGGCCATGCCTGGAATCTGGCGAGTGCCGGTTGCGGGCGGAGAAGAGACTCTAGTCGTTGACTATCATCAGGCAGGTTTATGGCGCTACTGGGGAATCACAGATAAAGGGATCTATTTCGCTACTGCTGAAACGGCCTCACATCCGTTAATTGAGTATTTCAACTTCGAGACGAAGAAGATTACGACGATAGCAAGGTTGAACAAACCGCTGTTTAAGACGGATCCAGGTTTGGCAGTCTCGCCGGATGAAACGTCACTGCTGGTTGTGCAGATCGATCAGAAGGGTAGCGACATAATGTTAATGGAGAATTTCCGTTGACCACCAAACAGCGTTGCAAGCAGCGTGGGTTCACAACTCACCTCACCGGCCCAGTCTTTTGTTCCGCAATACCATTGAGCTTGCTGTTCCGAAACCTCCTGTCGCAACTCCTTTGGACTAAGATATTCATCACGTTGTTGTAAAATTGCTGTAATTCTGAATTCGGCTAAATTGCTGCCAATGCAACGGTAAGAGAATGGCGTTGGGGTTGGAACTCCCAAGCTCAAAAGAGCGAGTGTTCTAAGTTATTGATTCTATTGGTAGCGGGGGGCGGGATCGAACCGCCGACCTTGGGGTTATGAAAGCGCCCCGCGCCACGCGCGTTGAGTAGCATTTAGCTACGTAACTTTAACATTTATTACAACCTGCCGCCGTTACAGAGTGACTGGACGTTGCATTTATTGACATGATTTGGCAGTGATTTGCGTCGAGTCACGTGACAATAGCGTGACAAGATTTCTTGGACCATCGACGCTTACTAATACGAAGACTAAGTCTTTCCGATTGTTTGATAACAGCGTACTAAACGCCATTACCGTCGGAGTGTTGTTTGTGCGGCGAATTTGATAGCGCAACGTGGACCAATGCGAGTTCGTCGCACGATCAGGTCTATTTCAAGAACATCATCGCCTCGCGCGGTTGGTCCGAGTCGCAGAACGACATCGCGTACTGAAAAGACGCCTTGCCAAGCGAACTGCAACGTTAAGGATGGGCTGCGCAGCGGGTCGTTGTAATCTCGAGCTAATGAGTTAGCCGACGGAACGGAAATGGGGCGAAACACACCAACTCCTCAGAAATCCACTCAGAAGATCTCAAAAGATCTTGAATGCATTCTGCAACTGTGATATCTAAGGACCTCCCCCATCTCGTACCTCGCTAACCTCGCTAACTGTCACCTTAACCGGGCGACTCTATAACTCTTTCCCAACGTCAATCAGCTAGTTGGTTCGAAAGGAAAATGAGCATGTTCAGGAAGAGACACATCCTCTGGTGCACCTTCAGCATTGCGGCGTTGATTAGTTTGACGTTCGTATTCGTGTTTGCACGCATCAGATCCGCACCCGCGTTGAATTCACAAGGTTCGACAGGCCCCGTTTCACGGCCGGCGAGGCACTCAGAAGCTTCAGCACCAAAGGAACGAATTGAGATGGTCCAAATCACAGTTCGCCCTACAGGGCTCGAACCGTCTGAGCTCGAGCTGTCGAATAAGAAGTTTCTCCTGGCCATCGACAATCAAAGCGGAGCAGGGAATCTCGCGTTACAGCTCCTCGAAGAGGACGAACACGGCAACGCACGCGCAAAGCTCCGCGATCTCGGCTTGTCTTTGGAGTCCCTCAACAAGCGAGAGGTGATCCATCTACCACCGGGACGTTACGTCCTGCGAGAAGTGAACCACCCCGAATGGGCATGTTACATCACGATAGGCCAGGACTAGGACAAGCCATTTTCGCGATGTGTTTTTTGTCTGCACAACATGATTGTCAAGTTCGGAGGTCTCACCAATGCAACGCTTCACCATCTCACGGCGGCTGCTGATCCCGTTAACAATCTATTCTGTTCAAGTACTGGTCCTACTACTTGCATCCTGCATCATTGTCTCAGCGCAGGCGACCAGTAATACTGACGGAACTACTCCCTTGGCGCTTACGCCAGGAGCGCCGGCAGGCTCGTACCCACTCAGTGGATTGGACAACATTAACCTCTTCAACGGTAATTTGAACTTTCGCTTGCCGTTACTAAACGTCGGCGGTCGTGGCGATGCACGTATGCAGATGACGTTGCCGATTGAGCAACATTGGAGAGTGGAGTCCTATTACTACGAGTGGGGTGCCTACTACATTTACTATCCGAACTACAACTGGTGGACTGGCCTAAAAACCGGCTATGGACCAGGAGTATTCCACGGGCGAACCACTGTTCTTGCGACTTCTACTCATTGCGATCCTGAGGGTGGGTCAATAGTAACTGCTGCAAGAATCGTTACTAGACTTACTTTTACGGCGCCAGATGGAACAGAGTATGAACTGAGAGATCAGTTGACGGGCGGACGCCCGCTTGAGAACTCTGCCTGTGTGGCACAGGGACCATCGCGCCGGTACGGTATTCATAACGGCAGACGGTTCCGCTGCAACCTTCGTATCCGACACAACGATTTACGACAACGTCTTCAGTATTGGAGACGAATATTCGTCATTCTATCCAACCGGATATCTGATGCTTAGGAATGGTGTGCGTTATCGCATCCAAAACGGTTTGGTAATGTGGATGCGTGATCGTAACGGCAATAAATTGACCTTCGTATACGATGCTAACAATCGCGTTACCAGCGTTACTGACTCGGTCAATCGACAAATCACCGTTACCTACGACGTCCAGGATGGCTCGCCTTACGGATTATGTGACAGGATCCAGTTCAAGGGTTTTGGTGGTGCAACTCGCACACTTCGTGTGTCAAAAACAAGTCTTGGGAATGTCCTGCGGTCGGGCTTCACGCTTCAGACCTACTACCAGTTATTTCCCGAGTTCAACGGCTCTTGTAGTACTAGTACTTGCACGCTCAATCCTACTGTCACATCAGCAGTTTGGCTTCCGGATGGGCGATCGTACAGCTTCTTCTATAACAGCTACGGCGAGCTCGCGCGGGTCAAACTACCAACCGGAGGCTCGTACGAATATGACTACGCCGCGGGGTTGTCGAACGGAGCAGTCAGTGGGGCAATGGACGAATCCATCTATCGTCGGGTGACTGAGAAGCGGAGTTACACGGATGATGGCGTGCTGGCCGCCAAATCAACATTCAGTCGACCCGAAACTGTCCCTGTTCCTCCCACCTATACTCCTCAGACACTTGGGTACGTAGATGTTGATGCGCTCGATCTGTCCGGCAATCGATTGTCACGCGCGCGGCACTATTTTTATGGGGCCGCATCTGATCAATCAGAGACACTAGATGAAGGTTATCCCAAATGGCAATCGGGCCGCGAATACAAACTTGAGCAGATCGCTGCTGATGGTAGTACGGTACTACGCCGGACGATACAGAGCTGGCAGCAACGAGCGGCAGTCCCTTGGTGGAGTTCATGGTGTCCGACTTATTACTGTTTGACACATCCTGAATTGGAGCCTCCGAACGATCCACGAATCTTTGAGGCCCGCACCGAACTTACCGATACAAGTCCTGCACAGGTGTCGACACAAGTATTTGGCTATGACGATTCAGTTCCCTACAACAACCAGAACAACATCAAGGAATATGATTATGGGTCAGGCTCACTCGGCGCACTCGTGCGCGAAACTCGCACTACGTTTGTCACCTCTTCGACCTATACTGGTACAAGTGTTCATCTGCGGAGCCTTCCCTCGCAGTCGTCGCTTTACGACGCAGCCGGCATCGAGCAGGCTCGCGTAATCTACGAGTACGATAATTACACGAGCGACTCCAATCACGCTCCGTTAGTCGACCGGCCCAATATCAGCGGTTTCGACTCCGCTTTTACTAGTTCGTACACAACACGCGGAAACGCTACTGCCGTCACCCGTTACTTTCTGAATAGCTCAGGTTCGATCACCGGCTCAATCAGCACCTATTCTCAGTCTGACGTAGCCGGTAACGTCGTGAAAACGATCGATGGCCGCGGCAATGCGACTACCTATGAATTTGACGATCGATATGGAGGCCCTGATGGCGACGCGCGACTAAATGCAGGCTCAATCGAGTTGAATGCTGCTGGTCAGTACAGCTACGCGTTTGCTACGAAACGAACAGCAGGAGGCCTGAGTGTCTATACACAATTCGATTACTACCTGGCTCGTCCGGTGGATGTGGAGGATGAGAACGGAACGACGTATAGCGGCTTTTACAATGATCCGCTTGATCGTCCCTCGCAGATGATCGGCTCAACAAACAGGGATGCTTCAGTCAAAACTCAGACGACATTCAGTTATGACGACGCCAATCGTAACGTAACATCTCTTAGCGATCTGAGCGCCTACAACGACAACCTGTTAAAGTCGATGAGCTACTACGACGGACTCGGGCGTACTACGGAGACACGCAAATACGAAGAAGCGACGAACTACATCGCTACGCAAGAGCAATATGATCCGCTGGGACGCACGTTCAAGGTTTCGAATCCATTTCGACCCTGGAACAGTGAACCCCCCGTTTGGACCATAACGACATTCGACGCTCTCAATCGAACGACCTCTGTAACTACTCCGGACAACGCCGTAGCTACGACCTCGTATAGCGGTGCGAGCACCACCGCGACTGATCAATACGGCAAGAAACGAACGAGTGTTAGCGATGCATTGGGAAGGGAGGTTCAGGTTTACGAAGATCCAAACGGCGTGAATTATTTGAGCAGTTACACCTATAACGTGCTGGACAATCTCGTCACCGTTACCCAGGGAAGCCAAACGCGCACCTTTGTCTACGACTCGCTGAAACAACTGGTTTCTGCCACAAATCCGGAGAGTGGAACCGTTACTTATACTTATGACAATAACGGGAACCTTCTCACCCGCACAGACGCACGCAGTATTACCACAGCCGTTACGTACGATGTCCTGAACCGGGCCACTTCTCAAACCTACCAAAATGATCCTAGCGGTACGGCGTCGGTAAATTACTACTATGACGCGCAGTCACTTCCCGGCGGAGCGCCTAGCTATTCACGCGGTTCATCGGCAGGACGGCTGGTCGCAGTCACGTACGGAGGTGGCAGCGCAGGAGACTATTTTGGATATGACGCAGTTGGAAAGTCAGTACTGAAGATCCAGCAAACGGGTGGCGTAAATTATCAGGTTAGCGCCACCTATAATAATGCTGGCCGGATGACGTCTGAAACATATCCCTCCGGCCACACCGTAACCTACAGCTACGATCAGGCGGGTCGAACTAGTGGATTCACAGGCACACTCGGAGATAGCACGCAGCGCAACTACGCAACGGGGATCAGCTATACGGCGCGCGGAAGTTTAAGTCAGGAACAGTTTGGCACTGACACTGCCGTCTACAACAAACTTTTCTACACCATCCGTGGTCAGCTAGCCGAGATACGCGCGGGAACCACGCCGAACGACACTGGTTGGAATCGTGGTGCAATCATTAACCACTACAGTTTCCAATGCTGGGGAATGTGTAGCGGCGTGAACATGCCGGACAACAACAACACTCTCAAAAAGCAGGAGATCTACATTCCGGATAACGATCAGATTTCGAGTTACAAGTCGTGGTATCAGCAGTATACCTACGATGGTTTGAATCGACTCACTATCGTGAATGAGTTAACGGGCACGCCTTCGCAGGATTGGCTACAGACCTACACCTTGGATCGTTGGGGCAATCGGACAATTGACTACAACAATACGTCAGCGTCTATTCCGCGTCCGCAGTTCACCGTTGATACCACCACGAATCGTTTGACACCACCGGGTGGCTATATGATGACCTATGATGCTGCCGGCAACCTGACCAATGACACTTACACCGGTGCCGGACAACGCACCTATGACGCTGAAAATCGAATGAAGCAGGCTTGGGCAAATAGCCAGTGGCAAACATACACCTATGACGGCACGGGCCAACGTGTTCGCCGCAATGTCAACGGCGTAGAAACCTGGCAGGTGTATGGATTTGGCGGCGCAATCCTGGCCGAATATGGGGCAAGCAGTCCTGCTTCGACACCGAAGAAAGAATTTGGTTATCGCAATGGTCAATTGTTGGTCCAGGCAACAGCACCCCAGACAGGTGGTGCCGGATTGACCGGTCAGTATTTCGATACGATGTCGTTTGGCTCACTCAAAGTTACGCGCACTGATTCAACCGTCAACTTTGATTGGGGTGGCGGTTCACCAGATCCGTCCATAGCTGCCGATACTTTTACGGTTCGTTGGACGGGACAAGTGAAGCCTCTCTACTCGGAGACTTACACGTTCTATACACAGTCAGATGATGGCGTGAGACTGTGGGTAAACGGACAATTGGTTATCGACAATTGGACGGACCATGCCCCAACCGAGAACAGCGGTCAAATCGCACTCGCTGCCAATCAGTGGTATGACGTCAAGATGGAGTTCTACGAAAACGGCGGCGGCGCAATTGCGAAACTGCTGTGGTCCAGCGCAAGTCAGGCGAAGGTAGCTATTCCTGCCAGCCAGCTTTCAAATACTCTCGCTGCCAACAATCTCGAGTGGGTTGTTACAGATCATCTAGGCTCCGCTCGGATGGTATTAGACAAGTCCGGAAGTCTTGCCGGGGTGAAGCGTCACGACTACCTGCCTTTTGGCGAAGAGTTGGGTGTGGGCCAGGGGCCGCGCACTACAACGCAGGGCTACAGCATGCCGGATGATATTCGTCAGCAGTTCACACGGCAGGAACGCGACAACGAAACTGGTTTAGACTTTTTCCAAACCAGGTATTACGCATCGACCCAAGGTCGATTCACCAGTCCTGATCCACTCCTGGCTAGCGGGCAATCACACCATCCGCAAAGTTGGAACCGTTACGCGTACGCGGTCAACAGTCCTGTTCAGTTCATCGATCCGACTGGTGAATCAGCTTGCCTCGCGGGTGGATGTACAGGTGACCCGGATAATTTAGATAGAAGGCCACCGCCGCAGCCACCTACTCCACCTCCACCACCTCCACCACCACCGCCGCCGCCGGCGCAACAGCCTGCGCCACCTCAGCAGACGCAACCAGTGGCCACGCAGAGTGCGACACTGCAGAACGTCCCGATGTGTGGTAACCCAGTACCAACTACGGTTGTTGTTAACCAAGAGAATAACCCAGATTTTGGTGTTTCAACCGTGGAGGGAAAGGACACGCTAGTGGTCGGTGTCGTCTTGACATTTAGTTTTTTGGATCAACAGGGGAAACCTATCGACGGAGTCGTGACTGAACACGTCGAAGATTCCTCTGGGCAACGGGTTATTCAAGAGACGGAACCCACGCCTGTCAGTCAAGGTAAAGATCTGGTGGCAAACACCACCGGTTCAGTTCCTGTGACCACAGACCAGCAACGGGCTGCGCTTAATAAGCTCAATTCGGACTTTACCACTAAGCAAACGATCACTTTGACCATGACGACGAAGACGGGAGTTGTAGTTCGAGTGACACAAGAGAGAACACTGACAAATACCGTGCGAGGAGCACCTTCACTTGCGCGTGGCGCCATCAGGGGCTATACCTTCACGATGGAAAAACCCAAAATTGAGGTTATTAGGTACTAATATAGGGGCTGCTGATGAGACGTAAACTTGTACTGATCACACTTTCATTTATTACCACTGCAGTTTCGACAATGGGACAGACGGCTGCTGACCTCAACACGAAATATGGCGAACCCGTTCGGGCCTACGTCGTTGGCGAAGGAATTTGGATGACGCCGGATTACACCGCAGATGGTCAAGTTTGCCAGATGCGGCTATATCCTATGCGTGTCGGTGCTGCCGGTCACAACTATCTGTCCCACCGGCTGTCATTCCAGGAACTGAACTCGGTATTGAATGAATTGGTGCCTCCGAAGATGCGTGGCGCCAAGAAAGGGTCGTTCGCGCAAACTGCTACGGGAGGTGGATCCGCCTGGACGACCTATCCGTACGAAAAAGTCACCTTCGTTTTCATCTCGTCCTTCAAGGTGGATCTGACAACTGTGCAGTTGAAGCCCTATGTGTTTTCGGAAGACGTGCTCTCCAACGCCAGCGGCAAATCAACTATGAATCACAATGCAACCACCGATGATTTCATGGACAGCCAACAATTCAACACCGAGATCGTGACAATCAAGTGGAATGACAGAAAATGCGTGTCGGATGCTGCACAGAGAGCCGACTCCGGCAGCAAGTCTAAGACAGGAGCACGTCCGCTCCTGCCTTAGCCGAGTTGATCTGCTGTTTAGCTCTTTCTCATTTCCTCGATCTGATTCGAGATCAGACTCACCTGCTTTGTCAGACCCGTTACTTGATACCAGATGATTGAGGAGATACAGGCAGATGAGAGTTGAACAGAAGACGCGGCTGGGAGACGCAAAGAAGCTTACAAGCTCGAAAAGCACGGCGGAATGCAAAAAGAGGGAAACCCTGCGTTCCAAGCCCATACTTGTTCCCCAGTCGACGAACTGACGAACGGCTCGTCGAGATCAAGTATCATTCGCACGAGCTGTGAAACAGGCGAAGGTCACCGACTTGCGCTTTCATGATCTTCGTCATACCGCAGCGACGTGCATGGGTGACGCCGGCGCAGATGCCTTCACGCCGGCAGCTATCTTTGGATGGTCTGACATTCGGATATAGCGATGCGTTACACCCATGCTATGGAAGATGCAAAGCGCAGAGCCGTGGAAGCAATCGCAGTCGGAGTGACCAGAAGCACATGTAGAAATCCAGCGATTCAGATTTCACGTGACACCACGTGACAAAGGAAACACGGCAAGCACTCGGCTCGCCGTAAGTCGTTGAAAACATTGGTAGCGGGGGGCGGGATCGAACCGCCGACCTTGGGGTTATGAATCCTGAATCACCCGACGCATACACCTCCTTCTAAAGAATAAACCACCAATTTCCGCGGAAAACCAGTCGTTTGAG
>Ga0126376_10000174_pt1 | contig 29836 bp, 18 predicted proteins | sample PanSoiMetPlot_15_FD_92760 | JGI IMG/M metagenome (GOLD analysis project Ga0126376, IMG submission 92760) | Tropical forest soil microbial communities from Panama - MetaG Plot_15 | ecosystem: Environmental > Terrestrial > Soil > Tropical forest > Bulk soil | place: Panama | collected 2016-02-17 | reverse complement strand
CCTGTGATTGCGGCAGCGAGATATCGGTGCGATCGCCGCCGTGAAATCCGGGAACGGCCACCTTCATTTCTTCCCCTTCGAGCTTGGCGGAAATTCCCAGCACCAAAATGCTCGCGTCTGACTCTCTGGCAGCTTTGACAGCTTCCTCGATCATCTTCTCCGCCTGAGGCGAGTCGCCGGCGAGCGTCGAACCTTGCGCGTAAACGACTTTCGTGTTTGCCGAAACCGCGTTCTGGATCCCAGCAAGCGGCGTGACCAGGCGCGAAGGACGGCCATTGTAATTACCCCACAACACTTCGGACGCATCGGCATTCGGTCCAATCACCGCGATGCTTTTCAGATCTTTTCGCAGCGGCAAAGTGCGATTCGCGTTTTTCAAAAGCACGATCGACTCGCGCGCGCTTTGCAGCGCGAGTTGGCGATGCTCGGGAGTGTCGTTCTGCGAAAACGGAATGCGCGCGTACTGGACCATCTCCGGTGGATCGAACATGCCGAGTCGAAATCGCGCGGTCATCAGTCGCTTCACCGCAGTGTCAATCTCGGCCTCGGTGATTAGTCCCTGCTTCACCGCTTGAATCAACGAAACGTACTCACGACCACACGTCAGATCGGTTCCGGCGCGAACGGCGAGCGCCGACGCTTCGGCTTCAGTCTTAACAAACTTGTGCCCTTGCCAGATGTCGCTGATCGCGCCGCAGTCAGAAACGACGTAACCATTGAAGCCCCATTCGCCGCGCAAAATGTCAGTCATCAACTTCTTGTTCGCGCAACAGGGTTCTTCGTTGGTGCGGTTGTAGGCACACATCACCGAGTCAGCTTTGCCTTCGACAATCGTGGCGCGGAAGGCAGGCAAATATGTTTCGCGCAGATCGCGTTCGTAAGCCGTGGCGTCGAAACCGTGACGCTCGGGTTCCGGACCGCTATGTACGGCGTAGTGCTTCGGCGTCGCGATCACTTTGAAGTAACGTGGGTCATTACCTTGTAGTCCCTTGACGAACTCGACACCAAGTCTTGCGGTCAGATAAGGATCTTCGCCGTAGGTTTCCTGGCCGCGACCCCAGCGCGGATCGCGAAAGATGTTGATGTTTGGACTCCAGAACGTGAGTCCCTCGTAACGGGCGTGTTGATTGTTACGAATGAACTCGTGGTGCTTGGCACGCGCTTCGGTGGAGATGACGTCGGCGACCTGGTACATCAACTTCGTGTCCCACGTGGCGGCGAGACCGATCGCCTGCGGGAAGACCGTGGCGTAACCGGCGCGCGCGACGCCATGCAGGGCTTCGTTCCACCAGTCGTACGCAGGAATGCCGAGACGCTCGATCGCCGGAGCGGCGTTCTGCATTTGCAGAACTTTTTCTTCGAGCGTCATACGCGAGACGAGGTCGTTGACGCGCGTTTCGATCGGGAGGTTCGGGTTTTTGTAAGGTGGTAGAGACTGCGCGTGGCTGAGGGGTAAAAACGCAAGTAGAACGACCAGCAAGCAAAAGATTGTTTCACGCAAAGGCGCAAAGCGAAGACGCAAAGACGCAAAGGTAAAATCCGATCTTCTTTGTGCCTTTGCGTCTTCGCTTTGCGCCTTTGCGCGAAATATTTTTCCCACGCCTACCGGACCCCAAAGAGGATATCAACCGTCAACTGGTCCAGACGCTCATACGGCAGAGGCTTGCTCGCTAACTCGACGCGATCGAGCGCCATGTCCTTCACTCGCTTCGCCTTCTCCGCACTGTAACGACCAAGCGGCTCAGAAGGCCCACCATTTCGTATCTCAGCGAGGAGCGCCTGAACGTCCTTGTCCTCATCAAACTGCCGCGCCTTCTCTTTCAGAATTAGATAATTGCGCATGCACCCTGCCGCAAACGCCCACACGCCGTCCTCGTCTTCACTACGATACGAGTGCGCATCGAAATGCCTTGGACCATCGTACGAACTCTCGAGTAAGCGAACCAAAAAGAACAGGTTCTTGATCGACTCCGAACCAAATCGCAGATCCTGATCGAAACGCGGACCCTTCTGATCGTTGAGATCGATGTGAAAGAGCTTGCCGGCTTCGATCGCCTGGGCAACGACGTGATAGAAGTTGAGTCCCGACATCTGCTCGTGACCCACTTCAGGATTGACACCCACCATCTCCGGATGATCGAGAGTCGCGATGAAACCGAGCATCGCACCCGTCGTCGGTAGATAGATATCGCCGCGCGGCTCGTTCGGTTTCGCTTCCAGCGCGAAGCGATAGTCGTAACCTTGATCGAGCGAGTACTCACAAAGAAAATTGAGCGCCTCGCGATTCCACTTCAGTGCTTCGCGCGGATCTTTGGCCGCATCGACCTCAGCGCCTTCGCGACCGCCCCAGAAGACGTAGATCTTCGCTCCCAGCTCCGCGCCCAGGTCCATCGACCGCATCGTCTTTTGCAACGCGTACAAACGCACGCGCGGATCGCTCGACGTAAAAGCCCCATCCTTGAACACCGGATCGTAAAAGAGATTCGTGGTCGCCATTGGCACCTTCATGCCATGGTCGTCGAGCGCCTGCTTGAACTCGCGCACGATGCGATCGCGTTCAGATGCATTCGCGTCGATCGGCACGAGATCGTTGTCGTGCAAATTCACGCCGTATGCGCCGAGCTCGCTCAAACACTTAACGATCTTCACGGGACTCAGACTCGCGCGCGTGGCGTCGCCAAACGGATCGCGCCCGCGATTGCCGACGGTCCATAGACCAAAAGTGAACTTGTGCTCCGGTTTCGGTTGATAATTGTCGCTTGCCATAACCCCTCACTAATGATTTGTGACTTTTGTGCCCTTTCGTGGCTCTGATAAATAACGATCGGCAAACGTCAGAAACGTCGGCCAGTTTGGCGCCGTCGTGTGTCCGCCGCGATGCTGGCGAAAAGCAACATCGCCGTCAATTAACTCAGTTTCGATCTCAGGAAACTCGCTGACGCCAAGATCCTTCTTTCCTAAAAGTTTGTAAACCGGTCCGGCGGCGACCGCGGCCATGAACATTCCCTTCGCGTCTACCCAGCCATCGCCTTTCTCTTTGGTGCCGGCGCCGATGAACACTGGACGCGGAGCACACAACGCGATCAACTCGTGCGCATCGACCGGCAGATCGTTCCAGTTAAGCGGACCAGCATACTTAAGATAGTTGCCGGCCATCCAATGATACTCTCCCGACGACGCGATGTTCTCGACGAGCTCGCCCCAGTTGCGACGATGAAGTTTTGCCCCTGCGGCGCCGGAAGAACTCACGTACGCGATCGCGAAACGTTGATCGTACGCCATCGCCACGAGCACCGCTTTGCCGTAACGCGAATGACCTTCCAAACCCACGCGTTTCGCGTCTACCGTTTTGTCAGTCTCGAAATAGTCTAGCGCACGACTGGCGCCCCACGCCCACGCGCGCAACGCGCCCCAGTCGTCGAGCCCGCGCGGTCTGCCTTTGTTGACAAGACCGATGATGCCCTGCGTCAAGCCCGCTCCGTTATCTGCCTGGACGCTCGTTGGAATCAAGCTTGCGTAACCCCATCCCTGCGACAACACACGTTCTTGCCAGGATGGTCCATCAGGCGGCTGCACACCTGCCGGAAACCGGAAGCCAGGTGGGAACACGAAGCTCAGCTCCATGATCACCGGAACCGGTCCCGCAGCATTCGCTGGCGTAGTCAGCGACAACTGTATGTCAACATTCACGAGCGGATACGCGGAGTTGTCGACGTGACCCACAATCCGTTTCGAAACGACCGGAATGTCATACTTCACTTCGCGCGTTTCAGCAATCACTTCCCACTCGACGCGCGGCACGTTCGCCGGCACTCTGCCATAAACTTCGCGATCGAAATCTTCGACGATCTCCGCGCGACGCTGTTCCCGCCACATCTTCGCGGTCGTCACTCGCTTGCCATTCTTCAACAACAACGGGTCAGGAAGAGCTGGATACGGATTCGCTTTCGCTTCATCATAATTCGCAGCGTTCGGCGCCTGCGGATCGTTGCCGTTGACGCCGGGTCTCAGTGCTGCGATGTGCAAAAGATCCAACAAACGGCGATGATCCTGCTCGGCAGTCAGTTCAACCGGCCACTTCAAACTGTTGCTCTTCGAATTGATTACGCCAGCGAACGCAGGCTTCGCTCGACCGAGACGATCGAACAGCAACGGATAATTCGTGCGGCCCTTCATGGGCCAGTTGTTCAGCCATGAATCGCCGTCAGCGACGTCCCAGAAAGTAACGCGCTCAATCGCGTCGCGATATTTCAGATAAACCTGAAACAACTCCGCGTAGCGCTTCGCGAGCGACAACTGTTGCGCGTCGGGCAAACGATCGACGTACGGACTTAACTGCGGAGTCACAGGCACGTCGACTGCGTAATCCGCGCCAGGCTTCGTCGTACGAGGAAGCACGTCAACGTCGAGCTCGGTGATATTAATTTTTACTCCGAGTTCTGAGAATGCGGTGATTGTCGCGTCTTCGTCAGCGGCCGAGGGCCAGTCCATCAGGTTATGGTTCTGCAAACCGACGCCCGTGATGGGCACGCCTGCCGCTTTCAACTTCTTGATGAGTTGAACACCGCCGGCACGCTTCGCCGGCAGTTCGAGATCGTAATCGTTGTAGTAGAGCTCAGCACTCGGATCGGCTTCGTGTGCAAACTGAAACGCCTTGACGAGGTAATCGTCGCCGATGATCTTGAACCATGCCGACTGGCGCATCGTGCCATCCTGATTTAGAGCCTCGTTGACCACGTCCCAGCCTTTGATCCTGCCTTTGTAACGACCCACGACTATGAAGATGTGATCGCGTAAACGGGCTAACAGTGTCTCGCGATCGACCGCGTTACCCTTTTCGTCCTCGAATACCCACCGAGGCGTTTGGTTGTGCCAAACAAGCGTATGGCCCACGATGAACATGCCGTGCTTTTCACCAAACTCGACAAAGCGATCTGGAGCCGCGAAGTCGTAGCGACCCGGTTCGGGATGTACTAGCGACCACTTCAAAACGTTTTCCGGCGTGATCGAATTGAAGTGTGTGCTCACGATCGCGGCGCCGCGCGCATCTTCTTCGAAGATCTGGCGGCGGTTCAGTGCGGCTCCGATCATAAAGTCGTTCTTGAAGACGTCTTTTAGGGTTTGCTGTTGCGCCGCTGTTGAGTCTGCGTAGACAAAAACACCAAGCAAGCACAGCGTGGCCAGACTATTTCGCAACGACTTCCAGTTTAACCGTCTCATACTTCACCGAACTCGTGCCGACCATGATGTCGAACCATCCCGGCTCCACCACACTCTTCATATTCAGATCGAGAAACGACAGCTTGTCGGGCGTGATCACAAACTCAACGGTCTTGCTTTCGCCCGGCGCCAGCGAGATGCGCTTGAAATCTTTCAACTCCATGATCGGCCGCGTCACCGAACTCACCAGATCGCGAATGTAAAGTTGTACGATCTCATCACCTGCACACTTGCCGGTATTGCTGACTACGACGCTGACCTTCGCATCATCCGCCACTCCAATCCGCGATGCATTAACTTTCAGATTCGAATACGCAAACGTTGTGTAACTGAGTCCAAATCCGAAAGGAAACAGCGGCTCCTTGTTCGCGAAAAGATATCCGCGACGCGCCGTCGGCTTGCGGTTGTAGTACAACGGAAGTTGGCCCACGGATCGCGGAAAACTGATCGTGAGTTTGCCCGCTGGATTGTAATCGCCAAACAGAACGTCAGCGACACCGACACCCGTCTCCTGGCCCAGGTAGAAGCCTTCGAGAATCGCCGGCACATTCTCGGCGATGTAGTTGATCGAGAGTGGACCACTGTCAATCAGCAACACAACCACCGGCTTGCCGATCTCGAGCACTGCTTTGACGAGATCGTTCTGGCGCCCGACCAGGTCGAGACTATCGCGATCGCCGAGATGCGTGTCGGCCCATCCTTCCTTGTTCGTGTCCTCGTTGCCGCCGAGCACGAGCAACGCGACGTCGGCAGCTTTCGCCACTTGCACGGCTTCGGCAATCAACTTCTGATCTTCCGCGGGATCGCTGAGATGCGCGCTGTCAGCGAACCAAACGCCACCTTCTTTGGTTATCTTGCATCCTTCCGCATACGTGACTTTAACCCCGTCGCGGACCTTGTCTTTTATTCCCTGAAGCACGCTCACGCCGCGTCCGGGATCATCACTGTAGCCACCGAGATGGACCTGCGCTGCGTTTGGACCAATTACTGCGATCGACTTCAATGTGTTCAGGTTCAGCGGCAGCAAGTTGTTTTCATTCTTCAACAGCGTGATCGAACGTCGTGCCGCTTCAGCCGCGAGCGCTCGATGTTCACTCGAATTCGTCACCCGCGCGGCGCGTTCGACGTCGACATAAGGATTTTCAAACAAGCCGAGCAGAAACTTGGCGCGCAGATTTCGCGCCACCGCGCGATCGATTGCAGCTTCCGAAACCTGACCTTCCTTCACTAACTGGATAAGCGTGGGAAACGAATCGGGATCGGGGAGTTCGGTGTCAACACCCGCTTCGATCGCGAGCTTTGCGGTGGCTGGTTTGTCTGCCGTGAGGTGATGCAGATCCATCATCTGCGGAATCGCGTAGTAGTCAGATACTACGTGACCTTGAAATCCCCATTCCCCGCGCAGCACTTTTTGCAGCAACCACTTGTTCGCATGCGACGGTACGCCGTCGATCTCGTTGTACGAAGGCATCACGCTCATGATGCCCGCTTCAGTTACCGCGGCCTTGAAGCTCGGCAGAAAGTATTCGCGCAGCGTTCGCTCGGAAACGTTGATGGGCCCGATGTTGGTTCCACTTTCCGGTTGCCCGTGCGCGGCAAAGTGTTTCGCCGTTGCGATGACGTGATTCTCGTCAACTCCGGGGCCTGGTCCTTGCAACGCTTTCACGATCGCCACCGCCATGCGCGACGTTAGATAAGGATCTTCGCCGTAAGTTTCTTCAGTGCGTCCCCAACGCGGATCACGCGCGAGATCGAGATTTGGACCAAGCACCTGCTCGCTGCCGCGCGCACGTGTCTCGAGCGCGCCGGCGGTGAAGACTTTCGCGATGAACGCCGGATCCCAGGTGGTGGCGAGCGCGATCGGTTGCGGAAAGCTGGTGCTGCCCTTCGCCATGTTACCGTGGAGAATCTCGTCGTGGAGGATCGCAGGAATGCCGAGTCGGGTGTTTTCAAGCAGCCACTTCTGAACGTCGTTGGCAAACTTTGCACCTTCACGAGGATCTTTTCGTTCTCTTTGTCGCGCGATCTGGCCGATGCCGTACTTCATGACTTCCGCGGCTTTCGCGGGTGAGAAGTCACCGCGCTCGGTGGCGAAATCCGTTTGCGGATTGACTTGCGGTCGATTGGCCCAAAGGCATGTCAACTGCGCGACCTTCTCTTCGAGCGTCATGCGCGACAAGAGATCGGCAACTCGTCGCTCGACCGGTAAACGCGGGTTCTTATAGTCCGGACGAGTTTCCTGCGGGCTCATATGCGCAACTGGTAAACCGAATACTAAAACGATGAACGTGATGCTGATACTAAAGCCGAGGGTTCTCTTTTTAATCAAGCAGGCGTCCTCTTCGCAAAAATATAGGTCCTATATGACCTATAGGACCTATGGGTTTTTAAAAACCGACCCACTCCTTGCAATTCCCGGAAAACAATCGACTGACGTCGCGTGCGATCTCGTCGGCGGTAACAGCACGTCCGCTGAGCAACAGTTGCTGATACGTGTCGCTGAGCACGTCCGCGATCTCTTTGCGCGCGTGTTTCCACTTGTAAATCAATTGCTCCAGCACGCGCGCGTCCGAGTGTTGCGGGATGAAACTCGTGCCCAACAACTCCAGGCGCTCGCGCGTGATCTCCGAGACGATCGAAGGATTGTTCAGGAACCACCAGCATCCAAACGGCATCAAGTTGTTGAACTTTCGCGCCGCCACACACAGCTCGTGCTGGTTCTCACGCGAAAGAAATGTCGCCAGGAACTTCACGTTCGGATACTCAGCACAAAGATTTTCCACAGCGGTAACGTCCGCCCTGCCGGCACCATCGCCAGCCTCACGCAGGTTCGGGTTCACGCGCCGGCGCACGCCAACCATCAACGTCAACGCAAGGCCGTGCTCCTTCGCCGTGGGCAGGACCACTTCGCGCAGCAACCGATTGCGTGCTCCTTCATCCGGAAACTTGAAGTCAGCCGGTAGCGATACGCCCATGTACACAGGACGCATGCGCGCGATCCACTGATCGAGGAAGCGTCGCAGCTCAGTAACAGTCGCCTCATCCAGATCCGGATTCGCCGAAACTCCGCGTCGCGAAAGCGTGCCTGCCGCTCGATCCCAATCGTTAAGTAGACGGTCCAGTCTCAGCGACGACTTAAAACGATGGTCCACGTCGACGCCACTGGTCCAGATCTGGCCTTCCGCTTCGTCGAGCGGATCGTTTGTCATCACCACGCCGCTTACTCGCGCGATGTCGAAAACCTGATCGATCTGTTCAACTAAGCGCCGCGAATTGAAGAACGCGCGCGCCTCTTCCAGGTTGCCGGCGCGTGTGTCGAGACCAAAAACGTCGAGCACGGAGATAATTCCGCGCGCCGCTTCTGAAGTGGGCGTGTTATCGACGAACAACGTCTTCCACACCAGATCCGCTTTCTCGGTTTTTGGCAACCGCCAGAACTGATCGAAAGAAATCTTCGCCGAACGAAATGTTTCGGCAGTCAGGTAGTGATACGTCAGCAGCTCGTCGATGCCGGACAGACACATCTCGTTGAACTCGAGCGGAAACAGATGTGTGTGTACATCCGCGACCGGCGTTGAGTTCACTATCAACTCAACTTGCGCACGCAGCTCTGTCGTACGTGTAAGCAACTGACTTTCGGTTGACGTAACCATGATTAATTTGCGATCTCCGGTACTCTTCCATCGCGCGGATCGGCCCAACGATCGTTCGGGATTGTCGGCGTCCAACCAGGCCGCAACGGATCCTGATCGTAAGCGTACGACCCAAGACGCAGATACAACTCGCGATACTCAGCAACCTTGTCGCGATCCAGCTTAACACCCAGACCCGGCGACGTTGGCACCGCAATGCAGCCGTCTTCGTATTTCAACTTGCCGCCCGCGATGATGTCATCAGTCAAGTGATGATAATGAGCATCGGCAGCGAACGACAGATTAGGAATCACCGCGCCGAGGTGCAACATGGTCGCGAGTTGAATGCCGAGCTCGCCTGACGAATGCACTGCGACACCGAGTTGAAAGGTTTCGCAAACGCCGGCAGCTTTCACACAGGCACGAATGCCACCCCAGAATGTCGTATCCAGCAAGACGACATCGACCGCGGTATTCAAAACGTTCGCGGCGAGTTGTTCGAAGTTCACGACGACGGTGTTCGTCGCGAGCACCATGCGAACCTTTTCACGCACGCGCCGCATTCCGTTCATGCCAAACACCGGGTCTTCAAGATAATCGCTGCGAAGGTCTTCGATCTGCTGTCCAAACCAGATCGCCGTTTCAGTGGACCAGACGCCATTCGGATCGAAGCGCAAGCGATCGCCGGGTAGCGCAGCGGCAAGCGCGCGATAGCATTCGAGCTCGTATTCAGGCGGAAACACTCCGCCTTTCAACTTGTGCGAAGTGAAACCATAACGCTCTTTCAGCGACCTGGCCGATTCAACCAGTTGCTCGACTGTTCTGACCTCGCCTTTTTTACTCTGCGAGTTCGCGTAACAAAAGAACAGGTACGAAGCAAACGGCACTCGCTCGCGCAAACGCCCACCGAGAATCTCCGAAACAGGCACGCCCCACTTCTGTCCGAGAATATCAAGACAGGCAAACTCGAGCGCCGCAAACATCTGTGTGCGGTTGTTGTAGAGCGAAGCCGTCGGATTGCAGATCAGAAATCGCAGCTCTTCGAGTCGCGCCGGATCATGGCCAACAACGTAACTCTTGAGCGCATGAAACGACGCCTCAGCCGATTCCCCACCGCCGCCCATCTCACCCAAACCAACGATGCCTTCCCCCGTCTCCACTTCCAAGATCGTGCGCACGAACCGGCCCCAATGACAGCCATTCGCATGACGCAAGGGCGCCTCAATCGGAACAGTCACAGTCGTAGCACGGATATCGCTGATCTTCACCAGTCCAGTGCCTTCTTCTTGTATTCAGCCAACGGATGCGCTGCATGTTCGACGCCGCGCGGCAGCGGCCGCTTCGCGAACGTCTGAAAGTAGAGCAGACACGCATCACGCCACCAGATCGCATCGCGCTCCTGTATCGCCAGTTTCTTCCCAATCGCGGCGTGACGTTCCGGATCGATTGCATGGTCCAACGTTGCCCATGTCGCGCGAGTGGCTCGAACCCAATCGACACCGCGTTGATAGTGCAGCGCCATTTCGTCCCACAACGTACGACCCGACTTCATCCTGCGATCCCACGATACGTGATGAAACCAGAGCAGAAACTTTTCCGGGCAGCGCTGCATATCCGAGAACTCTTGACGCACCGGCAGATGATACTGGCTGACCGTGTTACTGCCGGTCTTCGTCCGATCGAAGCCGATGCCGAACGCGTCCGCTTTGTGATAATAGACCGGGTTCCAATCCTCGCGTTTTTCCGTGTTCCACCACGGCGCTGGTCCATAGTGATGTCCACCCCAGAACAGGTGATGCAGCCCGAGCGGCGTCATGTAATTCACCACCGCTTCGTGCGACTCGAGCATCATTAGCACGATCGTTGCCACCGCGTGCGCGTCCTGGGTCAATGTCATCCTGGTCCATTCGGTAGCGATCTGTTCGGACGAAAGATTCGGATCCCACGCGAGCCGGCCAAACGCGTACCAGTTTGCCTGTAACAAGTCGTACCCGGTCCAGTTTTGAGCCGAACCGGTATTTGCAACTCCTGCGATGCCTGTCAAACGCTGGCGATACAACGTGCCATCAATGACTTTCGTGACGGTAGATCCGCGACCACGCGCGTACGTGTCCGAATCGAGAAACTCACGCCACATCGTCGCCAGAAAAACAAAGTGATTTGAGAAGCCGAGATACTCCTGCGTGATTTGCAACTCGGGCATCACCTGCGTACGCGGCATCGCCCCAAAGAGCGGATGAAACGGCTCGCGTGGTTGGAAATCGATTGGTCCATTCTTCACCTGCAGCAACACGTTCGGCGCAAACTTGCCGTCGAACGGTTGCAAGTTCTCGTAAGCAGCGCCGGCTCGGTCATAACCGGGCTTCTCGTCGTAAACAAACGCGCGCCACATGACGATCCCGTGATGCGGAGCAAGGGCGGCCGCGAGCATGTTTGCGCCGTCGGCGTGTGTGCGATTGTACGTTCGTGGACCAGGCTGGCCTTCGCTGTTTGCCTTAACGAGAAACCCGCCGAAGTCGGGAATCACTTTGTAGATCTCATTCGCCTTCTGCTTCCACCACTCAATCACGGGCGGATCGAGTGGATCGGCAGTCGGCAGATGATCCAACTCAATCGGCGCCGAGAATCGCGCCGAGAGATAGACGCGAATTCCGTAGGGACGGAAAAGATCGGCAAGTGCTGCGATCTTGACGAGATATTTCGCGGTCAGGAATTCAGCATTTGCGTTGACGTTATTCAGGACTGCGCCGTTGATGCCGATCGAAGCGTTGGCTCGAGCGTAGTCGCGGAGGCGTGGTTCGATGTGATCCGGCAGGTCATCCCAATTCCACAAAGACTTTCCGGCGTAGCCTCGTTCAATGCCGCCGTCCAGATTGTCCCAGTGATTGAGCAGACGTAGCTTCAACGCCGGCGCCCAGTCCACTCGCAAACGATCGATTGGCTGTTCAGTTTGCAGTAAACGAAGAAAGTGAAACGCGCCGTAGAGTGCACCGATATCACTTGTGGAAGCAATTACGATAACGTCCCTGACGGTACGGATGCGAAATCCTTCTGGTCCAAGACTCGTCAACTCCGATTCCCATCGCAGCTTACGAATCAAAGTTGAAGTTTGCGGCAAGCCAACCACAACGGAAGCGTCGTCACGATCTCCAACTGGAACTCGCATGCCCAGCAAGCCGCTGCAGCCCTGACCAAGTTCGCTGCGAATCAAATCAAAGGTTGCGGAATTTCCCTGTACCGAAAGTGATTTTACGCGCGAGCGGTAGGTGCTCGACGATGGAAGTTGATCATAGCGCAGCCATAAACGATAACCATCATCCGCTTTAGCGTTAGTCACAAAAAGAGACATAAAGCACAAAACAAACCAATAAATATTTTGTGCCTCATGTGCCTTTTTGTGGCTCACAATAGACCTTGTTTACGAAGAAACTCGCGGATCTTTGCGTAGCTGTCGAGCAGCTCCTGGCGATTGAACCCGCCGTGTTTGCGACCGCGGATCGTCACCAGTTCGTTCGGCACCTTCGCTTTGTCCAGCAACGAGTGCAAGCGAACCGAATCGGCGTACGGCGCCACGTCGTCGTTCTCACCATGAATGGTAATGATCGGCGGCAGACCTGCCCGCACGTTGTTGACCGGGGAAAGCTGTTTTGCAAGTTGCTCTGCATTGCTCATACTTCCAAACCACTCGCGCGCGTAGTTCTTCGCGTTTGGACCATCGAGCAGAGCCGCAACGTCACTGATCCCGAACCAGTTCACAATCGCCGCCACTTTCGGCTCCGGAACAGTTGCAGTGTTCCAACGATCGTTTCCCTCGACGACACACTGTCGATCGAAGACGTTGCCTGCAGGCAACATGCCTGTAATTAACGCTAAGTGTCCACCGGCAGACGTTCCAGTCAACACGAATCGCGCTGCGTCGAGTGAATAATCACGAGCGTGATACGTGAGCCAGCGAAGCGCGCAACGAGCGTCCTCGACCGCTGCGGGCGCCGGCGCCTGATGCCCGTTGCGATACTCGACGTTGACCGCAGCCCAACCGAGCTCGAGATACGGCAACAGGAAAAGCACGTTGCGTTCTTTTTGTCCGTCGACCCAACCGCCGCCATGAAAAAGAATCAACGTTGGATGGGGACGAGTTCTGTCTTTCGGAAGATAAAGATCGAGTTTTAATTCGAGATTGCTTGCCTTCGCGTACGTGACGTTTGGAAAGATGTCGTAATCGCCGGCAACGTAATCGATCCAGCGATCGGAAGTAGTTTGGCCGTACGCAGCTCCGCAGATTACACAGATTACGCAGATTAAAAAAGAAATCTGCGTAATCTGTGGATAGTGTTTTTTAATTGTCATGCAAGTCAGAAACTAAGCCGCATTCCGAAACGCCACTGCCGCGACTGGTTCGGTCCATACGTCGAGGTGATAAAACCGAAGGTGGCATTATTAATGTCAGCCTGCGGATTCGCAAAGTTCGCGTGATTCGTCGCGTTGAGCGCTTCCGCCCGGAGTTGCAGCTTAACACTCTCCGAGAAGTTGAACGTGCGGTAGACGCTCAAGTCAGCCTCGAAGAAACCGGGACCACGAAGCGTATTCCGTCCCCCCGATCCAAAGCGTGCACCCGTCTCCGGCGCCCATGCACAATTCGACGAGCAGTTTACTCCAAGCACCGTATTGTCAAACCACACTCCGGAACTCGAGCCGCGCTGAGCCGTCGTGCCTACTCCCTCAAGGATACGGATCGTCGGGTTGAGTTGATTTGGCACTTGAGCGCTCCCACCTGCAAGCAAGTTTGGCGCACTGCCTTGAATAACATAGATCGGTATTCCGCTCATGATGCTCATCACTCCGCTAACCTGAAAACCACCGAACACCGCGCTCGCCCAACCTTCACGAGCCATACGTTGTCCCTTCCCGAAGGGCAGGTCATAGACGCCATACATCTGAAGGTTATGCGTTCGGTCGTAGCTGGCCAGACCGCGGTTCCGTTGTTTCTCCGGTAGAAATTGAATTCTAGGACCCTGATCGTTGTCGGCAAAGTTGATCGTCTTGGACCATGTATACGCCGTGCCGAACAACGAGCTGGCCCAGCGTCGCGTGAACAACGCCTGCAGGCCGTCATAGGTTGTAGTCCCGTAGGGCTGGATCGAGTTTATATCCGCCTGGAGTCCGAACTTGATGAAAAGCGGACGACCAGCCGTCCCAGTTCCCGGCGGCCCTGCATTGATGTTGATGAATCCCATCTGATCGACTGCACGCGTGCCAACATAGCCGACCTGACCCACAAATCGCCACGGCAGCTCACGCTCGATGATGAAGTTGAACGAGTGAATCTCCTTGCGCCTCGGCTCTTTCGGGAACGTCGTGGTGCCGGTGTTTGCGGGCAGCGAAAGAATGCCCTGGCTGAGATCCGGCGGAGTGCTCGTGTTGATTAGTCCCTGCCGCAGAGTGGTTACTGGAATGAACGAGTTGTTCGTGCCGTTGAAATTGATCGCCGGCATGGACCAGATGTTCGCGATCGGGAAAGCGTTCCTGACATCCTGGAACGGACGTGGGTCCGCGGATTGGCCATAACCTCCACGAAGCACAGTCTTGTCGTTCCAACGAAATGCGATTCCCACGCGTGGCAGAAACTGACCTGTCCCCGAAAGGGCGCCGCTGTCGAATGGCACTCCGCTCAGGCCACCGGTGAAGACCTTGCCGGTATCCGGATCGAAAAGGTTGATGCCGGTATGATCTTTTCTTGGTACGCCAAAAAGCTCCCAGCGCAGACCATAAGTCAACGTCACGCGGCGACCGATCTGCCAGTGGTCGCGCGCGTAAAGCGCGTACTGCTTCCACCAAACCGAGTTCGGATTGCGGAGTTGGTCCACCTTACCCGCCTGGGCCGGCAGTCCGAGCAGAAAGTCGGCCCAACTGTGAAAGAGCTGGCTCTCGGCAATGCTGGCTGCGTTTCCTTGCAGGCGTGTCGCGGTGCCGCTGAAACCGAAACTTCCGCGCACAGTCTGAAAAGCTCCGCCCTGCGGTTGGAAGTGGTTGAGCTGCGGGTTGAGATAATCGCCTCCGAATCGGAATGAGTGAGTTCCCTTGAGCCAGGAAAGATTCGCAGCGCCGACATACTGGTTATCGCGGAACAAGAACGGGTTGCCGGTGTTGTCGTTGCCGATGTTGGTCCACCCGCCATTGATCTGAAACGCGGGCACACCGCCCTGGAGATGATTCGGACCATTCGTGCCGGGGATGTGCAACACGTCCAGTCCGAAGTTTGAAACTATATCGAAGCCTTCTGCGCCGAGTCTCTGTCGTGTATAGCCAACGTTTGCGTCCAGCACAAGCGTGGGACTGAACGTGTAAGTCGCGCCGAATCCGAACACATTAATCAATCCGGGAGCGGTTCCAAGTTGGCCGCCGTTCAAAGCAGGACCACTGACCTCACCAAAAATCGGCGGATCGATAATCAGCGTAGGCGACCGGCTGTAACGTCCAAACAACGTGAGCTTGCCGCCGTCGTAATTGATCTTTAGATCAGCGTTCGTGCGGTTGAACTCGGCTACGCCGGCAGTCGCAAAGTTGTTGGTGAATCCGGGCTGGTTCGGCAACGGCAAGCGCTTGATGATCTCGAGCGCCGCGATGTCGATCCGATTTCCCGGAATAGTGTTATTTGGGAAGGGCGTGCGCAGCGCCGGGTTGGGATTCGAGGCCGGGTCGTAAACGGTGATACCAGTGCCGGTGAAGTTGACGTTGCCATTTGCGTCGGGACGCAGGCTCGCCGGTGCAACACTCGCTGTAGCTCCGGCGGCATTCCGCTGTGTCGTCCGTTCGAGATCGGTAAAGAAGAAAAGCTTGTTCTTGCCGATCCAGGTCGATGGTCCTCCCTCACCGAACTTCGGCAGGATAACGGGACCACTGACGGCATAACCGAACTGCGCCAGAATGTTCTTCGGATTCTTCACCTGGTTCGTTGGTTGAAAAAAGTTGCGCGATCTGAAGCGGCTGTTCGTATCGTAAAACCAACCGGCGCCGTGGAAATCGTTGGCCCCCGACTTGATACTGACGTTGATCGCTGCACCACCCGCGAGCCCCTGTTCTGCGTCGAAGGCATTCGTAACGATGTTCACTTCCTGGATGGCTTCCGCCGGTGGCACATAAACGGTGTTCGTCGGCAGCCACGGATAAATGACGCTGGCTCCGTCAATCTTCGTGTTGTTTTGCAAACGTGAAACGCCGTTGACGTTATACGAGATGGACCGCTGCGGGTTACCCGCTGCTGAGTTGTCCTCGCCGCTGCCGGTAGCGTTCAGGAAAAAGCTTCCGGTGCCTCTCGTCGTGCCTGGAATCAGTTGCAAGATGCTCTGGTAGTTTCGACCAACGCTGCCGAACAGCGGCAGGTTGTTGATCTCGCGCGTCGACTGCGTGACGTTCACGTCGGCGCGATCGGTCTGCAAGGTTGCTTCCATGCCGGCTGTAATGAGCACCGTCTCCTCCAACCCGCCGACTTCCAACTGTGCATCGAAACGAAAAGTCTTATTCGACTCGATCCGCACGTCTTCCTTCACTGTCGTTTTGAAGGACGAGCGGGAGATCGACACTTTGTAAACGCCCGCTTGCAGATCGGAAAAGGAATAAGCGCCGCGATCGTCGGTGGTGGTAGTGGCGACGTCTCCAGTAGCCTTGTTTGTGAGGTCCACTTTCGCGCCCGGCACGGCAGCTCCGTTCGGATCGGTTACGTTTCCGACGAGAGAGCCGTAAAGGACTTGCGCCCAGGCGGCAGCGGGCACAAGCAGGACTAAGAAAGCCAACAGCGCCAGGTAGCAAGAAATTCGCTTTAGGGCTTTGGGCAGATGTGCGTTGCGTTTGGTTCGCTTGGGAAAGGCTGTGAAGGTAAACATGACTCTCTCTCCTCTTCGGGTTGTGACGTTTACAGGTGGCGCCGCTTGACCGAGGGGATCCGACCATTTAGTTCGGGGCCACAACAAAATGTGTAAATAAAAAGCGCTTACGCGATTGCGGGAGCGCCGAAGTGTTTCAGTAAAACCAGCGCGATCGTGCCGCGCAGACGTGGCTGAGTGATCGGATCACTCGGCACGATCTGCGTCTCCGCACGCGTGAAAGAGTGTTGCCTGACTGTTTCCTTGATGATTGGACCAACCTGGTGCCAGGCACGTGTGACTTCACCGACGATAACAATCATGTCCGGAGCGAGACCGGCGACTAAAGGCGCGAGGCCCAGTCCAAGACACTTCGCCATCTGTCGCAAAGCCTCGACCGCTTTGCCGTCGCCTTGTTCGGCGAGTCGCAACAGATGCTCAAAACTGATCGTCTTTTCGACGGTCATGGAACGGCGTCCACGACTCGTGGAACTCGCTTGCGAGTAGTAACGAACTGCGGCTGAGTTGGACGCATACATTTCCCAGCAGCCGCGATTGCCGCAACTGCACTCGAGCCCATTCTGGACCAAAGCAGCGTGTCCGAACTCACCGGCAGTGCCGGTCGAACCCTGGACCAACTGATGATTCAGTATCAGGCCGCAGCCGATACCTTCCGAGACGGTGACGACCACCAGATTGCGCAAACCTTCGGCGCGACGGCCGAAGCAGATCTCGGTCAGTGCGCAGGAATTTGCGGCGTTTTCCAGCTCGACCGGTAGTTTCGTCGCTTTTTCGAGCGGCGTTTTCAAATCAAAATCGCGCCAACCGAGATTTGGAGCGAAGACCAGTTTCTTGCTTGCGAGATCGACGCGTCCGGGAAGACTCACACCGATACCTTCACACGTCAGTTCCGGCCTGGTCTCCATCAGTTTGCGTACGCGTGGAACCAACTCGGCGACAAACTGTTTCGGATCTGCCGGGGTTGGTAACGAATCCTGAGCGAGAAAGTTAGCGTCGAGATCGGCAAGCGCGAGCGTGGTCGTGATGGGCCGTACATTGATGCCGATAATGCCGACGCGTTCTTTGTTCAGGTGCAGGAATGTCGGGCGGCGGCCTCTTGCTGTGTGGCCATTGGCGCCCTCGGTGATCCATCGTTCTTTGATAAGTTGCTCAGCAATGACGGACACCGTGCTGCGTTGCAAACCCGAATGGCGCGCGAGGTCTGCGCGCGAGATGGGTTGGTGTGTGCGAATCAGATTGAGAACGATACGCCGATTGATATCGCGCGCGGTCTCGCTGGTCGCAACCTGGAAGTTAGACAGATCGATTCGTCGCACGGCGGTTTTGCCGTCTCTTTTACACTATTGTCCTGGTTGGTGGCGATTTAATTCGTGGCGCGAACTAATACCACGATGTTCGGAAGCAAGTCAATAAAAAAATCGAATCAAAATGGTTGGAATCCGTGGCTACGGATGAATCGATCCAGGAATTCATAACGAGGGCGCGTTTGATCCGCATCCGCGCGGGACTCAACATCGAGGCGCATTACCTGCCCATCTTGAATCGCAGGCCATTGCGGCAACCCCGGTTCGTTGGGATCAGCCTTCTTGATGAAGTTTGCAAAATAGTTTTCCATCAACGCCGAGACTTTGTAATCGTCGGGAGTCCATGCATAGACGTTATTCACGTCGAGATTACCGAGCGCGTATTCAATCTCCGCGGAGTGAACCGCACCACGCGCCGGGTGGCCATTTCCTGTGCGCGGCGCCGGTCGCGGACGAGCGTAGAGGTAACGATAGATTCGTGCGCCACTCGTCTGCTCATGCAGTTCGATCCACTTCCAGGTGCTGTATGCGATGAATTGGGCGCTGGCCAGATCGGTTGCAGCCTGCATGACCTCCTCACGCGTTGATGCCGGATAAAGCTTCAGTGCCTCATCAGCTCGTGGTCCATACGTCTTTGCCAGGACCTTCTTGAAATTTTCGGGTGTCGGTTCATCAGACCCAAACACGGCCTGCCACCCTGCTTCCTCGGAATTCCAACCAGCCAACAAAGGGATTCGCGCCTGTTTGCCTGACGCGTAAATCGTCGTGGGATCTGCCGGTAGAAAGTAACCATCGATCGTTATCGGAAATCGTCCGACACTCCCGCCTTTGTACGCAGGCTCAACGATCTGTTGCGCGGGCATGGCGCGCAACGCAGCCAGCGTTTGCGCACCGAGACTAGCAACGAACTTGCTTCCGTCCGCTTCTGCTTTCGCGAGCGGCACGGCGGAGAGCGCGCCGGTGATCGCGCCGCTTTCGCCGATTGCGCCCGCGATGAGACCTTTCGAAAGTGGAGAAACCATATGCGCACTCACGGAGATCGATCCGGCAGACTCACCTGCGATCGTGACGCGCTTTGGATCGCCAGCGAAGTTAGCGATGTTCCGCTGCACCCAACGCAAACCAGCGTTCTGGTCCAACAGCCCGTAGTTTCCCGATGCTTTATGTGACGACTCTTTGGTCAACTCCGGATGGGCCAGAAAACCAAACACACTCAACCGGTAATTTACCGATACCACCACGATCCCCTTTGCAGCCATGCTCTCGCCGTCGTAGCGAGGTTCCGAGCTGTCGCCGTTGACGAAGCCTCCGCCATAAAAATAGACCAGCACCGGAAGTCGTTCTCGATTCGATTTGGCCGGAGTCCAAACATTCAAGTACAGACAATCTTCGCTCACTCCGTTAGATCGATAACGGATGTCGTCGAAAACTACGGCCTGCATACAACGTGGACCAAAGTCGAGCGCCGGCCTAATTCCGGTCCAGTTCTTCACCGGCTGCGGCTCTCGCCAACGCAGTTCACCGGTCGGCGGCTGAGCGAACGGAATGCCTCTGAAAATACGAACACCCGACGGCTGCACCCCACGTCCCTCAACAGTACCGTTAGCAGTTTGGACCAGGTCCGCCGCCGGTGCTGCTATAACGCTGCAGAGAAGTGTGACTATCAGAAGGAAAAGTTTAGTCATAGGCTCGTGCAGTTTACGGGAGCTTATGTCAAAAGGCGACTTAACTTTTTGTGTTAGTAGTGCGTCAGTTTGAAATTTGAAACGGGTACGCCGAAGGCGTTGGCTAATTTCAGCCCAGGGTTGGAGCGCAGCAACAACCCTGGGTTTATCGATCAATTCAAAAATTAACCCTGAAAGGGTTCGCCGCGAGAGGAACCCTTTCAGGGTTCAACGCACATATTTTTTATGCGTACCCAGGGTTCTCACTACGTTCGAACCCTGGGCTGAAATTAGCGAACGCCTTCGGCGTATTGTTTATAAGATTTTTCAATTGACGCACTACCTTTTTGCTTCCTGGTGCGCCAGTGCTTGCGAGAAAGGCGTGAGTGTGATTGGATGCGCAGCAATCAAGTCGATCTCGCCAAACCAGGAGAATAGTCATGCAAGTGCTCATCGAACGTCGCTTTGTGTACTCCGCGCTGGTGCTGTTGATGATCGCCGTTGCGTTACTCGTGCCGCGACCGCAAAGTGCTGCTGCGGATTCGTTTACTGTCGAACAGATTAAGGGCTATCCCTTTCCCAACGAGCTGACTGCCTCCGCAACCGGCGCGAGGATCGCGTGGGCATTTAACGAGCGCGGTTCACGCAACGTCTGGGTTGCCGAAGGGCCCGACTTCAAAGCGCGCCGCCTGACAAACTACGAGGTCGACGATGGCCAGGAGCTGACAAGTCTTTCTATTTCGGCTGATGGCAAGTACGTCATTTACGTTCGTGGCGGCGATCACGGTGGGAACTTCGACACCTCCGTCGGCGTCAATCCCGCAATGGCGACGACGCAGATGAAGGTCCAGATCTGGAGCACTCCATTTGCCGGCGGCGAACCGAAGTTGCTGGGCGATGGTGACGAACCATCAATCTCGCCGAAGAGCGATCGCGTTGTGTTCCTAAAAGAGCGTGGCATCTGGTCGGCGCCGATCGACGGTTCCGCTTCAGCCAAACGATATTTCTACGCGCGCGGCGATTGCGGCTCGCCTGAGTGGTCGCCTGATGGATCGCGGCTCGCGTTTGTTTCCAATCGCGGTGACCATTCGTTCATCGGCGTCTACACGAACGAAGCGTCACCGATTCTTTATCTCGCCCCGTCGACTTCACGCGATTCAAGTCCGCGCTGGTCGCCTGATGGAAAGCGAATCGCATTTGTGCGACGACCGGGCAACGGCGGCGCTCCGGAACCAACTCTCGAACGACGTCCGCAGGCGTGGTCCATCTGGACCGCGGATGCCACCAGCGGCGAAGGTCAACAACTCTGGAAGAGCCCGTTCACCTTGCGCGGCTCGCTGCCAAGCACTCAGGGCGAGACAAATCTGCACTGGGCTGCAGCGGGTCGCATCGTCTTTCTCTCGTACGTCGACGGTTGGCCGCACCTCTATTCGATCTCCGAAAACGGCGGCGAGCCTTTGCTCTTAACGCCCGGCAACTACATGGCCGAGTACATCACGATCAGCAACGATCGTCGTTATCTTGTCTTCGCTGGAAATTCGGGCACTGAGGCCGACGATATCGATCGCCGCCACATCGTGAAGGTTCCCGTCGATCGCGCCGAACCGACCGTGATAACACCCGGCAAGGGACTCGAGTGGACGCCATTCGTCACGGGCGACGGCAAGTACATCGCGTACATCGCTGCGACTGCACAACGACCGCCGCTGCCGGCGGTGATGCCCGCAAGCGGAGGTAAGCCCACCACGCTCGCGGAAGATCGTATTCCAGCGAATTTCCCGACCGCGCAACTCGTCACGCCGAAGAAAGTAGTCTTCAAAGCGCCGGATGGGGTCGAGATTCACGGACAGTTGTTCGAAGCGGCCGGAGGCGCGGCAAAGAAGCCGGCGATCGTCTACGTTCACGGTGGCCCACCGCGGCAGATGCTGCTGGGCTGGCACTATTCCGATTACTACACAAATGCATATGCGGTGAACCAGTATCTTGCGAGCCGCGGTTACGTGGTCCTGTCCGTTAATTATCGTCTCGGCATTGGCTATGGTCATGATTTTCATCGCCCGCCGAATGCTGGAGCACAAGGCGCTTCCGAATACCAGGACGTGAAAGCCGGTGCGGAGTATCTACAACAGTTAGCCCAGGTCGACGCGAAGCGCATCGGTATTTATGGCGGGTCGTACGGCGGTTTTTTGACCGCACTTGCGTTGGCTCGCGACTCGAAGTTGTTTGCTGCGGGAGTCGACATTCACGGCGTCCACAACTGGACCGCAGAACGCGCTGCGGGTTTGCTTGAAAATCGTTACGAGAAGATTCCGGATGTTCAGCAGGCGCTTGATGCTGCGTGGCAGTCGTCGCCGGTGTCTGCGATTGCGAGCTGGAAGTCGCCGGTGCTTTTGATTCACGGTGACGACGATCGCAACGTTCGTTTCAGCCAAACGACTGATTTAGTGAGACGGTTGGATAAGGCCGGCGTGAGCTATGAAGAGTTAGTCATACCCGACGACACGCATCACTTCATGCGCCACGCGAACCTGGTGAAGGTCGACGCTGCTGTGGCTGCATTCTTCGATCGCATGTTCGGAATGAACCGCGGCAGTGAGTAGAAGTTTTAAGGCTCCCATTTTAGGCGGTCTCGCATGATTGACAACATGCTTTCCAGGGAGCCTTCATGCGTGGAGATGGTATAGCCTCTGGCCACGCACTCGAAAGTTGAATCATGGAAGGCAAAGACATAGTGCCTGAGTTGCTTAAACCTTTCGGATTTGTGAAATGGATGAACCGAATTCATCCTTTCAAGCTGCCGAATCCATGACGAATTCTCGATCTGAAAAGCGCGGTGGGGACGCAAGCCTCGCGCGGCCAAAGGATGTCCATCAAACGCCTCGTCATTCGGCGCTCCAAACATGTACGTCGAGTAAAACGTGAACTCGACCAATGCAAGTGGTTCGCTCGGTGTGTTTGGACCAACGATCCGGACCGAAGTGCCGTCCCAATCGGGCGTAGGCTCCTGTACGATGTAGGCGAGCAGGACCCTCAGCTCGTCGCTAAGCACAAGCGGCAACGGCGCACCCACAGATGACTGCGGCACGTTTGCGAGTTCTACCACTTTGTCTCGATCGTCAACCGGATACATTTACTGGTCCAACAGTCTCAAGCTCTGTTAAGCGTCGGTGGTCCAGAAGAATCGTCTCGGAAAAGCCGGTTCTGACGTTGCCCACGTTCTCTCGATCTTCCTTTTCAGCTTCAGGTTATCTACGGAATTCGTGATTTCTAACGCCAGCGCCTCGTCTTCTCCACGCACAATCATCACTGCGTTTAGCAGATTTCGTCGTTGGCGCCAACTTATGAGCGGAGTCGATGCTTGTCGAAGCGATTCTAAAACGGGCCGCCAGTGTTTGTCGCCGGCCGGAAAAACGGCCTGAAAAATCAGAAACAAGGCCTCAGATCGACTTGCTAAAATCGTAATGTCTTCAGCGCGAACCAGGAGATTAGGAATGATTGACGGTAACATTTCCAGGTGATTGCGTTCTACGATTGCTCTAATGGGCCAGGCGGCGGAAGCCACAACCCTGTAAGGATCTGCCTCTGCACGAACGACACGCAAGGACTCTTGAATGATCTTGGAAAATTCAGCATCCGAAGCAAATCTGGCGACCCACGCCAGCGCCTGGGATGCATACCAGGCGTCGTCGATCGCGCGGGCCGTGGCGAGCGCACGAGCAGAATCGCTCGGAGCAAGTCGACACGCCAGCTCTCTCTGTAGAGTTGCATCCATAAATTCGAAATTCATTGTTACACATCTCGGCCGACTTGTTTTAATCTTCACCGGACAAACTGAATGTCAATGAATGAGATCAAACACTATCCCTGCTCCTCTTGCGGCGCCGATCTGCTGTTCGAGCCGAAAGACGGAATGCTGACGTGTCCTTATTGCGGTCACAAGGAAGCAATTCCCGAAAGTGATGGACAGGTTGAGGAGCAATCGTACGAGGAGCACCTGAGCATTCGCCCGGAGCAGATGACGGCGCTCGCGTCGAATGCACTTGAAGTGAAGTGTCAGAGCTGCGGTGCTACGTCGATCTTCATGCCACCGGAAGTTGCCGGCAGGTGTGAGTTTTGTGGCGTGCAGATCGTGGCCCAACCGAAGTCGGCAGATCCGATCCTGACTCCCGGCGGCCTGCTGCCTTTCTCTGTCACGCAGCAACAGGCCAGCGACGAGCTCAAGCAATGGCTTTCAACAAGATGGTTTGCACCCAGCGGACTCAAGCAGTTCGCTCAGCCCGAAGCAATCCACGGCATCTATCTTCCGTTTTGGACCTACGACGCGTGCACCAGGACCGACTACACGGGCCAGCGCGGCGAGCACTACTACGAAACCGAGACTTACTACGAACGCGATGCGCAGGGAAATCAAGTGGAACACACGCGGGAGGTGCAGCGCACGCGCTGGTATCCCGCGTCGGGAACTGTTCTCGGTGCATTCGACGACATCCTGATCCCGGCAACACAATCATTATCGACTGATCATCTCGAAGCCTTAGAGCCGTGGGATCTGGTGCAGTTGAAGCCGTACGATCCGGCATTCTTATCGGGCTTCAAGGCGCAACGTTACCAAATCGATTTAGCTGAGGGGTTCGACCTTGCAAAGGAGACAATGGTACCGACGATCGAAAGCGACGTGCGTCTTGACATCGGCGGGGACGAGCAAACGATCGACAGTCTCGACACGAATTATTACAACGTGACGTTCAAGCATCTCTTGCTGCCGGTTTACGCCGGCGCTTATCAATTCAACGGCAAGGTTTTTCAAATCGTGGTCAACGGACGCACCTGCGAGATCCAGGGCGACCGTCCGTACAGTGTCTGGAAGATCGCGTTGTTAGTGGTGGCGGTGCTGGTCCTGATACTTCTTTTTGTCCTTGTGTTTAGTAACCGGTGAGCAACTTGATTGAATAACAACGCCGAAGGCGTTCGCTAATTTCAGCCCAGGGTTGGAGCGAAGCGACAACCCTGGGAATGATTCATCCAAATGCGGTTTAACCCTGAAAGGGTTTGCTGCCTGACGAACCCTTTCAGGGTTAATTTTTAAATTGGATGAACAAAACCCAGAGTTGTCGCTGCGCTCCAACTCTGGGCTCCAATTAGCGAACGCCTTCGGCGTTAGAACATACACTCCACCGACTACTCCACCGACTACTCCACCGAAACCCACTCGACGCTCGCGGGGAAGAGCTTCTTCTCCGGATCGATGGTGACGACGTAGGCGCCGAGGGCGCCGATGCGCCGGTTTGGACCAAACGTAATTTTGGGCATCAGGCCGGTGTCGTATTCGTAGAGACCTTCGAGTGTCGTAACCAGTCGCTCGCGCGTCAGATCCTTGCCGCACAATTCCATTGCATGGACCAAGATCTTCGCGGCCGCAATCGCTGACGCTTGCGCGGCGGCGTGCGTCGAGCTCAACTTGTTTCGCTCGAGCAGACCGTTGTATTCCGCAGCACCCGCTGCTGAGACATCCGCGGGCACGGTTGGAAACGCAAAGAACACGCGGTCTTTCATCTTCACGGGCACGAGGTCGGGCGCAGTTCGTCCAACCATCGTTCCCAACAGATACACGTTCGGCGTCCATCCCGCCGCCTCCGCACTCTTGAAGAATGCCGCGGCGTCATTGCCGGAACCGAGCATGAACACCGTGTCAACGCCCTTTTGTTTCAACTCAGCAACACACTCAGCAGCCTTAAACTGATCGTGCGCATAACGCACACTCGTCACCGGTTGCCATCCAAGCTTCTTCTCCTGGTCTTCGATAGTCGCCGCGATGCCGTTACTGAATTGACTATCCGGAGAGACAAGCGCCACGCGCGCCTTCTGCAGATCGTTCTTCTTCGCCGCAAAGTTCACGAGACTTCGCGCCTGTTCTTTCAAGCCCGCCAGCAAATAGAAGACGTAACGATTGAGCGGCAGCGTGCGCTCCGGAAGCAGCGTGGATGGTCCAATGAACGGCACCTCCCGCTCCCGGCTCAACGCTGCCACTCCGTCGTCCGCCCCCGCGGTTAAACCACTGACAATCGCGAATACCTGCTGGTCGTCGATCAACTGCTTCATGTTTGCGACGGTCGCGCTCGCATCGCCGTTGAGTACACGCAAACGAATCTTGCGGTTGTAAATCCCGCCGCGATTGTTGACCTCGGCAAAGTAAGCCTGGAGGACGCCCTCCATCGACTGGGCCAACCCGGTCAACGCAGTCTTCTCAGGTAACAACGTGCCGACGACGATCTCATCATCAGACACACCCGGATCGAGATCGGTTTCGACTCGTTTCAAGTAGGCGATCAGATCCGCCATGTCCTGTTGCGGCATGCGATACACAGGCATGGCTACGGCGAGTTTGTTGCCGGCAGGATCGACGCCGCTTGTCAACGCACGAATGAATGAAGTTTCGGAAAACGCATCATGCTTTCGCCCGTTGTCGTGAGTATGACCGTAAGGTTTGGTCAAGTTGGACCACGTCAGGTTGCCGGCAGTTACGCCGCCTTCAGTTTTCCCTTCGCCACGAGCACCGTGACAGCCTGCGCAACTGAGAGTCGAAGCCGGCACGTCGATGTCATTCAGTAAGGCGGTGATTTCCTTGCCGGAGGCGCTCTCGCCGCGGAGATAAAGCGCTTTTCCGCGTTTTTCTTCGGGAGTTAACGGGCGGTGCCCCGATTGAGCGTAAGCTACGAAAGACGTCGCAAAGAGGCATAAAATACATAAAATAGTTTTCATTTCAACTACCGATCGTTTATTACGTCGTCAACTATTTTGATCAACTCGTCTGACTTCGCGAGACCAAACGCTTTCTTCCAGAGGCCCTTCGGTTCGTTGCCGATGATGAGGACCGTGGTGTGATCGTTTTTGGATTCTACGTACTGGCCCACCTTGTAGAGCGCCCAGTCGACGTTCTCTTTTTTGCCGGTCAGAAAGAGCCAACCGGGTCGTGCGTGAAATCGCCGGCTGTATTCTTTGAGTCGCGTCGGCGTGTCTGTTTCCGGATCGACGCTGATCGAGATGAGGAACACATCCTTGCCAAGACGATCGCCGAGCGCGTCCTGGATCTTTTCGAGGTTGCGACTCATCGGCGGACACACACTGGTGCAGGTGCTGAAGAACGCGTTGATGATCACCACTTTGTCCTTCAGCACGTCTGAGTAAAAACGCATTTTCTGTCCGTCCTGGTTGAGCAGCTCAACGTCAGAAAAATACTTCGCCGCCGCCGAGGGCGCGGGTTGTTGACCGTAGGCGGACAATGCGGCGACCAACAACAAAATGATGGCGGGAATGCTGCGTTTCATTGGTGGGCTGACTCCTCTGCCAATATGTTGTCGATCACGCCGACCATCTGCGAGGCGCTGGCAAGGCCGTAGGTGCGCGTCCAAACATCTCGCTCGTCGTTGCCGATGATCACTGACGGTGTATGGTCTTCACGACGTGCAGTCGAGGCGCCGAGTGCGCGCAGCAAGCGATCGATCTCTTCCTTGTTGCCCGTGACGAACGTCCAGCCTGGTCCGGCTTTGAACTTCGCGCCCCACGCTTTCAAACGTTCCGGCGTGTCAGTCAACGGGTCCACGCTGACGGAAATAAAATATACGTCTTTGCCGACCTTCTCGCCCAACTCACGCTGCACGCGCGCAAAGGTCGCACCCAGCGGCGGGCAGATCGTCGTGCAGTTAGTAAAGATAAAGTTGACAGCGACGGTCTTGCCTTTGATCAGGTCACTGTAGAAGTGTCGAACGTTGCCGTCCTGGTCCAACACCTCGACATCCGGAATGTTGAGGCTCTTGCTGGATTCCGCCACAACATTCTCGGATGTCTGCGCAGCAGGGCCAACCGCAGAAGTAGTTTCCTTGACGAGGTCCATCTTGCACTTCGGACACTTCCCACGCTTCTTTGACTTCACGTCAGGATGCATCGGGCAAGTGTAGACAACTGATGCCTTCTGTTGCTGCATTGACGCAGGCGCCTGGGCCATCGCATCCGTATGGCCCAACGCAAAGATCGCCAGCGCGAAGAGTATTAACGTTTTCATTTCTTCCCCTCCACTCCCTGCAACATCAGATACGGCAAGTCCTGATAACGCACGCCCAGCGACGCGGACTCGACGAAGACCATGTAGGAGCCGGTCTGCGGCACGTTCACGTCAACCTCGTACTCACCGTTACCGAGCGACTTCGCGATATCGCGACGCTGCCACGTTCCTGGCGACAGAAACGTCAGCACGCGCACGTCTTTTATGTCGTCCTTGCCTTTGTTGGTCCTGGTATCGATCAGTTTGAACCGCAGCGGGAAGCTTTGGCCCACCGGCAACTCGCGCTCTTTAATTTCATGCTCGAGACGCAAGGCCACGCGTTCATCTTCTTTCAGCCTCGGATTCACCTCTGCGGTAGTTTCGAAACAGTGAGCGATGCGCGGCGAATCAGTCAGAAACGCAACGTCGTAGCGACCGCTGTGCGGCAACTTCACCGTGGTGGAATAAACACCGGGCGTCGTTTCGCGCAAACTGCGATCGACAATCTGGACGGCCATCGGCTCGCGCCGGTAGTTTTGAAAATTACCCATCGGCGCCGCCATGCCTTCCGAGTAGTAATAGAGCACTCGATCGACCGGGTTCGCAACAATCACGGCGTTGCCTTCCGGCGCGGGCACGATCGAACCGGCGTGCACCGGCGCCGATCCTTCGGCCGGAATTCCCTGGCCGCCCGGAAACTCGGTGATGTCGATTTCGGTGCCGATCGTCGCAAGACGAATCAAGGCCACGCTCTCGGTCTTGAGAGATCGGATGAACACGAACGTGTCGCTAAAGGTCACCTGATCGGGAGCCTTGCCGACTTTGACTTCATGCAAAACGCGATTCGACGCTGTATCGAAGATGTTGACGGTGCTTTCAGCGGTGTTCACCAGGAATCCGTAGCGACCGCCGGGCGCGAAACGAACCAGTCGCGCTCCCGGCTTCGACTTGATGCGCGCGAGCACTTCGCCTTCCGTATTGATCACTACCACTGAATCATCAGTGACGGCATAGACTGACTTGCTCAGTTCGGACAAGGCAAGCGAAACAGGATTTGGACCAACCTTGACATCCTTGATCTTCGCGAGCTTCGCGACATCGATCACTGAAACAGTTCCGCTCTCGCGATTCGAGATAAACGCGAAACGATTGTCGCCCGTGATGATGATCTCGTGACGGCCGGCGCCAGTCGCAATCTGTGCCGCGACTTTCCGTGTTCCAACGTCAATCACCGTGACCGCGCCGTCGCCATCGTTGCCGACCCACACGTATTTCTGATCGGGTTGCAGCGCGATGCTGGTCGGTTTGATACCGGCGTCAACGTAGCTCGTGACTTTCCAACTACGCGTATCGATCACCGCCACCTGATTAACGAGCGGCAACGTGACGAAGAGCTTTTCGCGATCGGCTGTCAGAACCCAGTCCTCACCGGGGCTCTTCATCATCACGAGCGTCAAGAGCTTGCTGCCGCCAAAGCCGAGCAGCGGATCGATCACGGAAATGTCAGGACTCTTGTTAAGCGCGAGAATGTAATAAGAATTGAGATCGACTTCGGGTCGCGCGCGCATGCTGCCGGTCAGATACGATTGAATTTTCTGGCGACACTGAGCGTCGTCCGCGGCAGCGCCAAGACTGAGCCACGCCGAAAGATTGAGACCTTTGACCGGAGTGCCGGTCGTTGTGTCGGTGACTTTGAACTTGATGTTGACGTCCTCGCCTGCTTTGGGTTTCGCGTTCGGTGTCTGTGACTCTGCGCTGTACTCGATCGCGATTCCCTGTTCCACCAGCTTCTGTGTTGGCTGCTGCGCGAGCGCGGCGGCGACGTTGATGAGTAAGAGTGAAAAGATTGCGATATATCGGATCATTGCTTCAGTCTCCTGGCATTAGGGGATAGGGACGAATGCAGCCTGTCCCCCAACAGGCTGCACTCGTTGCGGTTGAGAATCAACCGCGGTCTGAGACACTTACGGTGTTACCCGGAAGATGCCCCAGATACCGCCATCGAATTGAAATGACTCCTGAGTCCGATACAGGTAGTCGCCCGCCACTCTTCGGGCGCCACCAGCACCATTCGTTGGAATCACTTCATAGTGCGAGG
>Ga0126376_10000173_pt1 | contig 30025 bp, 24 predicted proteins | sample PanSoiMetPlot_15_FD_92760 | JGI IMG/M metagenome (GOLD analysis project Ga0126376, IMG submission 92760) | Tropical forest soil microbial communities from Panama - MetaG Plot_15 | ecosystem: Environmental > Terrestrial > Soil > Tropical forest > Bulk soil | place: Panama | collected 2016-02-17 | reverse complement strand
CGCCCTCGCCCCCTCCCTTCCCTCCCCCGCTTGGGGGGAAGGGAACGGACGAGGGTCGAACCAATCGGGACGCTGGCGTGAGAGCCGCAGATACGCGGTGAGGCAATAGAGCAACCAGCCGCGAATATAATCGCATGCTGGCCGACCGCGGTGGATCGCCTCGTGATGACAACCGCCGCCGCACAAATAGCGCGCCCAACATTGCATGCAGGGCGCTTGGCGATGCACGTGGCGTTCCGCCAGCCAGCGCGCCTGGCGGCCGCGATCGACGGCAGCGAGGGTTCCCATCACGCCTTCGGCATCACCGACGAAGCGGTGGCACGCCGCAAGCTCGCCATCGGCGGACACCCCGAGGTAACCGGCACCGGCGCCGCACGGATACGGCCGATGGCTGCCACGATGGATCTCGCGCATCGCATTGATCATATTCTCGAATGGATAGCGCTCGCCCGCGATGAGCCGCCGCTCGAAGGCACGCCCGCACTCGATCATGGCGTCCAGCATTTGTACGAAATCGTAGCGCCTCATTTCGCCGCCGCCGCCGGGGGCGCTCAGCACCGGCGAAAAACCGACGCTGTGAAATCCTGCGGCAATGAAATCGTCAAGCGTACGGCGCAGGTCGAGATTGTCGGGCGTCACTGTTACGCGTGCTGACACCTGCATGCGGCGTTGCCGTGCCAGCAACGGCCCCAGATTGCGCATGATGCGGTCGAAGCTGCCGGCGCCGCTCTTGTACGGGCGCAAGCGATCGTGCGTCTCGCGCGAACCATCGAGACTGACGGTGACGGCAAAGCCATAGGTTTCGAAGAACGTCACGTCCGCTTCGTTGAGCAGCGTCCCGTTGGTTGTGATCGAGAAGCTCAGCGTGATGCCGCGCCGGCGCGCCAGTTCGGCGGCGCGCTGCGTCACCGCCCGGATCACGGGCCGGTTGACGAGCGGCTCGCCGCCGATGAAGGCGACCGTGGCTTTGCCACCGGGACCGGGCTCCGCGAGCAGCAGATCGACAGCGCGGTTCGCAGTCTCGAGGGCCATGTTCTTGGCTTGGCCGCCGAACGCGCCCTGCCGTGCATAGCAATAAGTGCAGCCGAGATTGCATTTCTGGGCGACCGCCAGCGAAAGGGTATGAATCGGCGGTGGTTGAAGCGGCGCATCGTCGATGAGCGCCGGCCCGTCCGCGCCCGCGCGGGCGAGAAGTTGGTTGACGCGATCGGCCGAAATAGCTGCACCGAGGCGTGCAAACAGCTCGGGACTGATATCGAAAAGGCTGCTCCCGTTAGCAACGAATAAATGAAAGCTATCATCGCTCTCGAACAGATGGATGTCGGCCGATTGCTGCGCGCTGGCGGCCATGAAAAGCCGTGCCGCAGTTCCCGGGCGCTCCCCGGCGGGGGTGCACGCGCTCATCGCTTGCGAGGGTGCGGCGGCGGAAACTTCAAATTAGGCGCGCTGTCTTTGCCACCGATCTGAAACTGCAGCAGTTCCCAGTTTTCAAACAGCTCGTCGTACCCGATCAGGCGTGTATCGGCGTAGTCGTCCGGCACATATTCGCCGGTGCGCTCGTGCGCGAACCAGTAGTCGCCGTGAGTGAGCCCGTCAGGGCCGATGGTCGTATTGACGAAGTCCGGCCGGCTGGAAGCCCAGTAGAAGCACGAACATTCGCGCAGGTCGTTCTGCCAGGGGGAACAGAGCCCCTGGGTCAATTCTCCGGGCTCTGCCAGTTCCTCCGAGATGATGGCGGTATCGGGCTCGAAGAATTTCCGAACTTGCAACCAGACCTTAATGGATTCTGTTTCCAGAGGCTGCGGCATTTTCTCGGCTCTCTTGGTGAATTCGCATTCGACTTCCTTTTTGCCAATCACGTGGGCAAAGCAGTTCGACCATTCCATGGTCCAGACCCCATGCGGGTTTCGAGTTGACCGCACTGTCACCTTCGCGTTGGCGTCGGCGGGTGATGGTCCTTTCAAAGTCACGATTACCGGCTTGCCATCGACGCGGAGCAACCGGCGGCCTTTCAGATGTTTCAGATGCTCTTCGGCGTCGACTACGTAATTCTCGCACTCACTGAGTTCGATGCCTACGAACAAACGTCGCCAGACGGCGCGGAAATCGACCTCAAGCCCAGGGCAGCAATTCGCGATCGCCATCTCGGGTCGCGACGTGACCGGATTGCCGGCCGCGCGGTAGCTCAGCTGGGCCGTCAGGTTGCGGGGCGAAAGCCCCCCTCAGGGTGGAATGCTTCGATTGCTCGGTCGGGGGCTCGAACATTCCCGGTCGATCCGTAGGCTCAATCGACGGCTCGAACGTCTCCCGATCGCCGGGCAGCTCGATCATTGGCTCAAACATTCCGGGCGGATCGGTGGTGTTCACCGGCGGCTCGAAACTCTCGCCATCGGCAGAACGCTCAGCCACCGGCTCAAACATACCAGGTTTCCCCCCCGGCTCGACCGCTGGTTCGAAATTCGGCTCACCGTCTGCCGGCCCGAACGTTGCCGAGCAAGCGAGCAACGGCGTCACCTGGTCAAACATGTCCCCTTCAGCTGCTTTTTCGATGGTGGCAATCTGGCGGTAAGTGAGGGCTAGGTAGAAGCTGTCGGCTCCGCTCATCAGCGCGGGCATCTTGCGCCGCCCCTGGTCGGTCAGGTCGCCGATCTCGTCGGGCCTGCGAAGCAGCCTCAGGAACCACGGGGCGGCGCCGCAGCTGACCGCAGCAAAGATGTGCTGGTGCAGACCAAGAATGGCGGCTGTGTCGGCGCTAGCGGGAGCCATCACCGGCCGCACCGGCCGTTCTGTGGTAAATGCTTCTTCAGCCGGCATGGTATCGAACTCTTCTGCAGGCCGGCCGTCAATGGAGTTACCGTTCATCACTGCGACGTTCATGAAGCGAACAGTTTCAGAGGAGCGTCGGACGATATCGAGCGCGCGCTCACGCGCCTCGGCGACATCCAGATCGTCGGCGTTGGGCCCATTTACGACCTGATCGAGATCGTCGGATAACGTGCGGACGAACCGCGAGTCGGGAACGAACGCCGGAGGTCCGACACAAATCCGGGCCTTGGTCTGCAACGGCTTGCCATCGGGACCCTTCAGAGCATCGATTTTCACATAGATAAAACCATCGCAGGCATCATCGAGGTAACCGCGGCTGATCGCGCGGTCATGGTTCAACCACGGCGCGGCTGGCGACTTGTTCGTGTTCGCATAGAGGGAGGGCGGCAAGGTTTCGCGTGGCCATGTTTCGTCGCCCTCGGATTCTTTTTTTCCTCGCGAGACTTTTCTGTTGCCAGGTTTTGCCTGATCGAACCCCGGCCATGTTGTACCTTGGTAGATGGGAATCACATGAGGTTCGTCGTCTTGCGGAGCGTCAGGTTTACCCCGGATCGGACCATAAATCTTGCCTGGTGCAGGCGTGAAACGCAGGCGCGCATGTGAGGAGACTTGGTCTGTCAGGTCAGGCTCGACGAATTGAACATAGCCAAAATTTATCGAGCCGAGGCAATTATCGCAAGTGCCAGTCAACCACTGTTGCGCATGGTCGCCAAACCAGGGAGTCGCCGCTATCACCTTATCTTTCCGATCGCCGGTACGACGAAACACCTTGCGGTTCTCGACGTGCACTTTCCACTGGACGTTCGAGAAGCCGAGGTTACACTTTTTCAGCAGATCGAGCGTGACGGGCACCAATTTGTCTTGGTCCTCCTCCATTATCGCGAACAGCTCGAAGAATGGCGCAACCTGACGGATATGGGGACCGTCACGAAAGATCTCGTTAGGTTCGGCGCGCTGCAGTGCAGGATCACGAATCGTGAGCTTCCCCTCTTTTGCGACGATCAGCGTCCGGCCGGAGCGGATCTTTCGAAAGCCAAGCGAGGTATGATCTACCTCGATGTCGTAGTTGGTCTGCGGCGTCGGCGCCGATCCAAACCGCGCGAACGCCAAAGGGGGCAGAAGGCGCAGCGCTTTGATGGTCATGGAGAAGAAAACCCGCCGCGCGTCAGGCCGACCATTACCTGTTCGATCCACTCGGCGGACTTCCCATCCAGATCTTGCATGAGCGAGAGAAGCCGCAGCTGTGCAACGGAGCTGCTGGATTGTTTCGCGTTCTGGAGATCGCGGTTGAGTTCCAATGCTCCGCGAACTAGATCGCGGTGCAGCCGCCAGCGATCAATTGCCTCCATTGGCAAGGCTAGTGTGTACGGCATTTGGAACGGCGGCCCGGCGCGAAGCGCATTAGATGGGTCCTTCAACGGCATCCGAACGAGAATGCCCGCGATCGCTTTGAGATTGTACATCTCCGCAAACACTCTGTGCATGATGGCACCCCGCAGGTACGCGCGGCGACCATCGCGTGCGATTTGGAATGAGTGGGTGAGATACATCAGCAGCATGCGATAGCGAAGGTTGAATAAGTTCGCCCATGCCGCGGAGTGGGCATACGTGATCGTGGACTCATCCGATTGCTCGTCCGACAAGGCTGTATGCGGATCGTCCGCCACGAAATGCGTCGGCGGTTCCCATTGGTTCCATCGACGCGCCCGCAAGTCAAGAAGTTGATTCATGATCAAGCCTAACCGCTCAAAATGCGATCCCCCTGACCTCGAATCTGAGGCATCGCCTTGCTCGACGATGCTCATCAACGCATCGATTGCCTGCTGGCGTGTGGCTGCCGTCTTGATGATGGTGTTCGCGTGGGTAGCTGTTTCCTCAATCTCTTCGCGGCGTTTCCTAAAATTCGCCAATGCATTTCCGTCGTCCGCAACCTTCGTGGGAGCATATGCGCCTTCTTTCGTGATCGCGGTGCTGTAGCCGCGGCCCCATTCATCTGTGGAAGCTTGGAACCGTACGCTGCCGTAATCCAAAACCGAATCAGGAATCTTATGGCGGTCGGCAAGAATCTCGATGATGCGTTGATAGAGTACGCTGATCTGATGTACTCCCGGCCGTTGCAGGTCCGGCAGTGGCTTGCGTATTCCCTCCAAACGTTTCTTGAGATGCTGTTGGGCGGCCTTCTCAGCGCGCTGCGCAAGAGGTTTCAGTTCCCGCGGGAGGTCGAGCACGCGGTCCGACATCTCGGCATACAGGTAACAGGCGAGACAACCTACCGTCAGCCGCTCGAGACGAAATTCGAATGGATAGAACTCACTGTCCCAAGGAAAGTTCTCGCGAACCAACTCTACCGGCCCGCCCAACAGGCACAGCACGTTCTGCACGGTGAGGAGGTGTCCCATCTCCTCCTTACTAATGCTTAAGATGAGATTCCGCCACAGAACGACTTTCTTGCGGAATTCACTGTTTTCAACACCGTCATCGAGCGAGTACGCCGCAAAGAGATACTGCACCATCAGCGCGTGCTCGATCGACGACGCGATATGTAGCAGCTGCACGAGGTAACCGTGCCACGTCAGGCCGGCCGGGGGATGGCTCACGGCAGGTCGCCGTCCAAGCCCGCAGCCGAGTCCGCCCAGGCGACGGTCGCGGCTCTGTCGGCGCCGGGCGCCTTGACCTCCTGCATTCCGATCTCCCAGCGATCGAAGCTGACTGCTAGGCAAACTCGCACACCGCCTCTACCCAATCTTGACAACAATTCGGCCGCGTACCCCCCATCAACAATAAACCGGTCAGCATCGAGAACCCCGACGACATCCGATTTCGTTGGTCATCACGGCGAGCTTACCCGCACTGAGATCGGATGACAATGTCGTCCAAGCCTCTTTCCGTTATCAAGAGGCACATCACTGAATCAATACCGATCGAAGCCTCCGGTTCGCTGGCAACCTTGCCCTCGCAAATCATGTTGCCGTTGCCATCAACAACGCACAGGCTCGATGGGCAGCGCCCAGGAGATGTTGAGGTGATACACGCTGCCATCGGAGAACATGATCATACCGGCGGTGGCATCGATGTCCCGTACTGGGCGCCCCAATACCTTGTCGATCGAGCGGGCGTAGACCTCCACCGGCATCTTTTCCTCCATGCACCGCATGACGATGTCGAGGGCATGTGTGCCGGAGACGACCATGGGCGAGATGCCGGCAGGAGGCGAGCGACGGAATTATCGCCCAAAGAGTCCGGTTGTGCCGAGTCGGCCCAGGGAATTTCACCCCGAGCCGCTCACAGATCCGGACGTGAACCTCTCGATTCATCCGGCTCGTGCCATCGCATGAAGGCTGCCGCCTTCCACTGATTATCGGGCTCCTTCCGTTGTCGGTTGACCCGATCCAGCGGCGATGACCTGCCCCCTTCGCTCCACCGGCAATACCCCGCTTCATCACTAGAAAGAACAACACCCTCCGCAGGCACTCGGTTAGCTGGGCGGGGGTTTGAGCGCCACATCGTAGCCGAGGTCTGTCAAGCGTTTGATCAGGCGCAGGGTTTGTTGACTTTTTGATCGGTTCTGGAGGTGATTGAATCCAAGGTCCTGATACAGGGTTCCATCCTTGAGCATGTGATAGATAGCGCTGAGGATCGAGGGCGGCAACGGCCATGATTGCCTTCTTGGGACCCCGCCGTGCCTTGAGTCGCAAGAATTGGGCACGCAGGCAGCTGTCCTTCTTGCGCACGGCCGACCAGGCGCATTGCACGAGCGTGGTCTTGAGCCAGGGGGGCACCCTCCCGCAGGCGATTGGATCGACGCTTGCCGGCGCTCTCGTCGCTGCGCGGACAGAGCCCGGCCCAGGAGATGAGGTGGCCGTCAGATGGGAACCGGCTCATGTCGGTGCCGATCTCAGAGATGATAACCTGCGCGCCGACGTCCCTAATACCGGGGACCGTCGATATCTGTTCGACTGCGGCCCGAAAGGGCGCGATGCCTGCTTCGACTGGCCCATCGATTCATGGCGACGGCTACGTCGAGAGCATCGATCTGATTGAGATGAAGACACGGCAGGAAACGATGGTGCGTAGTTACGCGACCGCGAAGAGCTTCGCGCAGGTTCTGCTGTGAGGCTTTCAACCGATAATTGGCAAGGCTGGCCAGCTTGGTGGGATCGCTCTCGCCCGCAATGAGCGCCTCGATCATCGCCCGACCGCTCATGCCCAGGACGTCGGTGATCACCGAGTCCAATTTGATGTTGGCATCTTCCAGCGTCTTTTGCACCCGCAGGATGTGGCTGGCCTTCTCTCGAACCGGTTGCTTCCGCGTGCGCATCAAGGTGCGCAGCTCTTGCGTGTGGGTATTGGGCACGAAGCTCGCCCGGATCAGACCGTGAGCCGATAGTTCCGCCAGCCACGTTGCGTCGTTGACGTCGGTCTTGCGGCCCAGCACGTTCTTCACGTGTGCCGAATTTGCCAGTACCAACTGGAACTCTCCGTCAGCCAAGATGTGCCACACTGGCTTCCAGTAGATGCCGGTCGCCTCCATCGCAATATGCGTGCAGCCGTTCTGCACCAGCCGCTCAGATAACGCAATCAGGCTTGCCGTCGTCGTCTCGAATGTACGAACCTCAATGTCGACCTTACCGTCGCCGCGCCTTTGCCATGCAGGCTGCCCGCTTGTGTGTGCGGATGATCTGCGGTCGTATTTCGCGCTCGCGGTCTAACATAGCAGGCAGCTATTTTACTTTGGGAAAATTGTATTTTACTTTGGGAAAATTGTATCTCGATCAGGACAACGAATGTGATCTATCTCACATTCCGTTCGGGGCAATATGAGGTAGAGTGCGTAATTGCATTGACGAGATGGCGTTCATTGAATTTGTTCCTGCCTGTTTCAGCAGCTTTCGCCGTAAAGCCCGCCGAGGGAGCCATGCAAAGCCCCCGCGTCTATGTCGTGAGCGATGTGCGGCTATATCGAGAAGGCCTGACTCGCTGCCTGGCCGCACAGGGCGATCTGAGCGTGATCGGCTCCGGCCCCGCTGCCGATGCAGTGGAGCGGATCGCTCGCCTGTCGCCCGACGTGATGCTGCTGGACCGGGGCTCCGAGCACAGCCTGGGCCTGCCGAGTTCCGCTTTCGCCGTTTCGCCCGCCTTGCGGATTGTAGCCTTCGCGGTGGCCGAAGTCGCGGCCGATGTGCTGGCCTGCGCGGAAGCGGGCATCTGCGGTTATGTCCCGAGAGATGCCTCGGTAGAGGATGTGGTCGCAGCTGTTCTGCGCGCCGTCAGCGGTGAGCTTGTGTGCTCGCCCCGCATCGCCGCCATGCTGTTCGAACGCGTGGCCGTGCTGTCGGTCGAGCGCAGCAGCATGCCGCCGGCATTGGAATCGCTTACGCCGCGGGAACTGCAGATCGCCGCACTGGTCGCCCGCGGCCTACCCAACAAGGCCATCGCGCGAGAATTGCGGTTGGAGCCAACAACGATCAAGAACCACGTCCACAACATCCTTCAGAAGCTGAAGCTTCATCGCCGAGGCGAGATCGGCGTACCGCGCCTTGCCGCATCCTGGCCCTCCGCCCGCTCCGGCGAACCCGCTCGGAAGGTGCGTCCATCGCTCTAGCGGCAGGCTCGCCGCTGGAGCGGCCCATGCACCGCCCCGATCCGCTCGACCTTCCAAACGTCACTCGCTCTGACATGCGGCCGAACTGCACGCGTCCGCGAGCAGCGTGCATGCCTGAGATTGGTACCCCGATGGCATCGTGGTCCGGATCATTCGGTCCATACCGCAGCCTGAGCTAAAGAAGCACCGCAAGGCAATCCAGCGCAGAAAGACGGATTATCCAATCGCATCGCGACTCTGCGGCGGAAAGCGGCTCCATCCAACCGGGGCGGGCCCCAGCCTGAAGCCTCGGGAGCATGGTCCGGCCCATCACGTGGCCCGCCAACTGAACCATTCGGCTCAAGCGTCGCGATGCGCACTGCGCCAGGATGAATGCCTGATCTGCAGTTCAGGGCGTGCGAATCCTGATCGCGGGAATGTCGAACATGCTGTCCAACATCGTCGCCGCGGTGATCGATCAGATACCTGACAGTGTGGTGGCAGGCCGCTCCGACACGCGTGACCACCTGTTCTCCGACGTGCGCCTCATGAATGCCGACGTGGTGGTGGTGCAGGATGAAAATCCAGACAAGATCGACAGCTTCCTCGCGCTGCTGCGCCGCTTTCCCGCGTTGCTTGTCGTCGCGATCACCGCCGATGGCACCGCCGGCTATCTGCACGAGCTTCGCCCGCATACCACCTATCTGGCGGAACTGTCCGCTGCAGCGTTGCAGGTGGCTTTGGGTGGCGACCACCAGAGGACCATCAACTGATGGGCGGTTACACTGTGGTGGCTGATGCCAGCCACGCCATCGCCGCCGACTCCAACCTAGTCAGCCTGATCAACAGCGAATCATTGATCTCGCTAGAATCCCCGGCCGAACACATAGACAACAAGGACAGCGCGCTGCTGTCGATTTATCTGCATCGGATCGGCGAGGATCGGTTCATGAAGAACCGCCCGCTGGCAGAAGGGCCAGGCGGTTCTCAACGCCGGCCGCCGCGCACGCTCGATCCGATGCCGGCGTCGCACGCCGCCGCGGAGCGTGCGGACGAGTACTTGTCATGATTGTCGAGGCGATGGCCCTGCTCCTCAGGCAGCTCAATGAGTATATCGCGCAGGTTGACGCCAGCGCCGGTGGGCCCGTTCAGGCCATCTGGGGCAACATCGCTCAGCTCGATCGCACGGAGGTCGCGACGGAACTGGACAACCACGTCGTCCTGAGCCTCGTGAATCTCGAGGAAGAGCGGGCGCTCAAGAACGGGAGGGTCGCCGCCACCCTCAGTACCGGCGACGTTGGTTACACGAACCGCCCGTTTCACCTCAACCTGTTCCTGCTGTTTACAGCGAACTATCGCAACTACGGGACTGCTCTCAGGCGTCTCGCGCAAGTGCTGACGTTTTTCCAGGGCAAGCAGAAGTTTACGTTCGCCAATTCTCCCGGCACAAACCCGCCACTAGGCGGGATCGTGGAGTTCTCGCTGGCCATGGATCTGCTCTCGCTCAGCTTCGAGGAAGTGAATCACCTCTGGGGATTCCTTGGCACGAGGCAAAGTCCTTCGGCCATTTTCCGGGGCCGGCTGGTCGTCGTTTCCGACCAGCGCCTCCTCGAAACGGCCGCGAGAATCCAGGACCTCGAAGTCATTGGCCGGGGTGTCGGAGCATGATTCGCTACCGTCCCTTGTTCGACGTCGACATCGCGCACGACTACTTCCTGAGCCGTGGGGATGTCGTGGTCGAAGCGCAGCCGGATGCCGATCAGACGGCTCTTGCCAATCTGTACTCCGCCGGTGACTTTTTCGAGGTATTTCCCGACGACGCCACCATGTCGGTGCTGGCCGGGCACAAGATGGCCTTTAGGGCCACGGCGACGGGATTTGGCGTGGCCGTGCAGCTGGATCCATCGGCGAACGACACTCGGCCGATGGTTCCGCCAGCCGACGATCTCAGGCTGACGTTTGTTCTGCGACTCACTGACCCGCAATTTGGCAACTACACGGAGCTTGGTCCGGTGACGACGAGCTTCTACCGGTTCAGCAACGCCTCGCAGAACCGGACGGCGGGAGTGAATTTCCTCTCCAGCCGCGCGTCGACGTTCGCGACCACGCGACGCTATGTCGCCGGCGAAGTCTTCCTGCAGGCGGCGGCACCAACCTTCAATCTATTTGTCGCACTGCGGGACACCGGGCCCTCGGCGACGCCGGTTCCTGCCGATTGGCGGCGCGTTCCGGCGGATACATTCAACGCGGCCACGACCTACCAGGCGGGCGCGCTCGTGCTATCCAGCAATTCGCTGTTTCGAGCGCTCGTCGACAGCCCCAGCACAGACCTCACCAATGCCGCTCAATGGCAGCCCGCCGGCGAGCTGGGCAATCAGTACGTCACGGTCGCCGACGCCCTCCTGCCGGTCTCCAGCCTTTTCGACCTCGACATCACTGGTCTGGCCGTGTCGCAGGCGACCGTCCGCGCATTTTTTTCCGCCGGAACCGTCGCGGCGACCGAGCAGACGTTCACGGCGGAGCAGGGCACGCTGCGCCAGGTGCAGGTCGATCTGCGCGGGCTTACGGCGGGTCCTTACCGAGTCGAGATCGTCGGCGCCTCCGGTGCCGTCATCCACGGGTTCTCGTGCTATCTCGCGCCCGCGGCCAGGAGCGAGAACTGGTTCGGCGTCATCGACGTCGGAGTGGGAACCGGCGACTTCGCGCTGTTGAACGCCGACGGCACGTTGCGCTCTCCTCACTACGTGCTGCGGTTCCTCAACCGCGCGACTCGTTGGCGCTACATCTTTCCGTCGGCGCAGACGGTCGGCGCCGGCGGCGAGGTGGTTCCTCAAGCCGGCAACAACCGCATTCTCGTCACGCCTGCGCCTCGTCCGCTGACGCGCTTCGGCAGCGGCTCTCGACTGCAGGCGGATTCCCCGGCGAACGAAGAAATTCTCCTGCCGGCCCCTGAAGTGAAACAGATCCGGCGCGAGAACGCCGAATGGTTTTCCGAAACCTATGTCCCCAACTTCACAGTAGGACCCTGACACATGGCTCTGAATCTGAGAACGCCAGGCGTCTACGTCGTCGAGGAATCCAAGTTTCCACCGTCGGTGGTTGAGGTCGGAACCGCCATTCCCGCCTTTGTCGGCTACGCCAGCGCGACTCAGTACTTGGGCGAGAACCTCCTGAACCGACCGGTCGCCGTGAACAATCTGCTCGAGTTCCAGGCGATCTTCGGCCCGCCGCCGCTCATTGGCAATTTTTCCGTGGCAGTGGATGAGGTGGGCAACGTCGTCGGCGCGATCGCCGATCCGAATGCCGGCGCGAACGCCAGGTTCCGCCTCGCATATGCGATGCGTCAGTTCTACGACAACGGCGGCGGCCGGTGTTACGTCGTCAGCATCGGGAACTACAGCGCCAGCGCGCTTCCCGGCGACATTGCCGACGCTCACTTCGCGGGACTCGACGCGTTGGCGCGGGAAGACGAGCCCACGCTGCTGGTCTTTCCCGACTTGAGCGGTATGGCGCCGGCGGACGCGACTAATGCGGGGCAAGTCGCGGCCGTCCGAGCGTCGTATCACTCGGTGCTTGTTCAGGCGCTCAATCAGTGCGCGACGCTGGGCGATCGCTTCCTGATCTGCGACTTGTGGGACGGCGCCGCGGTCGGCAGCGCGGGAATCACGGCGTTCCGCAACGGCATCGGCACGCGGAACCTGAAATACGGCGCGGCCTATCACCCGTTCATCGAGACCACCATGCCGTGGAATTGGGATGAGGGCACGATCACCGTCTCGCAGCTCGCGCGCCGCAACGATGACGGGACGTTTACGCGGCCGAGCCCTCATAACGGCATGTCCCTGACGGCGCTCAGGACGGACGCCAACAACCCGAATCCTTTGATCTACGCCAACGTCCGCAGCGAGCTGAGCCTGTTCAGCGTCGTCCTGCCGCCGGCCGCCGCCGTCGCCGGCGTGTACGCGACCGTCGACAGAACGCGAGGCGTCTGGAAGGCCCCTGCGAACGAGAGTCTCGCATCGGTGAGTTCGCTGACGGTGGCGATCGACCAGGACCTTAACGACAACATGAACGTCGACACCAGCGGCAAGTCGATAAACGCCTTGCGCGCGTTCGCGGGCAAGGGATTCCTCGTCTGGGGCGCCCGCACGCTGGCCGGCAACGACAACGAGTGGCGGTACGTGTCGGTTCGCCGCTTCTTCATCATGGTCGAAGAGTCGTGCAAGGACGCCACCGAGCCTTTCGTGTTCGAGCCGAACGATGCCGGCACGTGGGTGAAAGTCAAGGCGATGATCGAGAACTTCCTGGTCGTGCAATGGCGCGCGGGCGCATTGGCCGGAGCGAAGCCCGAAGACGCATTTTACGTGAAAGTGGGGCTCGGCACGACCATGACCGCCCAGGACATTCTCGAAGGCCGGATGATCGTTGAGATCGGCATGGCCGTGGTCCGTCCAGCCGAATTCATCGTCCTGCGCTTCTCTCACAAGATGCAGGAGGCCTGAGCCGGATCATCGCGCATGGGCAATCTATAGCAGACGAAGACAGAACAGCGAGTCGCCATGCCTTACAAAACACCCGGAGTGTACGTCGAAGAAATCACCACGCTGGCACCGTCGGTGGTTGCTGTCGAAACCGCCATTCCAGCCTTCATCGGGTACACGGAGACCGCGACGGACGACGGCAGAAACAATCTCAGATTGGTTCCGACGCGTATCAAGTCGCTTCTCGAGTATCAAGCGTTCTTCGGCGGCGACTTCGTACCGGCCACGTACCAGGTGGTGCTGGACACAACCGCGGGCAACACCGTCGGGGCGGTGTCGCCGCGAAATGCAGGCGGTACGGAGCGCCGGTATCACCTCTTCAACTGCGTGCGCCACTACTACGCCAACGGCGGCGGCCCCTGCTACATCGTCTCGGTCGGTTCGTACTCTGACGCACCGGCTCTTGGTACCGTCACGACCGGGTTGCTTGGTGGCCTGACCAGCGTCGCACCTGTCGATGATCCGACGCTGCTGGTGTTTCCCGACAGCGTGTCGCTGTCCGTTGCCGAGATGGGCTCGTTGCAGGTCGCGGCGCTGGCGCAGTGCGAACTGCTGCAGGACCGGTTCGTCATCATGGATCTGTGTCAGGGAGATCAACCCGCTTCTCTGGCGGTCGACCCGATTGCGAATTTCCGCCAGAACGTCGGCACGAACAGCCTTAAATACGGAGCCGCGTATTACCCGTGGGTCCGGACGATTTATGTGCCGGACGTCCATTTTCGCCAGCTGAGCCTGGTGACGCCGACCTCGGTCGCGATTCCCAACGCCACGATCGACAGCCTGACAGGTGACGCCGTTCTCGATGCCCTGGTGCCGGCCGTGCGCACGGCCGATGGCACCGTCGGCACGGTGGTGGGCGCCGTCAACGTGACCGGCATGACGAACCCTGGCGCGCTGACGCTGAACCGCGCCAACTTCGCGCAATTGCCGGATCAGTTCGCGATGCTGCTCGACAGGTTGCGGCAGTTGCCTGCCGCCGCGCCGGACGTGGATGTGCGGCAGCGGTTCGGCAATCTCCTGGTGCTCGCTCGCGCCATTGCCCTGGGCTTGCGCACGCTTGACACGACCGCCGGCCTGCCGGCGCCGCTAACCCTGGCGATTACGGATCTGCGCTCGGATGACGACCTCAGGGGGGCGATTTCCGGACTGGTCGCGTACGAGAAGAACGCCGGCGTGATGAGCGCCGTGTCGGCCACTCGAGCGGTGGCTGATGTGGCGACCGACTACGCGAGCCTCAACGGCTCGGACTGGATTAGGCCGAACGCCAACGTCGGAGTGATTGCCGCCAGCGCCGATGTGTTCACGGGCGCCAACCTGCGCGAGACCGCACTCAACGCGGCGGTAGCTGTGCGCAGGTTCTTCGACCCGCTCGCCGCGGCGATGCTCTCGCTCTTCTCCGCGGCCGACTTCATCGCCGGAGAGGCCGAGAAGCAGCTGTTTGCACGGCACCCGGTCTTCGGCGACATCGTCAGCCAGGTGACCCGGACGATGGTGTTCCTCCCGCCGTCCGGCGCCGTCGCCGGCGTCTACGCCGCTGTTGATCGGACACGCGGCGTGTGGAAGGCGCCGGCCAACGTCTCGCTGGCCGACGTGAGCGGTGTCGCCGTGAAGGTCAACGACCAGATCCAGGAAGACCTGAACGTCACGAGCACCGGCAAGAGCGTGAACGCCATCCGCGTGTTTGCCGGAAAGGGCTGTCTGGTCTGGGGCGCGCGTACGCTCGCCGGCAACGACAACGAATGGCGCTACGTGCCGGTGCGGCGCTTCTTCAACATGGCCGAGGAGTCGATCAAGAAGGCGACCGAGCCGTTCGTCTTCGAGCCCAACGATCGAGGCACATGGGTGCGCGTGCGGGCGATGATCGAGAACTTCCTGACCGTCCAGTGGCGGCAGGGCGCGCTCGCAGGCGCGGTACCGGCTCAGGCGTTCTTCGTCAAGGTGGGTCTGGGCGAGACGATGACCTCGCAGGACATTCTCGAGGGCCGGATGATCGTCGAAGTTGGAATGGCCGTCGCGCGACCCGCCGAGTTCATCACCCTGAGATTCTCGCAAAAGATGCAGACGTCGTGATGATCGCGTATCGCGGGTGACCGCAAGCGACCGAGGAGATGACACATGGCTGACTACCCGATGCCGAAATTCCACTTCCAGGTGCAGTGGGGCGGCACCAAGATCGGCTTTACCGAAGTCACCGGTCTCGAGGTGACGACGGAAAAGATCGAATACCGCGATGGGGCGAGCAAGGAATATCACAAGACCCGCATGCCGGGCATGCAGACCTTCGGCGACCTGACGCTCAAACGCGGCGTGTTCGCCGGTGACAACGAGTTCTACTCCTGGTGGAACACCGTCGCGCTGAACACGGTGGAGCGTCGCGACATCACGATCAGCCTGCTCAACGAGTCGCACGAGCCCGTCGTGGTGTGGAAGGTCAAGAAGGCGTGGCCGACGAAGGTCACGTCGACCGATCTGAACGCCTCCGGCAACGAGACGGCGATCGAAACCCTGGTGCTCACGCACGAGGGCCTGACCATGGAGAACGGGTGAGGCATGGATCTCGACTACCCGCATCCGCATCCCGGGTTTCATTTTCTGGTGGTCTTCGAGCTGCGTCCGCAGTTCCCGAATGACGTGCGCTTTCAGGAGGTGTCGGGCCTGACCGTCAGCACGGAGTTCGAACCCTGGCCGGAGGGCGGAGAAAACCGCTTCACGCACCAGCTGCCCAAGAGCCTGCAGTTTGGCGAGCTCGTGCTGAAGCGCGGGAAGTTTCTGGGTTCGGGAATCCTGCACTGGGCGCGTAAGGCGATGGAGCAGTTCCAGTACAAGCCGACCAATCTGATGATCTCCCTGCTCAACGACGATCACCTGCCGCTCTACAACTGGTACGTCGTGAACGCTGTTCCCAAGCGTCTGGAGATCTCGGGAATCAATGCCGCGAACAACGAGATTCTCGTCGAGACGCTTGCGCTGAACTACCAATACTTCAAGTACTACGACCCGGCGAGCATCAAGCTCGATGCAGCGGCGAGCCTCACCGCCGGCGTCAGCATCGGTTTGTGAACTCCATGCCCATCGAAATCCGCGAGCTCGTCATCCGCGCCACGGTCGACCCGACGGGGGAGGCGCTCAACAACGGCTGCGGGCCCTCGTCGTCGAAGGCCGGAGGCAAGTCGGCATCTGGCTCGCGTGCGGGGGGCGATGACGACGTGGTGCAGAGCTGCGTCCGCGAAGTTCTGCGCATCCTCGAAGACAAGCACGAGCGGTGACATGGGGTTGTTCGACAAAGCCAAGCTCGAAAAGCTGACGCTGCGCGCGTTCAAGCCCGCCGGCAAGCCGGACGAGCCGCGACAGGTTTCGGACGCCCCCCAGGACAGCTATACGGTTCAAGTCAACCCGAGCAGCTACTCGCTCAACCGCCTGGTGAACTACACGTATCATCGCGGCCTTGGCTTCACGGCGAGCGAGGCGAAATTCGCAGACACTGCACCCGTCCATCTCGAGTTTGAATTCCTGTTCGACGGCACGGGCGTGGTGCCCAAGCCGTCGACGCTTGGAGACATTCCGCTCGTCGGAGCCATCGCCTCGGCGCTCGCGCCGGACGCGCCGTTCGTCGTCATGGACGAGATCAAGAAGTTCGAGATGGTCGTGCACGACTACTCCAGCGAGGAGCACCGCCCGCGCGCGGTGCTCCTGGTCTGGGGAAGTCTGACCCTCCCGTGCGTGCTGTCATCGGTCGACTACCGCTACACGCTGTTCAAGGAGGACGGCACGCCGCTGCGCGCGGTGGCGAAATGCGTGTTCTGCGAGTCCATTCCCGGCGCCGAGCGCGTTCGTCGGGAAAACGCCAGATCGCCCGATCTCACGCATCTGCGTGACGTGCGAGACGGCGATACGTTGCACTTGCTCGCCTACGACGTCTACGGGAACGGCCAGCTCTATCTCGAAGTGGCTCGCGTCAACAAGCTGGTCAACTTCCGCCGTCTGCGGCCGGCGAGCCGGCTCACGTTTCCGCCGCTCGACAAAAAGGTGGCGGCGTCATGAGCTCGCTGCCGTTCACCGCCGCGACCGACGTCGTGACGCTGACGATCAGCGTCGACGGCACCGAATTGCCGAGAACGGTGCCGATTCTTGGCGTCGAGGTCCTCAACCAGGCGAACCGGATTCCGTATGTGCGGCTGCGCATCGGCGACGGCGATTCCGCCCGCGGTGATTTTCCTCGGAGCAGCGGCGATCTGTTCGTGCCGGGCGTTCCGCTGTCCATCAGCGCCGGCTATCACGGCAAGGTCGAGGCGATTTTCAGCGGCGTCGTGCTCAGTCAACGCGTTGTCGTGCGGCGCGGCTCCTCATGGCTCGAAGTCGAGGGCCGCGACGCGGCGTTCAAGATGACGCTGGTTCGCAGGAACCGCTACTTCGAAAAGCAGAGCGACAGCGACGTCGTGGGAACGCTGCTGAACGACTACTCGGGCGACGGCGTCTCGGCCGGCGATATCACCTCCACGAGCGTCGTTCACCCGCAGCTTCTGCAGTACCAGGCTACCGACTGGGATTTCATGATCAGCCGGCTGGAAGCGGCCGGCCAGATCTGCTTCGTCGACGGCGGCAAAGTCAGCAGCACCAAACCGTCGCTTTCGGGCAAGCCGGTGGCGGATCTGGGCTTCGGCGCGACGGTGCTCGAGCTCGATGCCGAGATCGACGCGCGAACGCAAACGGGAGGCGTTCGGGCACTCGCGTGGGATCCATCGGGGCAGTCCCTTCTCGACGTCTCCGCGACAGATCCGCAGTGGACCGGCAACGGCAACCTCAGCGCGGAGAAGTTGAGCGGAGCCGCCGGCCGCAAAGAGGATCTCCTCTGGCACGGCGGCGCGCTCGCGTCGGATGAACTGCAGTCGATCGCGGACGGCGCGATGTTGCGCGCGCGCCTCGCTGCCGCGCGCGGGCGCGTGCGGTTTCCAGGGGTGACGGCCGTGAAGCCGGGTTCCGTGCTGACGCTCTCCCGGCTGAGCGACCGGTTCAACGGCACAGTGTATGTCACCGGCGTGCGCCACGAGTTCACCGGCGGCAACTGGACGACCGACGCCGAGTTCGGGTTGCCGCGCGAAACGCACGCCGAGCGCGTCGCGATGAGCCATCTGCCGGCTGCGGGACTGGCAGCCGCGGTCCACGGCCTGCAGGTCGGCATCGTGACCGAGCTGGCCGGCGATCCGGGCAAAGAGCATCGCATTCGCGTCAAAGTCCCGCTCGCGGGCATGGACGAACAGGGCGTCTGGGCGCGTGTGGCGACGCTCGATGCTGGCGATCAGCGAGGGACCGTGTTCCGGCCCGAGAAGAAGGACGAAGTGGTGCTAGGCTTTTTTCATGCCGACCCAGGGCAGCCCGTAGTGCTCGGCATGCTCCATAGCAGCTCGAAGGTGCCGCCGCTCACGCCGACCGACGATAACGACCAGAAGGGGTACGTCTCGCGCAGCAAGGTGGCCCTGCGGTTCGACGACAAGAAGAAGGTCGCGATCCTGGAGACGCCCGGCGGCAACCGCCTCACCCTGAGCGACGACGACGGCGGCATCAAGCTGGAGGATCAGAACGGCAACGCGATCGTGATGAGCAAGGACGGCATCGCGCTGACGAGCGACAAGAAGGCCGTGACGATCAAGGCCAAGTCGGATCTCAAGGCCGAAGCGATGAACGCGGAAATCAAGGCGGGCGGCGGTGTGACGGTCAAGGGCAGCGGCAAGGCGGAGATCTCCAGCAGCGGCAAGCTGACCGTGAAGGGCTCGATGGTCATGATCAACTGACGGGGAAGAAATTCATGCCTCCAGCAGCGCGAGCCGGCGACATGCATGTGTGTCCGATGGTGACGGGCGTCGTGCCGCACGTCGGCGGGCCGGCATTGCCGCCTGGCGAGCCGACCGTCCTGATTGGCGGAATGCCTGCGCTGCGCGTGGGAGACATGCTCACGTGCACGGGACCGCCCGACACCGTGGCCGCAGGAAGCGGAACCGTGACCATCGGCAGCATGCCGGCAGCCCGGCTCGGCGACCAGACCGCGCACGGCGGCAGCATCGTCCTCGGCTGCTTCACGGTGATGATCGGAGGCTGACGTTGGCGGACGACCAGCAATTCCTCGGCAGGGGATGGGGCTTTCCGGTGACCTTCGGCAACCAGGGCCGGGCGGTCACCATGGCGGAGGCGGAAGAGGACATCCGCCAGAGCCTCGAGATCCTGCTCTCCACTCACGTCGGCGAGCGCGTGCTCAATCCGACGTTCGGCTGGAAGCGGGACTCGCTGATGTTCGAGCCGCTCGCGACGTCGTTCGCCGCGTATCTCGCGCGTGAGATCGAGACGGCGATTCTGTTCTTCGAGTCCCGGATCGAGCTCAACACTGTCAACTTCGAGAGCGAGCCCGACCAGGAGGGGCTGGTTCTGATCAGGATCGACTACACGGTTCGAACGACGAACACGCGCACCAATCTCGTGTACCCGTTCTACGTCACCGAGGCGATCAACGCATGACCACGGACCTCTTCCGGCGTTACGGGAATCTGCTGCGGTCGAATGGGACCAACCAGCTGCAGCGCCTGTTGCCGGCGCTCGACGCCGATTACATCGTGCCCGACGAGCGGTCGTTCTCGGATCTGGTTGAGTACGCGCGGAACGTGGCGGCCGAAGTGCGTTACTACGATCTGAGCGGCCAATCCACCGGTGACTGGACTCCGTTTGTGGAGCCGCTCGTGGATCCCGCCACCAGTCAGGTCCTGCCCACGCCGCGGCTCGAATCCGTCCTGGACACGCGCACGGACTGGCCGCCGCACCTGGTGCTGTTTCTCGCCTTCCTCAAACAGTTCCAGAACCTGCAAGGCGATCTCAATCAGCTCACCGAAAAACACCTCCGCTACTACTACGAGACGCAGCTGGGCCTGCAACTGCGCTCGGCCTCGGCCGACGACGTTCATGTCCTGTTCGAGCTGGCGCGGAATGCGGACCCGACGCTCATTCCGGCAGGCACGCTGCTGGATGCCGGGAAGGACGACAAGGGGCGTCCGGTGGCCTACGCGACGCAAAACGAGCTGGTCGTCTCGGCGGCCACGATAAGCGGCATTCAGCGATTGGTGATCGAGCAGGATCGCCGCCTGAACCGCCGCTTCTTCGTCGCCGACGGCTTCACCGATCTTGAAGGCCCCAGCAAATTCACGTTCGGCCGGGGACAACTCGATCTCGATGCAACCCAGCGCTTCATGACCGAGGCGCCATTGGGATTCGCGGTGGCGGCGCCGATCCTGAGTCTGGCCGAGGGTGAACGAACCATCAAGCTGCTCGCGCATCTCGCTGTGCCGCCGTCGCCAGTGGTGGCACAGAACATCGAGTATGCGCTCGACGTGACGTTGACGGGCGCCAAAGGTTGGCTGGCGGCCGACCGCATTCAGGCGAGCCTGATCGCCGATTACCACGGTTCAGGAAAGCCGGCGTTCTCGCTCACGGTGACGCTCGGCGAACCCGCGGCGGCGGTTGTCCCGTTCGACCCGGCGCTGCACGGACCAGGGCCGTCGCTCGGTCGTCCGCTGCTGCGCTGTCTGATCAAGGGCGACACTGGCATCTACGACGCGCTCGACGGCCTCGTCGTCGAGAAAATCGAGCTGTCGGTCGCCGTCACGGGCGTCCGCACTCTGGTGGTCCAGAATGCGGATGGCCCTCTAAACGCCAGTCAGGCCATGCCGCTGTTTGGCAGTCGGCCGCAGATCGGCGACCCTTTTTATATCGGCAGCGCCGAAGCGTTCGGCAAGAGGCTGACCTCGCTCGACCTGCGCCTCGAATGGAAATCGCCTCCGGAGGATCTCCTCGATTATTATGGCGGCTATCTAGATACCGTCGGCAACCTGACCCCAGCGAGCTTCCAGAACCTATTCACGGCCGACGTCGATCTGCTATACGAGCGCTCGTTCCGACGCCTTCTGGTCACCCAGCCGTTGTTCGCGCCGGTCGCGACCGATCCCAGGACGATTTCGGCCGATCCCAGCGCGTTCAACTCGGCGTTCGCCCAGACGCAGTATCTGGAGCAACCGGATCTGGAACAGGCGGATTCGTTCGCTGCGGGTAGCAGCTATGGCTTCGTGCGGCTGGTGCTCGGCAGCCCCACACGCAGTGATCTTGCCGAGAACGCCACCACCGTGCCATTCGAAGCGTTCGGTCACAGTGCGTTCTCCCAGCGTTACACAAATCAGGCGATTGCGCTGAGTCAATGGACGTCGGCGGTGGGGGCAAAACCGCTGTTGCCGAACGAGCCTTACACGCCGGTGCTCAAGGGGCTGTCCCTCAACTACAGCGCGACGGCGGATCTCGTCCCGGGCGACGTTCACAGCGCCGCCACATTTCTGATCGTCGGTCCTTTCGGCGCCACACGGGCGGGCGGGCGGGCGGCCGCGCGGGTGGTGCCCCAGATCGACGGGCAGGCGGCGCTGTACCTCGGCATCGAGCACATGCAGCCGCCCGCGAACCTCTCGCTGCTGTTCCAGATCGACGTCGGCGCCACCAGCTCGGCGCAGGTGCTGAAGCCCGGCGAGACGGAGTGGAGCTGCCTCGCAGCTGGAGATTCGTGGCAGGCCTTGGCCTCATCGGCCGTGCTCAACGACAGCACCGAAGGCTTTCAGAAGCCCGGCGTGATCACGATCACCGTCCCGCGAGAGGCGACCGTTGACCACGACAGCCTGAAGCCGGGCCTCGTCTGGCTACGCGCGCTCATCAAGCGTGCGCCAGAGAGCGCCTCGAAAACCGTGGACGTGAAGCCGAACGCGGTGCTGGCGCGGTTTCAGCCCGGCGCCGGCCTCACGCTCGAAGACTACGAACAGCACCTGGTCACCGGGTTGCCGGCCAACACCATCACGCGCCTCGTGCGGCGGAACGCTAACGTGCCGCGAGTCCAGCAGCCGAACCCGTCGTTCGCCGGACGGGTCCACGAAGGCAACTCTGAGTACTTCCGGCGCACCAGCGAGCGACTGCGCCACCGGAACCGCGCCGTGACCGCGTGGGATCTGGAGCATCTCGTGCTCGAAGCTTTTCCCGAAGTCTTCAAGGTCAAGTGCCTGCCACGCACGGATACGACCGGATCGTTCAAAGCCGGTGAGGCCGCGCTGGTCGTCGTGCCGAACCTGCGCCGCGCGGACGCGATCAACAACCTCGAGCCGCGGCCCAGCGTGGTGCTGCTGGAGGAAATTGAGGAGCGTGTGACCGGACTGGTGTCGTCGTTCGCCACCGTACACGCGATCCAGCCCGTATTCGAGCGTCTTCGTGTCGAAGCCGACGTCGTGTTCAATGCCGGCCGCGACCCTGGATATTACGCGGGAATCCTGAACGACGACCTGAAGCGGTTCTTGTCCCCGTGGGCGTACGAGGACGGTGAAGACATCCTGTTCGGCGCCCGAATATACCGTTCGGACATTCTGGCATTCGTGGAAGGGCGCAACTACGTCGATCACGTGACCGGTCTCAAGCTGTATCACAGCTTCGACGGCCCGTCGCGCGACGGCATCGGCACGATGAGAATCGGCGTGGATTTCTTCGTCCGCGCCAAACCGCGGCCGGCCATCGCCGAAATGGTCATCGCGGACGACTTCGTCGTCGGGCGCGGCGTCGAGGTCGCCGAGACCGTTCAGCCGCAGGCGATCCTCGTGTCGCACGCACAGCACCTCATCACGCCGGTGGCTGCCGGCTCTGAAGTGTGCCCGGGCGTGACCAGGCTCGGCATCGGCTACATGACCGTCGGACTAGATTTCATCGTGCAGCCGGAGCCCGCGCCATGACCGACGCTTCGGCGTTCCTCTCATTCACCCAGCAAGCGTGGCGGAGAAACTTATGACCGAACGAGCGCGAGACTTTCTCAAGACCCAGTTCAGGGACGGCGAGCGGCCGTCGGGATCGGATTTCGCCGATCTGATCGACAGCGTCGTCAACAAGCAAAATGACAATGTCTCATTCGACAGCGACGGGAACCTCGTGCTGACCCGTGGCGTGCGACTGGGTGACAGCGCCAGCACCGTCGCCGGCGGACTGCGATTCAACAACAACCAGCTCCAAGTCTTCACTGGCGGCGCCTGGGTCAACGTATCATCCGGCGGTGGCGGCGGGTTCCAGCCGCCTTCGACGACGCCCCCGCCCCCGGCGCCGGTGGTCCACAATGGGAACGTTGGCATCGGAGCCTTTACGGCAGCTCCGACGTTCCTCCTCGAGGTGCCCCTCGACGCCAACAACGGCCCCGCCAATCAGGTGCGCTTTGGCAACGTCGTGTGCTCCAACGGCGCCGGCCTCAACAATCGAGATTTCGCCGTCTTTGCCCATCAGCAGCATGCAGCGACGAATGTCGTCAACAGCAATTTCGCGTTGCGGCAGTCACCCGCCGGCGACGTGCAGCTGAATGCAGCGACGAATCAGCCCGTCAGCATCCGCCAGGGGGGCGTGTCGGTGCGTCTGGGAATATCCGTCGGCGGCCATGTGATTGTGGGTGGTGACAGCGATCTGCAGGGTGCGCCGGCGACGGCCACTTTCCAGGTTAACGGAGACGTCTTCAAGGCCCCGAGCAACGTGTGGGGGACCTCGGATGCACGCGTCAAGGAAGACGTGCGTGATCTCGATCTCGGGTTGTCCGCGTTGCGCCAGGTGCGGCCGGTACGCTTCCGTTACAACGGGCGCGCCGGTACGCCGGCGGGGCGGGTCGATATGGGCATCATCGGCCAGGAAATCGAGACGATCGTTCCGGAGACCGTCCAGCGGGTCAGCGTCGCGGGCGATCCAGAGCTCGACGACATGCGTGTCTTCGATCCTGCGGCGCTGACGTACGTCTTGATCAACGCCGTGAAGGAGCTTGCTGACAGGGTCGAGCACCTCGAGCAGGCGCTCGTGGCGGCGACGGTATCGGCGGTGGATCCGGCGCCGGTAGCGGCGTGAGGCTCGTGTAGCACCATGAGCGAGCCGGCTGCCATCTCGAGCGCGCCCCCTGCACGGGTGTCGATGAACTACGCCGCCCTCCGCGAGGGCGGCATGGAGTTGATCCGCAGGTGGGCCGGTCAGAGCTGGACCGATCACAACATTCACGACCCCGGCATTACGATCCTGGAAGCGTCCAGCTATGCGATGACCGAGTTGGGGCTGCGCCTCCAGCAGGACGTCGCCGATTTGCTGCGGAGCGGCGAATCGATCAGGACTCCAGACTTGGTTCCCGCCGATCGCGTGCTGCCGGTGGGTCCGATCACGCCGCAGGATCTGCGGCGCGTGCTGCTCGACCATCCACTCGTCAGCGACGCGCAGTTGTCCCTGCCCGCCGACGGTGAGGTGCTGCTCTACGGTCCGCCGCTGACGTACACCCCCGGCACGTCGAGGATCCGGCCGGGCGGCCTGTACGAGGTGCTCGTCGAACTGGCCGACCGCGAACTGAACAGCAACACGTACTCGTTCAAGGTCCCCTAGGGCGGCCAGAACTACGACGTGGATCTCGCGCTGCCGTTCTGGGACGATTCGGAGGCCGCGCCGTTCCGGCAAGGCGCGGTCGTGACCGGCGCCGCAATGGTCCTCGATGCCGGCCAGGCCTGGCGTGCGCTGCCGGAGCCGCAGAGTTACTTCGGGAAGATCGACATCAGCTACACCACGCCCGGCGGGCCGGATCACGTCGTCACCTGGGCCGTGCTCCAAATCACCACCGTGTTGCCGCCGCCCGGACTCGTCCCGCCCGCATTCTTGGGGGACGCGCAAGCGGCCGTGGAGTCCATCGCGGCGGGGCCGCAGCCTGCGCCAGTCATTCAATTTGCCGACCGCGCGCGACGGGCCGCCGCGGACGTCAGCCAGCTGCAGACCTATCTCGCCGGCTGGCGCAATCTTGGCGAACAGGCCGTTCGAATCGGCGTGCCCCGCGTGCAGGAAATCGCGGTGCGCGCGCGCATCGAGGTCACGGGCGGCATCGACATGGAGCGGCTCCTGGCCAACATCTTCGTCGAGCTGGATTCGACGCTCTCGCCGCGTGTACGGTTCGAGTCGCTCTCCGCGCGCCGGAGCGCGCAGTCCGATTCCGACGTCATCTACGACGGCCCGCTGCTGCGTAACGGGTTTCTGGCGACCGACGCTCTCGACACACCGCATCCGTCGGTGCTGTTTCTGTCGGACGTGTTGCGCGTCATCATGCGCCAGCGAAGCGCCGCCGGGACCGACGTCGTGACCCAGGAGAATCCTGCGGGCCGCGACATCGTCGCCGTGACCGATCTCGCCCTTACGAACTTCATCAACAACCTGCCGATTACGTCCGACGCGGACGATTGTCTGAAGCTAGTTGAAATCGAGCGATATCGGCCGCGACTGAGCATCGCCAAGTCGCGGCTCGTGCTGGTGCGCAACGACTCTGAGGTCCGTTACGACATCGGGCGCGTGGAGCAGCTCGTCGCCGACGCAGTCGGAAAGCTGGATCTGGGATCGCACACGACGGACACGTCGGCCGTCTGGCCGGTGACGAGCGGCGCTCTCTTGCCGGTCGACGAATACACGCCGCTGCAAGAAGAACTGCCGGCCATCTACGGTGTCGGTCAGTCGGTGCTGCCGGACAGTGCGGGGACGAGCCGCCTGGCAGGCGTGCTGCAGCTGCAAGGGTATCTGCTTCTCTTCGAACAGATCCTCGCGGACGTCACGACGCAGCTCGTGAACATCAACCGGTTCTTTTCAGGCGATGCGAGCGAAGACACGACGTACTTCACGAGGCCTCCGTTCGACCTGCCTGGTGTGCCGAAGCTCCTGAGGCGATTTACCCCGGGCGGGAATTGGGCGGCGTTCATCGGCGATCCGAACAACCCCGTCGCCAGCGCATTGCATGCCGCGACGGAAGACCGGTCCGAAGTACTCGATCGGCGAAACCGGATGCTCGATCACTTGCTGGCTCGTCAGGGCGAGGACATGGTGGCGCTCGGGCAGGAGCTGCACCGGTGGGCGCAGCTGGAGCTTGCCGCGGTGAATCTGCCGGTGGGTCAGCAGGCACAGAGCATCGCCGACCGACGTGACGCCGCGAATACGCGACTCGTGCGAATCAAGGCGGCGCTGCTGCACGACGCGCCGGAGCTTAATGCCTTCCGCCTGCTGGCCAACAGCAATCCGCTGCTCGGAGACGCCCGCCCGCTCAGCGTCACGCCTGCCGGGACACAGTTCAGCTGGCACCTTGCGCTGGACAATCAGGAACGGCTGCGCTCCGCCAGCCCGTCCGCCACGGATGTAGCTGCACGCGTCGACGGCCAGAACGCGTTTGCGTTCGCCGCCCGATCCGCACTGTATGAGATCGTCGATATCGGCGGAGGACAGCGACGACTGCATGTGAAGGACGGATTGACACCCGCCGCCCGGGTCGTCGCGGAGAGCTCGCAGATGTTCGCCGACGACGACGACGCCACGGCTGCCATAGCGGACATCGCCGGCCTCTTCGCGCGTGTGCGGATCGAGTCGTCGCCGTCGCCGTTCGAACGACTGGTCGCGCACCAGACCGGCATTCGCAACTTCCGGCGGCGCCACTTGCGGTCGGCAACGAGCGCGAACTTCCTGATCGACGACGACCCTCCCGGAGGAGGGCAGTTTGGAAAGCGTTGGCGTCTGTTCGAGCTGCCTGGGAATACCGGGCAGGTGCTGCTGAACAGCCCGCGGCGTTTCGTCGAGGCCACGGACGCGGCGGCGGTCCAGCTGGCACAGGACTCGATTCGCCAGGTCCTGCGATACGGCATGGACGAATGGAATTACGCCATCGCGACAGCGCCGCTCAACACTTTCACATATCAGCTGAAGGATCCAAGGGATCCATCTGGAACGACGTTCCTCGCGGTTCGCAACGCGCCGTTGGCGTCGACAAGCGATGCCGAGCGGGCGCTCGCGACGACGCTCGATCTGCTGTATCGCAACTACAGCGTCGAGGGGTTCTATCTGATCGAACATCTGCTGCTCCGGCCGCGGAAGGTCGGCGATCCATTCCTATCGCTTCCCGTGGCGCTGGGGGGCGTCGAACCGGATCCCTATAGCCAGCGAATCTCGGTTGTCTTTCCATCCGGATACGCGCGCGACTTCTCGCTGGATCGCAAGACGGCGCCGACGACGCCGGTGACGCCGGATCGATTCCGCGATCCCGAATTCCGGAACCACGCGGAACGCGTAATCCAGCAGGCATGCCCCGCGCATCTGATGCCGACTGTGTATTGGGTCGACCAGGTAACTCCAGGCAGCCCGGTGCGTCCCGGCAGCTTCGACACGTTCGAGCAACGGTATTTCGCCTGGCTCGACACCATCCTCATTCCAGGCGCGCTCGCCGCGACGGTCGACGCCGCGCGCGCGGACATGGTGGAGACGCTGAACGCGATCGCCAATGACACGCCCTAATCGCCATCGCATTCGACGTCAGATCGTCGAACTCGCCGTCGGCGCGGTCGGCGAGGCTCGGGCCGTGCAGCAGCAATTGGCCGCTCCGTTCTGGGAACGCGCTGTGCCGGAGCTGGAAGACGTGTTCGATCGCGCAGCGGGGCCGGACGAGCTGTTGCGGCTCGATCGTTTGGAGCTGGATCTGGGAAGGATTGGCGGCGGCGACTGGCCGGCAGAATTCCGCAGAAAACTTGTCGCGGAGCTTACCCGGAGCCTCGCGCAGTTCACGGCTGTTTCGGAAGCAGACGAGGACGGGCGCGGCGATCCGCGGCCCGCAGAGGCGTGGCGGCAGTTCTTGTTCTTTCTGGCTCACGGCCGCCTGCCGTGGTGGGCCGCCAAGCCGACCAGAACCTGGAACGACCTCTTGTTGACGGGTTCCGAGGCGCGCTGGAATGCGCTGCGCGAAACGGTCCTTTCGGATCCTCGCGCGCGATCACGGCTCGTGTACTCCGTCGACGACGAGTTTCTGGAGCGGGCGATCGCCAGCTGGTCGGGCGTGCTCAATGCGAGTCATGTGCTGGAGCGCCTGACGCCGACACATCTCGGCGGCGATGCGCGACGACCATGGCGGCGGGGATTCTGGATGATCGTGCTCGATTGGATCGCCACGGGCGGCTTTCGCTCGCCCCGCGGCGGCCCGCAGCTCGTGCGCGACCTGATGACCCTGCGTGCCATGTATGAATCAGCCGGCGGGCAGCCCGGACCGTTCCAGCGATCGCCGGCTGACAGCCGCCAGCAAGGAGATCGAAGGCGAACGGTCGACGACGCCGATCTCCCGGATCCGTGGCACGGGTGGTTCCTGTCGCAGGGCGATGCAGTGCTGTTCGAACATGCTGTGACCGAACCCCGCAGCGACACTGAAAAACTCGGGCGCCGCGCACGGATTGAGTCTCCGCCACGAGCGAGCGCTCCCGAAAAGGCGCAGCGCGACGTGGACGACGAGGCGATCTACCTTGGCGGCGCCGGTGTGATTCTCGCGCATCCGTTTCTAGAGCAGCTGTTTCGCGAACGCGGACTGCTGGCGGGCAAGAACTTTCGCGGTCTCGAGGCGCGCGATCGCGCCGTGAACCTGATCAGCTTCATCACTTTTGGTCGCGTGGACATGCCTGAATACGAGTTGGTGCTGCCGAAGGTGCTCTGTGGCGTTCCTCTCGAGGAGCCGCTCGCGCCCGTGCCGCTCGAGGACGACGACCTCGCGGCATGCGAGGCGCTTCTTCGTGCAGTGCTCGAGCACTGGACGGCCCTGCGCAGCAGCTCTCCAGAGTGGTTACGCGAGCAGTTCTTTCTCCGTGAAGGCAAGCTTGAACGCGCGGACTCTGGTTGGCTTCTCACGATTGAGCGGCATGCGCAGGACGTGCTCCTCGCGCGGCTGCCTTGGGGCTGCGGTGTCGTCGCGCCGCCATGGCTGAAAGCGCAGATTTTCGTGCATTGGCTTGACTAAAAAGGAGAGTGCAACATGATCTTCCAGATTCCTTCTTTCCGGATGTCGCCGGCGGAACGGAGCGCAGGCCTGCTGCTGTCGATGATGCTCGTCGCAACCAGCGCTCACGCGGCGGACGTCCAGGACATTACCGTCGGTCCCAAGGTTAACAACTCATGCCCCGGTAACGCGGACTTTTCCTACGGGGCGAAGCCCAACGAGGTCGTAAACCAGACTATCGGGGTCGCTGGTGCGACCGGGGACGTCGAATGGGATTTCTCCAAGGCCGAAACGGACTGCACAACTAGTCCGGCCACTCCGACCATCGCAACGTGCGCCACCGGGAAGCTGACTGTCACAATTCCCAACATGCCCAACCAGACAGTAAGCCAAGCCCAGAAGACAACCCTCACCGGCAACCCCACGGTAGTTGATCCCGGAGGGCATCTGACGTTGCAGGTGGCAGACACCAGCAATAATTGCGCGACGCGCAAATACTTGTTTCATGTGGTGGACGCTAGCGCTACCGGCGGATGGGGCGATCCGCACATGACCACCGTTGACGGCGTGCACTACGATTTCCAAAGCGCAGGCGAGTTCACGGCTCTGAAGCAAGACAAATTCGAAGTGCAGACCCGGCAGAGGCCTGTGCCCACGACGACGGTTCCGGGGCCGAGCGACTACACCGGGCTGGGGGTGTGCGTCTCGACCTACAGCGCCGTTGCTGTACGCATCGGTTCCAACCGTGTCTCGTTGCAGCCAAACCTGAGTGGCCAGCCTGATCCGAGCGGCCTCCAGCTGCGCGTGAACGGCAAATTGGTCTCGCTCACCGACAGCGGGATCGATCTGCGCGCCGGCGGCGTCAGCGATCCCAAGGCCCAGCTCGAAGGCCGCATCGTGAAGGCTGCAGGGGGCGCGTACGAGTTCGACGACGCGTTCGGGACGCAGCTGGTCGCCACGCCTAAGTACTGGGACTCGCAACAGACGTGGTACATGAATCTCAACGTCTATCAGACTTCGGCGACCCAAGGGATTTGGGGCAGGCTGGCTGGTGACAGCTGGCTGCCCGCGCTGCCCGATGGCACGCCGCTCGGACCGAAGCCGGAGTCGCTGTCCCAGCGCTATGAGGTTCTGTACGGAAAGTTTGCCGACGCGTGGCGCGTGACCGATGCCACGAGTCTTTTCGATTACGCGCCGGGCACGAACACGGCAACGTTCACCGACGCCGACTGGCCGCGGTTCAAT
>Ga0126376_10000172_pt1 | contig 30089 bp, 26 predicted proteins | sample PanSoiMetPlot_15_FD_92760 | JGI IMG/M metagenome (GOLD analysis project Ga0126376, IMG submission 92760) | Tropical forest soil microbial communities from Panama - MetaG Plot_15 | ecosystem: Environmental > Terrestrial > Soil > Tropical forest > Bulk soil | place: Panama | collected 2016-02-17 | reverse complement strand
CTCGACGACCTCGAGGGCGTGCTCGATCTGGTGGAGCGAACGCTGCGCGGGGCCGGGTACCTCCTGCCCCTGCAGACTGGCAGCGCGGTTTTGGGAGTGCACCTTCTGGCTGGCGACGCGGAGGCGCAGCGGGCCGCCCGCACCGAGGCGCTTGCGGTCGCGGGCCGACTGTGGGGGGAGCTGGCGCAACGTCCGGGCGCGCACGCGGGCCTGCACGTTCATGTGTTCGTGCACGTCGAGCGGGCGGTCGTTCGCACGAGCGCGGCTGGGCCCGAGATCGTCGGCGGCGCCATCACGCGGATCGGGGCCTGGGCGGCCCAGAAGAGCGCGCCCGGCCTGGTCGCGACGGCGCAGGCGGTGGCCGGGCTGCCTGAATCGGCACGCCGCGGGCTCGTGGTTCAGGGCGACCTGCAGGGGCCCAGCGAATAGGTGCGCGTAAACTGTCAGAACGCGAGCTGGAGCTGGACGCGTACGCGGTGCGAGTAGCGGCTGGCCGCGCCGGGCAGGGCCGGCACCTCGTCATCGACGAGGTACGAGTACTCGAGCTGCGCCTTGAGCGCGCGACCGGCAAAAAGGTAAGAGCCGCCCAGGGTGGTCTCATGGTGCGCCGCGCCCACCAGGCGACGAGCGTCCGAGGACAGGCCGAACCGGCTCGGCTGCGCCCACGAGTAGCGCCCGGCCACCTCGAGACGCCGGGGCAGGAGGAAGTAGCCCGCCTGTCCATAGGCGCCCCAGTAGGTGAGCTTTTCGATCGACTGCGCGGCCCCGAAGTCGTAGCGCCGATAGAACAGCTCGGCCTCGAGCGACGCGCCCCGAAAGCGCGCTGCCGCTTCGGCGCCGGCCTGCCAGATGGCGACGTTGTCGATGCGGCCGTCTCCGTCGACGTCGGTGGGCAGGCCGACCAGCGCAGCGTCGGTGGGCACAAGGTTGTAGAGGAACGAGCCACCGACGGCGACCAGTGGATGCTGGACGTCTTCGGCATCGCCCTCGTCGGGAGGGACGGCGCCCCAAGGCTGCACGGTCAAGCGGGCGACGTACGCAAAGTCGAGGTTGTCGTTGCGCGTGGCCGGCAGCGCGCTGCCATTCATGAGCGCGGCCGAGACCTGGACGCGGCCCGGTCCGGGTGCGAAGCGGACCTGCACGCCCAGGTCGCGATCGGGGCGGAACAGCTCGGTGGCGTCGGAGCGGTCGGCCAGCTGGAAGCGATCCTCGGCCACCAGCCATTGGCGCGAAAAGGGCGTTTGCAGGCGTCCGGCGCGCACGGCCAGACAAGGGCAGGGTGCCCACTCGGCCCATGCTTCCTCGAGTATCGGGTCGTGCGCAAAGTCGACCAGGAACCGGTAAGTGAGCCGGGGCAGGTAGGCGTTGCCCGACAGATCGAGGCGCGCGCGCGGGATGAGAAAGCCCGAGGTGTCGGGCGTGGCGGGCAGCTCCTGATGGTCCGCGATGTCGATGCCCTGGTAGCGCATCTGGACCAGGACCCGAGTGCGCAGCACGAACGCGTCGTCGGCGCTGCGCAGCGAAAACCCCTGCTCTTCGTCGTACCCGGCGGCGATGCCGGAGAAACCGCGCACGATGTCGTCCGAGCGCACGCGCAGCGAGGCCACGCGGCGCTCGAGCTCGGCGACCTGGACGGTCAGCGAGTCGATGGCGCGCCGAACGTCCTCGTCGCCGCCGCGCAGCGCGAGCAGATGATCGAGGTCGGCGCGGACGCGCTCGAGCCGCGCCTCCAGGTCGGCCAGCGCGCGCTGGCTGGCGGCATCGGCGACCGCATGTTTGAGCGACTCGACCTCCTGGCGCAGCTTGGCCAGGTCGTCAGGTGGGGCGGCGGGCCCAAGGAGCGCCAGCAGCAAGAGGAGCGCGTGCGCCATTCGGCCGATGGTAGAGGGCGCGGGCCCGAGGGTCAAATTTGGGTGGTGCCGTCAGTCCGTCAGTCCGAAGCTGAGGCTCCATTTACCGTTCCGTGCCTGCCGCCGCCGTGCCTCCCTTTTTACGTTGACCCGGCGCCTCGGCCACGGCATGTTTTGCCCCGTCGTCATCGACCCCATCGTCTAGTCCGGCCCAGGACACCGGTCTTTCACGCCGGCAACGCGGGTTCGAATCCCGCTGGGGTCGCAAAGATTTTACGCTCCGCCCAACCGGCGTGAGCGTGCCTCATTTCAAGAACGAGCCCGCCTTGACGTCTCCCGCGCGCCGGTACTTGGCGATGATCACGCCGCTGGGCGAGACGCTGCTCTCCACGAGCTCGAAGCCGGCGTGGGCTGTGCCCTCGGCGAACAGCTTGCGCCCGCTCCCGATCGTGACCGGGAAGATCTTCAGCCACAGCTCGTCGACGAGGTCGTTCTTGAGCAGGGTCTGGATCAGCGCGCCGCTACCGTGAACCTGGATCTCCCGGCCCGACCCGTTCTTGAGCTTGCGGATCGCCTCCGGGACGTCGCCCTCCAGGCGGACCGCCGTCTTGCTCCAGTCGGTCGAAAGCGGCCGGTTCGTCGCCACGTACTTGGTGGCGCGGTTGATGGCATCCGCAATGGGGTCGGTCGCCTGAGGCCAGTACGATGCGAAGATGTCGTAGGTTCTCCGCCCGAGCAAGAGGTCGAACTCGTGCCCCATTTCCTTCGCCATCTCCTGGCCGACGAGCTCGTCGAAGTATCCGACACTCCATCCGCCGTGACGGAATCCGCCGCTGGTGTCCTCTTCGGGGCCCCCGGGGCCCTGCATGACCCCGTCCATGCTCACGAATGTCAGCACGTAGATCTTGCGCATTGGCTCATCCTCCGTCGAGCAGGCCGAGTCGGCCCGGATTGGCCGCGATCGCCTCTCTTCTAAGCTGGCGACGAACGAGACCGGTCCGGATCGACACGCCCCGACGACCCGAAGGTGAAAAGGTCACGGAGGAGTGCGCGCGCCGAAGACTTAGCGATGACTCTCGACGATCTTTGCCAGCGCGACGGCGCGATCGCGAGTACCCTCTTTGCCCAGGATGCTCACTCCGAAGCCCCCTTTCGCATCGAGAACGCTCACGATGTAGCCCCCCGCCGCCTTGACGCCCACTGCCGTTGACCCCAGCCCCGGTATGGCTTCGCTTCCCTTTGCTCCTTGCCACACTTTCACGGTCAGCTGCATGTGCTGCGCATCGGCCAGCGTCACGATGACTCTGGTATTTCCAGGTGCAACCCAGGTGCACCTGCCCAGCGTGCCGGGGATTGTCGGTCCGGCGGTCCCCTTTCCCACCGTCAAGCCGGTAGCCTTGGTGATCTCTGCGTTGCTGAGGAGCGCGCACGGATCGTTACCGGCTGCGGACACGACCGATGCCAGACCGACTCCCGCGATTGCGACACACAAAGCCAAGTGTTGAGGCATCAGATTTCGCAGCATGAAGGTTCTTCCCCTTTCAATGGTCGGTTCGGACCGCGCGAATATACACTACGGCTGCGGCTTTCTCAGGGGCCCGCGGCGCCGGTGGCCAGGCATATGCCTTCGAATCGCGCGCCGTTGAAGCTCGAATTGAATCCCGAGTACATGATCCGGTAGGTATTCCCGTCGCGATAGCCCGAGACCGAGTCGCCCACTGCTTGCGCGTCGGGCGTGCTGGTGTTGCCGCTCGGCGTGAGCACGGGATTGCTCGGCCCATCGATCCAATTCGCGATGCCATCGACGCTGTATTCGTAGACCAGGCCGGAGGTGTCATTCATCGTTGCGTGCCAGAGATTCCACCGGCTGCCGTCGAAGACGAAGGCGCCGCCCCAGCCGCCGAATCGCGCGGGCGGCAGTAAGGGGTTCCCTGCATACTTCGTCCATGTGATGCCGTCGGTGCTCGTCGCCATCGCGAGGCTCTTGGCGTTCGCGGCACTCTGCGCGGTGTAATACATGCGATAGCTCGATCCCACCACGTAAACGCGCGGCTCTGCGCACTGGCGCTCATCGATCGATCCGGCGCCGCCGATGCGCACGACCGGGTTGGTCGCATCCTTCGTCCAGGTCAGGCCGTCCGTCGACGTCGCGTACCCGATCTGCCCGTTGCCAAGACGCTGACCGCCGCTGCCGGGATAGCCGCCAGCGTGATACCAGAGCTTGTACACGCCGTTCTCAAGGAGAATCGAATTCGGCGATACTTCCTGCGCCTCCCAGGTCTGATCGGGCGATAAGACGACGCCCCGTTTGGTCCAGGTCAATCCGTCGGGGCTCGTCGCGTACGCGGCACGCGTGAAGCCGTCGGAGCCGACCGCCTCGTACCACATGCGATACGTCGTCGGGCTTTCCTTGAGGATCGCGCGCGGTCCGGTTTTCCAGTAGTCGTACGTCTCGGGACCGTTGAGCAGCAGCGGGTTACCCGGGTAGCGCGTCAACGGCCCCGACGGCAAGGTCGCGCCGCCGCCACCCCCTGTTGCGCCGGTTCCGCCCGTGCCGCCGGTTCCGCCCGTGCCGCCGGTTCCAGCGCCGCCTCCGCTCCCGCCTGCACCGGAGCTTCCGCCGGCGCCCCCGGTGCCCTTCGCATCATCGCCACAGGCGGCCAGCATCAGAACGACTACGAGAAGCGCTCGACGAGCCACGCCCCATCGTAACGCCGTCGCAGCGCTGGTTCAACGCGAGCCGGCCCGATCCACGTCGGGGTCGAATAGCGGCGCTTGGACTCGAGGCGCACGCTGGCCTGACGCATACGCGTGCTGATCGTGCGCGTGCACACGCGGTTGGGCAACCTCGGCGGCCGGCGCTTCCGCGTGAGCGTGGTTATGATCGCCGTCGCCGTCTTCGGCGCCGTCGTCGTGGTGGTGGTGTCCCTGCACGATCGCGGGCGCCAGGATCTCCGGGTCGATGCCGGCGCCGCCCTGATAGACCGTCTTCCCACCCAGGAAGGCTGCGCCGATCAGAAGCGCGCTGGCCATGACGCCACCCGAGAGCGCAACGGCAGAGGCCGGTTGTGTGCGCTGCCGCCAACGCGCCAGCGCGACCAGCGCGAACAGAACCAGCGCTGCGCTCGCGAGGACGAAATGGGCGTCCATCTGCTCGTGTGCCGCCTCTGTGTGCGCCGGCACCGTGAAGTAGGAAATCGCGCCTGCGGCCGCAGCCACAACCCCCGAAACCACGCCTGCGATAAGCAGGCCCGAAGCGACGCGGGTCAGCGAGTCCCGGGGGCGAATCCGCGCGACCAGATCGATGAGCAACCCGCCGAGCAAAAAAGCGATCGGAAAATGCATCAATGCGGGATGAAGCTCCCAGGGATGCATATTCTCCTCCTGATTTCTTGGACGATGCGGGAGGCGCGTTCTTCACGCGCCGGTCGGAAAGGCCGCCTTAGCGGTAGGTGCGGTAGACGCGGTACTGCGGAGCGTAGTCGTAGCCACTCCCGTAGTGATACTGGTCGTGCTCCGCGTCGAGCTCGGCGTGATTCCGCGCATGCTGGAGCCACTCGCGCATGTGCTCCATTCGATGCTGTCTCGCCAGGCGCCTGTGCATCAGCCAGTGCGAGTACGGGTCGTCGCCCCAGCCCTCGGCGTGCATGCGCGCATGTTGCTCTGCTTCGCGCATGTGTTCCTGCTGATGCTCCATGTTCTGCTGCTCGTGCTGCAGCGCGTGCTCGTCATTCAGCTCCTGATGATATTGATAGTGATCATCAGGCACGTAGTACTGCTGGGCGAACGCCGGTGCTGCCAGGCCCAGCGTCGCGACTGCGCTGGCGATTCCGATCCATTTCCTGCCGGTCATGGGTGACCTCCTCACCTGTTTTGACGCGCGGGGGGAGACCTCATTCAAGGCTGACCAGCCGGCCGACCGACATTACACTGCCAGCGATGGTTCCGGTCGAATGGACCTGCCCGATGCACCCGCAGATCGTGCGGTCCGGCCCCGGCTCCTGCCCGATCTGTGGGATGGCGCTCGAGCCGCGGACTGCGACGCTCGGCGAAGAGCGGAATCCCGAGCTCGTCGACATGACGCGGCGGTTCTGGGTGGGCCTCGTGCTCACGATTCCGCTCGTGCTCCTGGCGATGTCCGATCTCGTCCCGGCGCTCGCGCACGCGATTCCGGCCAAGATTCGCACCTGGATCGAGCTGGCATTGGCGACGCCGGTCGTGCTGTGGGCAGGGCTGCCGTTCTTCGAGCGCGGGTGGGCGTCCATCCGAAATCGAAGCCTGAACATGTTCACGTTGATCGCGATCGGCACCGGCACCGCGTATGTGTATAGCGTCGTCGGGGCGGTCGCACCGGGCCTTTTCCCGGCAGCGTTCCGCGGTCATGGCGGGACCGTTGGCGTCTACTTCGAGGTCTCGGCGGCCATCATCGTGCTGGTGCTGGTCGGCCAGGTCATCGAGCTGCGCGCGCGCAGCGCCACCTCGAGCGCGCTCAAGTCGCTGCTCGGCCTGGCGCCCAAGAGCGCCCGCATCGTGCGGGATGACGGCACCGATGCCGACATTCCCATCGAGCACGTCAAAGCCGGCGATCGTCTGCGCGTCCGGCCGGGCGAGAAGGTTCCGGTCGACGGCGTCGTTGTCGACGGCACGAGCGCAATCGACGAATCGATGGTGACGGGCGAGGCGATTCCGGTCGAGAAGAAGACGGGAGATCGCGTGACCGGCGGGACGGTCAATGGCGCCGGCGGCTTCGTGATGCACGCCCAGCGGGTGGGCGAGGGCACCATGCTCGCCCAGATCGTTCGCATGGTTGCGGAGGCGCAGCGCAGTCGCGCGCCCATCCAGCGTCTGGCCGACGTGGTGTCCAGTTGGTTCGTGCCGGCCGTGCTCATCATCGCCGTTGTCACGTTCATCGTCTGGGCCGCGTTCGGCCCCGAGCCGCGATTTGTGCACGCTCTGGTCAACGCCGTCGCCGTCCTCATCATCGCGTGTCCTTGTGCGCTCGGGCTCGCCACGCCGATGTCGATCATGGTCGGCATCGGCCGCGGTGCAACCGCCGGCGTGCTCATCAAGAACGCCGAGGCCCTCGAGGTGATGGAGAAGATCGACACGCTGGTCGTCGACAAGACGGGAACGCTGACCGAAGGCAAACCGCGGCTCGGCGCGGTGTTCGAGCTGGAGGCATTCGAGGGCCAGGTGCTCCGACTCGCGGCCAGCCTCGAGCGCGGTAGTGAGCATCCGCTTGCCGCTGCCATCGTCGACGGCGCCACCAAGCGCGGCATCAAGCTCGCAGACGCGACCGATTTTCGTTCAATCTCGGGACAGGGAGTGACCGGTTTGGTCGATGGCCATCGGGTCGCGCTCGGCAACGAGGCGCTCCTCAATCCGCTCGGAATCGACCATGGGCGGCTCGATGCGCGGGCGGATTGGATGCGGCGCGACGGCCAGACGGTTATGTTCGCTGCTGTCGACGGTCGGTCGGCCGGGCTCATCGGCGTGAGCGATCCGGTCAAAGACACGACGCCGGAAGCGCTCGCGATGTTGCGCGCGGAGGGCATCCGTGTCGTGATGCTCACCGGCGACAGCGGGCAGACCGCAGAAGCGGTGGCGAAAAAGCTCGGCATCGATCAGGTGGCGGCCGAGGTCCTCCCCGATCAGAAGGGCGCGGTCGTCGACCGGCTGCAGTCGGCAGGCGCGCGGGTCGCCATGGCCGGCGACGGCATCAACGATGCTCCGGCGCTGGCCAAGGCCGACGTGGGCATCGCGATGGGCACGGGAACCGATGTCGCGATGCAGAGCGCGGGCGTGACATTGGTCAAGGGCGACCTGCGCGCCATCGCGCGCTCCCGCAGCCTCAGCCGCGCCACCATGCGCAACATCCGGCAGAATCTGTTCTTCGCCTTCGTCTACAACGCGATGGGTGTCCCGATTGCGGCTGGAGTCGTCTATCCGCTGTTCGGCCTGCTCCTGAGCCCCATGATTGCGGCCGCCGCGATGAGCTTCAGCTCGGTTTCAGTCGTGCTCAATGCGCTTCGTCTACGGCGCGCGCGGCTGTGAATGTCCTCTCCACTGGCCCGTCCAAGCCTGGAGGAAAGGAGAGGAGATCCATGTTGAAGTTGTGCAAAACACTCGCGCTCGCGGGCGCGATTCTGGCAACCCCTGCGCTTGCCTTCGCGCACGAGGGGCACGAGCACACGATGACGGCGCCTGCGGCGACGGCGACGAAGCCGGCGACCAAGACCGTCCAGAAGCAGAAGCCGGCCAAGAAGCGCGCCAAGCGTAGTAGCCGTCGCACTCCTGCCACGAAGTAGCAGCCAACAAAACCGACGTCGGCCAAGTCCTCCTTCCGGCCGGCGTCGGGTTTCTCTTTGACCATGGCCGGCAGCTCTGTCATAGGAGTGGAACCATGGTCCGATGGTGCATGTTGATCGCGCTCGCCGGCTGCGCGAGCGAAATCGCCGCCCGCAATCCGCAGTCCGATCCGACCAACGCGCAGGCCGAGGAGGCGCCGGTGCGCGCTGCACCTGAGCTGCCTCAGAACGATCCGACACTGGCGGTCAGCGAGCCGCCACAAGTGACGCCGACGCCTGAGCCGCCCGCCGAGCATCATCAGCACGAAGCGTCGCCACCGAGCAAACCAAAGCCCAGGTCAGCGCCCAAGACGATCTACACCTGTCCCATGCACCCCGAGGTGCGATCGGACAAGCCGGGCACGTGTCCAAAGTGTGGGATGACGCTGCAGAAGGTGAGCCCATGAGGTCGGCAGCGCTGCGGTTCCTCATTGCCGGAGCTGCGATGGCGCATTCGGGACAGCACAAGAAGCCAAAGTAGGAACGGCCCCTACATCGCCTCACTCTGGAGCGATGGTTCATTGCTGCATCTTGTCGACAGCCGTTGGGGCCCGTTTGCCCAGGCCCGCGGCGGCAACGCGCTGAAATTCTGCGTGCGATCTATGGTGCAACGCTTGCGTGGGCGCGCGGTCGGACCGAGGGGGCAATTCCTTTCCCGTTTGGGAGGAAGGAGGGCCTGTGAAGACGAGGACCTCACTTCGATTCGCTCTCATCGCGAGCGCCATCGCCGGGTGCGTCGGCGACGTCGCTACGAGCAGCGACACTGGCCAGCGCCAGACCGTCCCGCCGATGTGGGAGGACGGGACCACGGGTGGTCAGCCGCGCGGCACGTACAAGGTCATCCATCACGATCCCGGCAGCGACACCGAGAACTCGATGGGCTATGTCGCGGTCACGCGGCGCATCATCTTTCTGAACGGTCAGGGCGGCACGTACCACCCCGGCAACGAAGACTCGCGCACGAATAGCTCGAGCATCGTCAACCGCACCGTCACGATGCCGGCGTGGAGCAAGGGCGCGTCGGCATGGACGTCGTTCGTCAATTGCGTCAAGGACGAGTTCTCGCGCTTCAACGTCGAGGTCACCGACGCCGATCCGGGCACCGCGACGCATGTCGAAGCGGTCATCAGCGGCACGCCGCAGATGATTGGCGAGGGTTCCGGCGTGGGCGGCGTCTCGCCGATGAACGACGACTGCTCGATGGTGGAGAACGGCGTCGTCTGGATCTTCGAGCAGGTGCTGGGCTCGAGCGCGCAATTCAGCTGCGAGGTCGCGGCGCAGGAAATCGGTCACGCCATCGGCATGGACCACGAGTACCTGTGCCCGGACCCGATGACCTATCTGAACGGGTGCGGGCACAAGACGTTCCAGGACCAGACGGTGAGCTGCGGCGAGTTCTCACCGCGCAACTGCATGTGCACGAATCCGCTGACCGGCACCGCGGCCAACCAGAACTCGGTGCAGTTCATGCTGTACCGGCTCGGCCCGGCGGGCGGCGGTGGGTCCGGTGGCTCCGGCGGAAGCGGAGGCACGGGTGGATCGGGCGGCACCGGCGGCTCGGGCGGGGGCGGCGGAGATACCACGCCGCCGACGGTTTCGATCGTCTCCCCGGCCGATGGTGCGACGCTGCCGGCGAACGCAGCGTTCACGCTGGTCGGGCAGGCGACCGACAACGTCGGCGTCACCCGTGTGGTCCTGCACTGGGACTACAACAACGTCGACGTTCCCTGCGATGGCAGCATTTCGGGTGTCACCTGCTCGCAGTCGGGGAGCCAATACACGTGGTCGTTCCGGGTTGGCTCGGGCGATCGCACCTTCCACGTCACCGCGTACGACGCGGCCGGCAACTCCGGCGCCACGCCAAATCGGACGGTTCATCTCGGCAGCTCGCCGCCACCACCACCGCAGGGGCCGACCGTGGCCATCACGGCACCGGCAGACGGCTCGACCATCAACCCGGGTGACAACGTCACGATCAGCGCGAATGTCGGGGGATCGAGCATCTCGACGGTGACGCTGGATTGGCAGGCGCCCGCGGGCACATCTTCGTTCCCGATGACGCAGCAATCGAATGGCGCCTACAGCGTGACTCTCCAGCTACGCTCGACAGCAGCGAGCGGCCCGCGCAACCTCACGGTGACCGCGCGCGACACCTCGGGCGGCTCCGGCTCTGACTCGATCACCCTCAACGTCCCGTAGCTTCGGCTTTTCCTGTACGATCGCCCTATGAGATCCCTACGATGGGGCGTCATCGTGGCCGCTATGGGAATTGCCGGCTGTGGGGACTCCGACGGCGGCGCGGGCGCAGGCGGGAGCGGCGGCTCGGGCGGCAGTGGCGGCGGGTCGCCCAGCCTCTCCGGCATCGTGCGCGAGGCGCCGGGTGGAGCCGTGATTCCAAATGCCCGTGTCACGCTCGTGGATGGTTCGCGTAGCTATCTCGATGAAGCGCGCACAGCGACCGACGGTTCGTATGCCTTCTCACCCATCGCGGCGGGTTCATATACCGTCGGTGCTTCCGCACTCCGACGGGAATACAAGGAAGCAGCGGTCATGGTCAGCGGAGCGACCCGCGCCGACTTCTCGCTTGGCGCCGAAACGCAGACTGGTCGCTGGACCGTGGTCGGCGATACCAACCCCGAGTTTTTCATCGGCACGCCATCGGCGACCGTGATGTCCGACGGTCGCGTGTTCTACTGCCATAGCACGGTCGATCCGGTCGTCTTCGATCCCATCAGCCAAACGAAGTTCTATCCGATGATGGGGCCGACCACGCAGGGTTGTCACATGCAGACGGTCTTGACCGACGGGCGCATCATCTTCGTCGGTGGGCAGAATGGCGAGACGCCGGGCGACTTCGTCAACGGCGTCCGGCGCGTGAAGATCTACGATCCTGCGAGCAACACGTGGGCTCCGCAGCCCGACCTCAATCAGCCGCGCTGGTACCCCACGCTGATCCGATTTCCCGACGAGCGGCTCATGGCCTGCGGCGGCGGGCAGCCCCCCAACGCGCAGCGAACCGCCACCTGCGAGATCTGGAATCCGGCAACCTCGCAGTGGACCCTGACGGGGTCGATGCTCAATCCGGCCGAGTATTCTCCGTCGGCCTTGCTCATGACCGGCGATATCCTTCTGACCTGGTATCCGCCGCAACTCTACAGCCTGTCGACGGGACAATGGCGTGCGACCGGGAACTTCGTACAGCCGAACCGCGGCTACCCAGGCCATGCCGAGCATACGCTGGTCGTCCTGCCCGATGGAACCGCGCTCGCCATCGGCACGTTCGGAAGCGCCGGTCCGAACATGGTCGAAGCCTACGATCCCGGAAGCGAGCGCTGGTCGGTGCGCGCCTCGCCACAGCACGAACGCGTGGGCGCCGAGGTGGTCCCGCTGCCCGATGGCAGAATCCTCGTCGCCGGCGGCCATCTCGAGGACGGCGACCCGTCGGTATTCGTCAATCAGTGGGGCCAGGTGAAGCTTTCGGACCTCTATGATCCGTCGACCGACAGCTGGCGTCCCGTCGCGGACATGAATCTCGCGCGCGAGTACCATGCGCTCACGGTGCTCATTCTGGACGGACGCGTGCTGACGACGAGCGGCACCGCAAACCAGGCGGTCGGCCCGACCACCGAGAATAGCATCGAGGCTTTCGAGCCGCCGTATCTGTTCCGCGGCCCGCGCCCACGGATGGATTCGCCGCCCGTAACGACGCTCGCGCGCGGCGGAGTGCTCACCGTCACCTTCTCGTGGACACGCGCACCGACCGCGCTCGTTCTCATCGGGACGAACGCGGTGACGCACTGGATGGATGGCGGCGTACCGCGCCTGGTGCGACTGCAGTTCCAACAGAACGGCAACCGCCTGCAAGCCCAGTTGCCATCGGATCCAGTGCAGCTCCCGAGCGGGCAATACCTGCTTTTCGTCATGGTGGACGACATTCCATCCACGGGAACGATTGTTCGCGTGATGAGGTGACGATGGGACCGTCGATGTAACCGCCCGGTCACATGTTGTCTGCGGCAAGCCGATGCTAGGATGCCGTCCCATGCGCCATTCAGTAGCAATGGGCTCGGCCGTCTCCATGCTGCTCGGGCTCGTGGCAGGAGTCGCGTGCGACGACGCCACACAGGGTCACGCGACCGATGGAAGCACGGTGCTCCCCGACGGAAGCGGCATGCCCGACGGAGGTGGCATGATCGACGCGCCGCCGAGCTCTGGCAATTCTTACGACCAGGACGGTCCCGTCCCCTTCACCACGCGGATGGATCACGTCGTGAACGGCGCCAGCTCCTTCAACGTGACCGTGTACCTGCCGAGCACGCCGGGGTTGCATCCCGTGGTCGGCTTCTCGTGCGGCTCCACGCAAACTGCCGCCGGCTACGTGCCCTACGGACAGCGGCTCGCGAGCCATGGAATCGCCATGCTGCTGATGAATGATGCCGGGGTCTTCACCAACACGTCGGACATCGTCCCGAACGCGGTGTACGCGGTCGAGACCTGGCTGCCAGCGACGTTCGCGGACTCGCTCGACCTCTCGAGGGTCGGCCTGGCCGGCCATTCGCGCGGCGGCGCGGTGAGCCTGCTGGCCGCGGAGCAGGGCCTCAGAGGAAAGGTCGTGGCGTGGTTCGGGCTCGATCCCGTCGACAACCAGTTCGGGATGGCGCCGCGTGACTACGCTCGAACCCACCTGTCGACGATAGGGATCCCGACGGGCTTTCTGGGCGCGGAGGTCACGAGCAACTGCGCACCGGCGGCTGACAACTACCGAACGCTTTATCCGCTGGCCCCCTCTCCGTCGGTGCTCGTGGTCGGCCTGGGCGCCGGGCACACGCAGTTCGAAGTGGCCAGCGCTTGCACCGCTTGCTCGATTTGCTCGCCGTCGGGCACGGCCGACCCCAGCGTCGTCCTCGCCTACTCGGTGCGTTACTTCACTGCCTTTTTCGCGCGCGAGCTCCTTGGCGACACGTCGGTGGGCGCTCACTTCGAGGGCGCCGGCGGCCCCGCCGATGTCGCGGCCGGCCGGGTCACGATCCGGTGAGCTCGGCTCCGGCAATCCCGCTCGGCCACAAACTTCGCCTGGCCTCCCACGCGGCTTACAAATTAGCCCGCAACGCAAGGCTCTCTCGACCGATATGGCGTGCAGTGTCGAGAATTTCCCGGTGAGGATCTTGAACCGGGTTTTCAAGCACCAAGCATCGGCTCGCGACCTTTGACCTCACAGGCTCTCGCGCCCTGACTCTCCATCCCTTTGAAACCCCTCCTCCCGGCGCTCGCGCAACCAGCTCGTCCACCGTGACATCTGTGTGCGGTTCGTCTCTCGAGCGGCCAAAGAGTCCCACGGCCGCTGAGGGTACTCGATTCGCAAAGTTAGAGGCCGTCGATTCAGGATCTCCGTCGACGACCCTCGCTGGCAAAGCGTGATTTGCGTCGCTGACGCCGACCCTCCGGACCGGATACAATAAACTATGCGCCTTCTATTCGCGGTCGCGGTCCTGGTCCTGGTCCCGGTCCTGGTTGTCGCGTGCGGGGGATCCTCGGAGATGACCCCCGATGGCGGCCCACCGCGCGAGGGCGGCGCCGACGCGCTCACCTGCGGCGCCGGCTACCGGGAGATGAACGGGCAGTGCGTCGACATCGACGAGTGCGCCGAGCACCTGGCGATGTGTCCGCCCGGATCGACCTGCCGCAACACGCCGGGCTCGTTCGCGTGCTCGTGCGCCGCCGGCTCGATCTGGAACGGCTCCGCGTGCGCCCGCGCCGGCGTGCGCATCCTCGAGGTGGGGACCACCCACGCGTGCAGCATCGAAGGCGGTGGCCTTTCGTGCTGGGGCGGCAACGTGTTCGGTCAGCTCGGCGACGGCACCACCGTCCGCGCCGCCATGAAAACCCGCATCGGCACCGACAGCGACTGGCTGCAAGTTGCGGCCGCGGGGATCGGGCTGCAGGGCACCACGTGTGCGACCCGCACCGACAAGAGCCTGTGGTGCTGGGGCATCTCGGCGCTGGTGCGGACGACGGTCGCGCACACCCCGACCCGAATCGGGACCGACACCGACTGGGAGCAGATCGACGACGGCACGCTGCACGGCTGCGGCGTCAAGACCAACGGAACCCTGTGGTGCTGGGGCGACAACGAGTACGGCCAGCTCGGCGTGCCCGGCACGGGGCCGCTCGTGACCTCGCCCATCCAGGTTGGCGCCGACGCCGACTGGGTCGAGGTCGCGACCGGCGACGCGCACACCTGCGCTCTGAAAGCCAGCGGTGCGCTCTGGTGCTGGGGCGTCAACCAAGCCGGGGAGGTGGGCATCGGCTCCACGATCCGACAGAACGCCCCCGTCCAGGTAGGCACCGACCTCGACTGGCAGCAGATCGAGGCGGGCGCGGTGAACACGTGCGCGGTGAAAACGGGCGGCAGCCTGTGGTGCTGGGGCTCGGACACGGTCGGCCAGTTGGGCGACGGCGTGCGGCAAGTCATGGTCAGCACGCCCCTCCGCATCGGCACCGACACCGACTGGCGGGAGGTCGAGGTTGGCGGCGGCTATACGTGCGCGATCAAGCAGGCTGGGAGCTTGTGGTGCTGGGGCACCATCCTCGGCACCGCGACGTCGGTCACGAACGCGCCCGCGCGCATGGGCGCCGCGAGCGACTGGGCGCGCGTCTCGGTATTCTCGGGCGGGCTGGCCGCCGGCGGTACGGCGTGCGCCGAGAACCACGCCGGCGAGGTCTGGTGTTGGGGGCAGAACCTGCAGGGGACGCTGGCGATGGGCACCTTCGGCTCGAAGTCGCAGCCCAGCCGGGTCGGAACCGAGGCGTGGACGTCGGTGGCCGCGTTTGCCTTCTCCAGCTGCGGCGTGAAGGCAGACGGAACGCTGTGGTGCTGGGGCGCCAACGAGACCGGCATCTACGGTGGTACGCCGGGCGACTATCAGAATCCGTTCCAGGTCACGACCGACACCGGGTTCACCGAGGTGACGCTCGGGAGCAGCCACCAGTGCGCCCGCAAGGGCGGCGCGATTTACTGCTGGGGCTCTGGCTACACGGGAGCGCTCGGCCTCGGCAGCGGCACCATGGCCATCGTCACTGCTCCCACCCGGGTGGGCACCGATGGCGATTGGACGATGCTCGTCGCCGGCGCCGAGCACACGTGCGGTCTGCGCGCGGGCCAGGTCTACTGCTGGGGGCGCAATAACGCCGGCCAGGTGGGCGACGGGACGACCGTGGACCGGTACGTGCCCACGCGAGTGGGGACCGCGAGCGACTGGACAGCGGTGAGCGCAGGGCAGGGCTCCTGCGGCATCGAAGCCGGCGCGCTCTACTGCTGGGGCGGCTGGGCCGGCAGCCGTTCGACCCCGCTCGCTATCGGAACCGGCACCGACTGGACCGCGATCTCGGTCGGCTACGCGCGCGTGTGCGGCGTGCGGGCGCCGGGGACGCTGTGGTGCCTCGGCCAGTATCCGCTCGGCGACGGCTCGTTCACCAGCTCGGACATGGTTCCGGTTCGCGCCGGTCCCGACACCGACTGGGCGGGCGTGAGCACGCTCGACAGTGTGACCTGCGCGTGGAAGACCGACGGCAGCCTGTGGTGCTGGGGCGCCGACTTCGCCGTCTACGACGGGGGCGCAACGTTTCAAGCCGCGCCCAAACGGGTGGGGACCGCGTCCTCGTGGACCGCTGTGAGCTCGGGCGGCATCCATGTGTGCGGCCACCAGGCCGACGGCAGCCTGTGGTGCTGGGGCGAGGGCTCATACGGCCGCCTCGGCACCGGGGATGCCTGGCGCGAAGCGCTCGTGCTCACACAGTGACGGCCGCACCGCCAACCTGCGCTGTGACATGATTGGGTCATGAGGTACCGCTCCGCTCTCGCTCTGGCGGTGGTTCTGATGGCGTGCCGGGCCACGACACACGCGCCGGAAAGGTCGGTGCCTCCGACCCAATCATCGGGCGATTCAGTCGCGCGCCCGAGCGCGGCTTCGCCCGACTGCAGGGCAAAGGCCGCCGAGCTGCGTGCCTTTCTGACCGCGGTGTTCGATCCGGCCCAGACGGTCGCACCGCCATGGCCCACAGGCGACGACAAGCTCGACGCAGACATCGACACGATGCGAGCACGAGTTCGCACCTGGATGAAACCACGCGACCCCGCCGACATGGCGCCGGATCCTGGGCGCGAGCCGGAGCCCGACCGCCTCGAGCTCGCACTTGCCGACTGCCCGCCCGCGCGCGGGTATCTGGCAAAGGTGGGCGCGGCGCACGCGGCACAGCGGGCCGCGACGCTGATTGACATCGCTCGCCCGATCGAGGCGTGCCATTGCGAGGTGGACATCGGATGGGTGAAGGCTCTCCTTTACATGGGTCAACGCGGCCCGGACTGACCGCTCCAATCACATCGGTACGCAGCCTTGCTGGGGATCGCAGCGCTCTTGTGCGGGACAGGAGCTATCCACCGGGTCGTCGTGGCAGTATCCCTGCGTGAGCCCGTAGGCGCCTTGGCCGCAGCTCACGACCACGCAGGCGGCGCGGGCGGGTGGGCAGTCGGTCGTGGTCCCGCACAGGTCGTAGGGCGCCGCGCATTCAATCGGGTCGGGAACCGGGTGGATCCATGGCGTGCCCAGCTCACCTGCGCTCGGCGCATCTTCGAGCTTGGCGGCGAATCGGCCCTGCGTGATGTGTAGGAGAGTGAGGCCTTCGGCGTCATAGCCGTCCGAGACGAACCGACCCCAGATCGCGCCGCCCGCGCTCCCGACAATTTCGAGCCGCAGCTGACCGCAGTAGACCGCAGTGTAGTATTCCGAGATGCTGCCGATATCCCCGCTCCAGATCTCGGCGCCATCGGCGCGACGGTAGACGCCGAGATCGAGCCGAGGCAGAAAGAACGCCACCGGGATATCTGGCGCCTGGTGTATCCCGAGGTCGAAACCGGAAAAGTCGCTGGTCTTGAGGGCGCGCACGCCGCGATCGGCGGCATAGTCCTGGTCGGTGGTCGCCTCGATGACGTGGTTCGCGAGGTCCACGCGCTCTTCGTGATAGCTGAAGTGCGCCAGACAGTTGCCGCCGAGCGGGGGAAACCCGGCTGGAATCGCGGGGGCGCCGCGACCATCGCAAGTGGGCGCTGCCCCCTCCGTGGCGTCGCCGCCGCCGCCGCCATCGTCAGAGGGCAGGTTGGGCGAGGCGGCGTTGCAACCGAGCACGCAAGCGACGAGCGCCAGCATGGGGTGAACGAAGCGAGTCTTGAGCATGCGGCGTTTCCTCCATTGCTTTCGACGTGACGCCGCGAGTGCAAGCGACGGGCCGCGCCGTCGAGCCGTAAGCTCGGGCGGTTGCGAGCCGCTGCGCGGGATGTCGCATGGGACGTCCCGGTGGCATCCGCACCGCCGTCCCATTGGGACAACCGTGACAATCGGGCCCCGGTCTGCGCCCGCTTTCGGCTACGATGCACCCGTCGCTCGGGAATGACGGTGCGCACTGAAATACGGTGGTGGCTGTTGTGCGCGATTCTCATCGCCACGGTCGGATCGGGCGGAACCACGTTCGCGCAGTCGTCGACGCCAGGCGGTCCCGCAGCCAGGCAGTTCGCAGGCTGGCTGGCCGCGTTCAATCAAGGCGACCGCGCGGCGCTCCTGGCCTATCATCGCCGATGGTTCCCCTACAGCTCGACCGCGAATCCTTATGTCGGGGATGTCGTGCACGAGCTCGCCCTCCGCGCCGAGACGGGCGGCTTCGAAATGAAGAAGTCGGAGGCCGGGTCGGCAACCAGCTTCACCGGGATCCTCAAGGAACGACGCTCGCGGCAGTTCGCGCGCGCCAGCATGCAGGTCGATGCCGCCGCGCCCCATCGGGTGGTGTCCTTCGACCTCTGGGACATCCCGACGCCAGACGAGTATCGCTCGACGCCCCACCGCCCGCTCGACGCGGCTCGACGCCGCTCGATCGTCGACGAGATCGCGCGCGTGATCGAGACGCGCTACATCCTGCCCGAGGTCGGCCGCAAAATGGTCGCGACGCTTCGCGATCACGCGGCGCGCGGCGATTACGACAAGTTCACCGACGGTTCGTTCTTCGCATTCAAGCTCACCGACGATCTGCAGAGCGTGAGCCACGATCTGCACTTCATGGTGACCTACGGCCAGTCACTGGCGGCGTTGATGATGGACGTGCGCGCCCTGAACTTCGGCTTCGGCCCCATCGAACGACTGCAAGGCAATGTCGGCTTCATGGTCATCAACAGCTTCCCGCCCGCCGACAAGGTGCGCGAGGCGGTCGCCGGTTTCATGTCCCGGGTTGCCGATGCCAATGCGCTCATCATCGATCTGCGCGAAAATCACGGCGGCGATTCGGAGACGGTTGCGCTCATCGCCAGCTATCTGTTCGACAACAAACCCGTACACCTCACCGACCTCGTCTTCCGCGACGGAACCACGTATCAGTCCTGGACCAAGCCCAACCTGCCGGGCAAGCGTTTCGGTGGCACAAAGCCGGTCTACATCCTGATCAGCGCGCGGACGGTCTCCGGCGGCGAGGAGCTGGCGTACGACCTGCAGTCCCTGCGCCGCGCGACGCTGATCGGCGGGAAGACGGCCGGCGCCGCCAACATGCCCGACGAGCGCGCGCTCGACGACTGGTTCGCCATCAGGGTTCCCAATGCGCATCCCATCAATCCAATGACGAAAACGAACTGGGAGGGCGTCGGCGTGCAGCCCGACGTTGTCATGAGCCCCGAGGCTGCGGCCGACGAGGCGTTCCGTCGCGCGGCCCAGGATATTGGCTTCACTCCTGCCGTCAACTCCGATCGCGGTCGCTGATCGGCCCTCGGCGAGAAGTCGCCAGATTGTTACACCGGCCATTGGGATCGAACATGGTTGCGAGCGAGACGGTGCGGTGCGCCGAGTTTATGCGGACGGGAAGCGGCAGCAGCTGGGTCGGCGACCCTCGGCGGCTGGGCGGGCACAATCGCCCATCGCCTCAATTTTCCCGACGGTGAGCGGTGGCATGGCCTCTGCTCTGTTCATGGCGTGCCGAGAGGAGGAGGACCGATGAGACCAACCAAGGACCGAGCCACTCCCAAGCTCACGCTTCACACCGAGACGCTGCGGCGCCTGACCGGGAACCAGCTCCGGCGCGCAGCCGGGGGAACCGACGACTACGGGGGCGAAGACTACGGCTGGGGCGGCGACGGTGGGTACGGGTTCGCGGCCGACACCCCAGCTCCGGATTACCCAACACTCACCAACACCTTGGATGATACGGTGGACCGCGGGCCGCCGGTGAGTGTCGGCTGCTCGGTGGGCTGCCCGATCCGAATCTGACCAGCAAGCAGGATTGACTCACGCGGGCTGAGGTCCGCCGGAAAGTTGGGGGATCGCCGGTCCCGTCAATTCGTTGTTACATGAAAGGAATCCGGCAGCGCCGCCACCCACATGTGCGGCGCTGTACCCCCTGGGGCACGGGTCCCCTGGGGCACGGGTCCCCTCGGGCTCGCGATCTGGGCCCGCTCAGGGCTTCGGCTGGGGGACGATGCGGATGTACGGTCTTGGCGCCTTCCAGCCGTTCGGGTACTGTTTCTTCGCATCATCATCGGAGACAGAGCCGGCGATGATGACGTCTTCACCCTGCTTCCAGTTCACCGGCGTCGCGACCTTGTGCCTGGCGGTGAGCTGGAGCGAGTCGATCACGCGCAGCACCTCGTCGAAGTTGCGGCCGGTTGTCATCGGATACACGAGGATCAGCTTGATCTTCTTGTCAGGCCCGATGACGAAGACGTTGCGCACGGTCTGGTTGTCGGCGGGCGTGCGCTTGGCCGGATCGCCCGACACACTGGCCGGCAGCATCGCGTAGAGCTTGGACACGTTGAAGTCGCTGTCGCCGATCATCGGGTAGTTCGGCGCGTACCCCTGCGTCTCCTTGATGTCGTTCGACCAGCTGTTGTGCTTGTCCACGGGGTCGACCGATAGCCCGATGATCTTGACGCCGCGCTTGTCGAACTCGGGCTTGATCTTGGCCATGTAGCCGAGCTCGGTCGTGCACACCGGCGTGAAGTCCTTCGGGTGCGAGAAGAGAACGACCCACTTATCGCCAATCCACTGGTGGAAACGAATCTTTCCTTCGGTCGTCTCTGCTTCGAAGTCCGGAGCCGTATCATTGATCTGCAGTCCCATACCTCACCTCCTTCGATGGGGAGACCGGAAGGATAGATAATCGACAACCGTCCCGCAATCAAGCCTCAAAGATAGCTCAGCCATTTCGACCGGCTGGTCGCGCGCAGACGGGCGTACCACCGACAGGGGAAATACACCGCGATGACGCACAGCGCGAAGACGAGGTAGAGCAGACCGAGGCTCCATCTGTATCCGGCTGGCAGCGGCGGGGGATTGAGCGGGTGGTTGCCAAACAGCCACGGATCGACATGCCCTTCGCGGATCAGCGACACCAGGCACGCAGCGACGTGAATGAGGGGTATGTGCAGGAGGTAGTAGAACATCGGGACGCGACCGAACGTCGTCACGACGTCCGCGATCCTGCCCTGCCATTTCTCGGTTGCGACCAGGAAAAGGAACATCGGGCCCAGCGTCATCAGCAGAAATTGGAGCGACGCCGGGTACTTCGTGGTTCCGAGGAAGCTGAAGAGCGATGGCGCATCGTGCCACCGACGAGGGTCGCCGTACACATCGAGCCATCGCAGCAGAACGAAAAGCGCTGTTACAAGGACGCCAAGTCGGAGCGAGATCGCGCGTCGCCGCTCCACCGGCGTCTCCATGAGGGGACCGAAGGCGTACCCGGCCATCATGACGCCGACCCAGGGCACGATCACGTAGAGGATGAACAGCGGGCCGATGCCGCCGTCGAAATAGAGGATTTTCAGGAGCGCGTTGGGCCCGCCGGGCGCGAACGCGTGCTTGAGCGGCTCGCGGAAGAAGTCGGTGAGATTGGGCAAAGCAATGAGGGCGACGCCGAGCGCGCCGATGGCGGCCCGGGGCAGGTAGACCGCCGCCGCCAGGACCACCATCGAGCATCCGATCATCCAGATCACGCCGGCGAGCAGGTAGTGGGCAAAGTCGACATTGAACGTCCACGCCAGCCGGATGACCGTGAGCTCGAGCAGCACGAGCCACAGCCCGCGCGAAAGCAGAAACCTCGACAGCGCGGCGCGGTTGCCCAGTCTGCGACCGTGAAGGTAGGCGGCCGTGCCCGCCAAGAAAACGAACGCGGGTGCGACGAAGTGCGTGACCCAGCGCGTGAAGAACACGCCCGGCGAGGGCCCGCCGGCGGGAACGCCGGAGTACACGCGAACATGATCGAGGGCCATGAGGATCATGACCACGCCGCGCACCGAATCGAGCGACGCAATGCGGTGGGTGGCGGGCGACTCCGTTGACGATTGCATCATCGTGCCGACCAGTGTGCGACGCTTTGTGGGGCCATCACAAGCTCTCGAGCGATCGCTGTGATGCGGCGTCGTCAATCGCGTAGAATCTGCCCATGCGACCGCGCTTTTCCGTGTTCATCGCGACCAGTCTCGACGGTTACATCGCGCGCGCGAACGGCGCGATCGACTGGCTGTCGATCGTGCACCCGCTCGACGAGGCCCACGGCTACCAGGCGTTCTTCGACTCGATCGACACCATCGTGGTGGGAAGGGGCACCTACGACACCGTGCTCGGATTCGAACAGTGGCCCTACCGTGGCAAGCGCGTGATCGTGATGACGCACCGTCCGCGCGAGCCACGACAGGGCGAGGAATTCTTTGCCGGCTCGGCGACCGAGCTGGCTGGGCGGCTCGGAGACGCCAAGCGAGTCTACGTCGACGGCGGCAAGGTGATTGGACAGTTCTTTGCCGCCGGCCTGGTCGATGACCTCACGCTGTCCGTGATCCCGATCGTCCTGGGCGACGGGATCCGGCTGTTCTCGGGCGGCGAGGGTGAGCATCGCCTCGAGCTCGAGAGCCACCGCGCGTGGCCCAGTGGATTGGTGCAGCTCCGCTACCGCGTGCGCGCCTGAGAGCGGCGACCGCTCGTGACAGTGAAACTCGCGGGTTGGTCCAAAACCGGACGAGAAAGTCGCGATCCACGCCAGAACGAGTCCAATCATTTGGCGAAGTTGAGCATGCGCACACTTCCTGCAGCGGCACCGTCTTATGGGACCACTGTCGGCATCCGCGCTTCCCTGGATTGCGACCGCGCTCCTGTTCGGCTGCCTCCAGCAGCCTGGCGGCTCGATGACGCTGCCCGACGCCGCTGCGGACCGTCCAGCCGATAGATTCACAGGTGCGCCGGACGCCCCCGACACAACCGACGGTGCCGGAGGCGCTATCGATGGTGCTGCCAGCGATGCGACCTCGGGCAATCCAGCCTTCAGTTGGGCAATTCGCGCGCCACTTCCCATTCCTCGGACCGATTACGGCGTGGCGGTCGTCGCGGGAAAGATCTATGTGCTCGGGGGCTTCTCGGGGTCGGTGCTGGCACGGGTGGACGAGTACGATCCGAACGCGAATGCCTGGACGGCGAAGGCGGACCTGCCGCGTGCGCGCCGCGGCCTGGCGGTCGGCGTCGCGAACGGGAAGATTTATGCAACGGCGGGCACGAGCTGGACTGATCCAAACGCGGTCACGTACATCAACGACACCGTCGAGTACGATCCGGCCAGTGACCGGTGGACTGCGCGCGCGCCCTTCCCGATGGCTCCGCCATTCAACCAAGTTCTCGGCAATGATGCGCAGGGTGGCGCTGCCGTGAACGACCGGCTGTACGTAGTCGAGTTCAATTCGAACACGCCGAGCTTCACCAGCACGCGCGAATACGATCCGGGGACGGATAGCTGGACGAACAAATCTCCCATTCCATTCGACTGGCCAGGATTCGCGGCGACCGCGCTGAACGGACGACTCTACGTGTTCGCGAGCTATCTGGAGCTGATGGGCGGCCGGTTGGCGTACTACTCGCCGGCCGACGATCTCTGGATCATCCGGTCGTCGATGCCCCAGGTCGGCAATCCAGGCTTCGTGGCCGCGAACGGCAAGCTCTACACGTTGGGTGGACGGTCCGGTCCTGCTTCCGGACTGGGCGTAACCGATGCCATCTATGAGTACGACCCAGTGACCGACGCCTGGTCGCCGCGCGGTCAGCTGAGTCGGCCCCGGCAGTCGCCGGGCGCCGCCGAGGTGGGCGGCCACGTCTTCGTCATGGGCGGCTCGGCACCCGACGGGACGCCTCTGGAACTGGTGGAGGAAGGAATTCCGCGCTAACCATTTCTGCTCATGATTGGTCACATCTGTGTGCGCGTGTGGGCGCTCCTCCCCGCCTCGGCCGACCGCCGTCGTCAGCCAGTTTCAGGTAAGTGCTCGCGGGCGGCGGCCATCGCGCCTCCGGCGCTCGAGGGTGAGGCGGACCTATCTGAGCTCTCCTGCGAGCGCCGCGCTCGCCGGAACTTTTCCATAAGCTCGCGGCCCCAGGTTTGATCGGCGGCGTACTGGTTGTGGACCGCGCAGCTAAGGATCAGGTTGTCCTCGGTGCTCGGGCCGCCCCTGCCCCGGTCGATGACGTGATGGAACTGGACGCGCACGCGCGACCCACAGATACCACCGTCTTGGGTCGGCCACTGGCAGCGGCTCTGGTCGCGCTGCCACACAGCGCGCATGACCGAACGCGGAATCGCTGCGTCGAGTGACGGGCTCGCGGCCGGCTGTTTGGGCGGGCGCGGCCGCTCGGTCAACCCTTTCCGCTTTTCGTGGTCGCGGATGATGCAGCGCAGCCCCTGCTTGAGGATCTCCAGCTCCGAGGCGCCCGGCATCGTATGCGACAGCGCCGAGCGGGCCCGGGCCAGAAGGTCCTCGAATTCGCGGTCCGTGGTCAGGTGCCGCCGCGCGAGCTCTTCCGTCAGCATCTCGACCTGGACCGGGCTGGCTGCCACTTTTCCTGGCAAAGGTGCGGGCGCCTTGCGCACGAGGTCCTTGGGCACCGGCTTGGGAGCCAGCCGGGCCTTGATGCGCTCGACCTCGCGCTTGGGCTTCTCCATCGCTTCGGCCAGCACGGCGTCGCAGTTGGCCTCGGTCACGACCGGAGCCAGCGTGGCCAGGGTCGTGATGCACAGTCGGCCCGCGCGCAACGGCTCCACCGCCTGCGGGAAGCGCTGGACGAACCGGGCCGCGCGGACCCGGTAGTGGGTCATGGTCTCGGACTGGCCGAGGGCGCGGTGCACATAATCCCAAAGTGAGCTATAGCCGAGCTCGAGGTAGCCGCGCTGGCGATCGAAGTCAGCCAGCGCGAGCACGAGCTCGACCAGGAGCTGGCGCTCACGGCCCAGGAGCTGCTGGAGCCGCGTGGTCCATTCGAGGGCAGAGGACTTCGGCATTGTCATCCTCATAGCACGCGATTTCGGCCCTTATGAAACGCACCGCGCTCGCGCAGGAGGCGCGTTTTCGACCGCGTTGGCGCCGACGCCCTCCGACCATCAGGCAACGCAGCAGCGCCCCACTGCGCGCGCGAGAGCGCTTTTCCTGACGGTGGCGGAGCGAGCAGGCGCAAATGACTCAAATTCCTGTCAAGAAAAAGAGAACAGAAAAAGAGAGAAAAGAAAACGGCGCGGCCCATCCTTATGATCTGTCCTCGTAGCCGTTTTGGCGGCGCGCTGTCGTAGACAGGCGCAACGCCCATCGCAGCTGCAACGACGATGTGATGAGTGATCAGAACCCGTTCCGCCCCCGAGTCCCTTGCGCCGTTGATGGAGTGGCGCTTTCCGAGCGGGCTCGAGCTGGAGCTCCACGGCAACCGCGTATCGCTTTCGGTTCAGGTGCCCAAAGCGCTGAGCGAGGAGCCGGCAAACCGGGCAACCCGGACCCAGCGCAGTCCGTCCAACCCGACGCATGATCTGGAGCTGGAAGAAATGCGTCGGGCCGCTTGTGCTCGCTCTCACCTCATCGTGCAGCAGCGGTCAGCCGTGTGCGTTTGAAAACCCGTCCAATCCGGACCGGCTGGCCGACTTCAACCCGCGCAACGTCTATTACTTCCTCGATGAAGAAGACAACCAGGGCGCAGTGGGTGTCCGCGCCGTCGAGGTATTGGTGCTCCTGGGCCAGGATCGCTGCCGTGCGGTGCGGTCCGACGTGATGGCCACCGTCAACGGCGTCGCGATGCCTCTCTTCCAGAATGCAAGCGTGGCCAACAGCCTTTGCCAGTGCACGGTCCTGTTCTCGCGGCAGGTCACGACCTCCGATCAGCCGCTGGCGGCGGCGGTCGACATTTCCGATGCCAGCGACCGCATTCACATCGAGGTTCCGCAGGGGCTCTTCAGCCACACACTGTCGCCCGCGCCCGCTACCCTGTCGCGCGGACAGAACGTGACCATCACCGTGGGTCCGGTCGCGGAGCAATTGCAATTCGCGTCGGTTGCCTTCCGGTCGGACCGCGCTGGCGACGTTCAAGACTATGAGCCGGCCGCCCTCATCAACGGCCACGACCTGACCTTCGCTGTCCCGCCCGCTATGCCGGCCGGTCCCGGCGAAGTGTGGTTTCAGCTCATCGGCGAGCTGTCCGTCACGCAGTGCGAGGGGGCTCCGAGCTGCCGGGCCTACACGCTCAGCCATCTGCGCGTCCCGATCGTCATCGAATAAGCCCGGCCCGCCGCCCCGGCATGTCGGAAACCCGACAAATGTCGGTCGGCCTGACAGCCATCGCTTTACAACTCCGCGGCTTGCAAGGATGATCGCCTGGCACGGACCTCGCTAGGAAGGTGGTCGATGGGGAAGATCCTGCTCGTCGATGACGAGCCTGCAGTTCTGTTCACGCTCCAGGAGGTGCTCTCCGAGCGGGGGCATCGGACGGTCTCGTCGGCATCCGGGGCCGAAGCCCTCGAGCGGCTCGAGGGCGTCGACGCCGTGCTGACCGACCTGCAGATGCCGGGCATGGACGGGCTGGAGCTTCTGCGATCGATCCGCGATCGCGACAGCACCCTGCCGGTCCTGCTTGTGACTGCGCATGGCAACGAGAAGGTGGCTGTGAGCGCCATGAAGGCGGGCGCCTATGACTACCTGACCAAGCCGTTCGACATCGATGAGGTCGCGCTGGTGGTCGAGCGGGCGCTCGAGTCGCGCCAGCTGCGCATCGCGAACCGCCGGCTGGTGGCCGAGCAGGCGCTGGGCCGGCGCCTGGTGGCCGACAGCGCCCCCATGCGCCGGCTCCTCGACGCCGTCGAGCGGCTGGCCGAAAAAGACGTCACCGTCCTCATCCGCGGCGAAACCGGCACCGGCAAGGAGCTGATCGCGTCCCTGCTGCACGCGCACAGCCGGCGCGCCAAAAAACCATTCGTGCGCTTCAACTGCGCGGCCATTCCAGCCGAGCTGGCCGAGTCCGAGCTGTTCGGGCACGTCAAGGGAGCGTTCACGGGCGCGCAGACGAGTCGTCGCGGTTTCTTCTCGGAGGCGGGCGGCGGAACGCTCGTGCTCGACGAGATTGGCGAGCTGCCAACCGGCGTGCAAGCCAAGCTTCTGCGCGCGCTGCAGGATGGCGAGATCCAGCCCGTGGGATCCGCGCGCCCCGAAAAGGTCGATGTACGCGTGGTCGCTTCGACCAATCGTGATCTGCGCGCCGAGGCGGCCGCGGGTCGCTTCCGGGAGGACCTGTACTATCGCCTGGCGGTGGTAGAGCTTTCCGTCCCGCCGCTGCGGGAACGGCGCGATGACATCCCGAAGCTGGCCGAGGAGTTCGCGCGTCGCTATGCGGAAAAGTTTGGGCTCGACGAGCTCCGGCTGGCCGACGGCCTGCTCGCGCGCCTGCGGGAATCCGATTGGCCGGGCAATGTTCGCCAGCTCGAGAACACGGTCGCACGCCTGGCAGCGCTTTCGACCGGCGGGGTCATCGAAGCCGACGCGTTCGACCCCATTTCGGCCGCGCCCGAGGCGCCGTCCATGGAAGGCGCTGGCAACGCAGTCGACGGCCCATCCCTGCGCGAGCAGGTGGAGGCGTTCGAGCGCAATCTCATCTCGCGCGCGCTGGCCACGACCGGTGGCAACCAATCCGAAGCCGCGCGCCGTCTCGGCACCAGCCGCGTCACGCTCATCGACAAGATCAAGAAGTACGGTCTTCATCGCTGATCCCTGCGCGCGGCGAGAAGCCCGCGGCGAGAAATCGACGTCGCGCGTGTAGCGAGTCCGACAGCTTTCGTCGTCAATCCGACATCCGCGTGAGCGCAGCCCAATCTTTTCGGCGCAAACGGCGTGGCATGGCAGTTGAATTGGTCACTCTCCGAAAGGAGAGCTCAACATGAAGACCACACAGAAGCTCGCAATGGGTATCGGCCTCGTCGTCGCCGCACTGGCGTCGCCGGCGTGGGCGTCGGAAAAGGACTACGATCTCCAGCTCGCGGCCGGCGGTGGCGTGTCCGGTTTCATCGAGGGCGCGGCCGATCAGACCAAGGTCGGCGGCTCCTGGGACGTGCCCCTGCGACTGCGCACGGCGCTGCCGATTGGCGCCGAGATCGGCTATGTCGGCACGGCAAATGGGGTGAGCGATCAGATGTCGGTGAACGCGCCCAACGGCATCATCCTGAGCAACGGCTTCGAAGCCAATGCGGTTTTGAGCCTGCTGCCCCGCCGCAGCGTGGTCGATCCGTATGTGTTCGTAGGCGGCGGCTACACGCGCTTCAACCTGGTCCACGAGACCTCGTACAACCCGAGCGTGCTGCGCAAGCATGACGACGCATTCGTGCTGCCCTCGGGCGCCGGCGTGAGCGTCACGCTGCCCGCGAACCTGCTGGCCGACGCACGCTTCACCTATCGCGCCATCTTCGATGATGGGATGATCCATCTGTCGGGCCCTGGTCAGGACGCGCTCAACATGAGCCAGTGGGGCCTGAGCGCTCGCCTGGCCTACCAGTTCTGATTGAGGTCGCCGGCGCGGGCCCTTGATGACCATCCGGATCTCGCGCATGATGCGGCCGGAATGAAGCTTGGGCTTGACCGTCCTGCAGATGCCAGCTCCCACACGTCATCGAAAACCTGGTTGCCTCCGACGCTGATTACGATTCTTGCGGGCATCGGGTTCGCGCTCACCGCTCTCGTCCTCATCATTCCCCGGTATCTGCCTTTCCAGGATCTCCCGAATCACGCGCTGGTGCTCGCGTTGGCTCGCGCGCTGCGCAAGAGTGGCCCGACCACGTATCTGGAGCTTCCCGATTTCCGGGTCTGGGGGTACTCGCTTTACGTAGGTATCGATCGAGTCCTGGCGCGCGCACTTTCAGCCGACGCGACGGCTCGCATCATGATCGTTGCGGCTGCCTTGGCGCTGCCCATCGCAGTATCCCGTCTGGCCACGCGGCTCGGTGGCAGAGCGAGCGTTGCGCTGGCGCTGGCTTTGCCGATTGCGCTGTGCTGGCCGGTTCGGATGGGGTTTGTGCCCTACATCATCGGATTGGCCTTCCTGCTGGCCCTGGCGGTCGCGCTGGTCGATCTGCTGTCGGACCTGCCCGCGCAGCGGCTCCGACGGAGCTTCTTGTTCGTGTTGGCGTTTGCGCTCTTGTGCTACCTGTCCCACGCGCTCGTCTTCGTGATCGCGCTCGGGCTCGTCGGCATCGGCTGGCTCACGATGGGGCGCTGGCGGTGGCGCCGGCTGGTCCTTTTGACGCTCGCTCTGGCGCCCGCGTTGATCCTGATGACCGTTGATGTATCAAACAGCGCGTTCGAGCAGATTCCAAATACGCAGATGGTGTGGTGGCGCTCCAAGAAAAAGTCGATCTACCGGCCGGCCAAGCTGGCGCTCACCCACGTGGTGACCCGATCGTACGGCGTCACGGGCCCGGGCGTGCTGCCCTACTATCTTCCGCTCATGATTGCGGTGGTCGGGCTGGCCGGAGTCGGTACGGTCGCAGCCTTCAGGCGTAGGCGCGTCGCCGAAGAGGACCCCCGAGGGGTCACGACCACCGCCACCCGGAGAGCATGGCTCTTCGTGCTCAGCGCCGGCATCGTCGCCAGCGTGGGCACGGTTGCCGTACCCGAAACCGTCGGGCTGGCTTTCCTGACCGGGCAGCGCATCCCCATCATCGGTTTCGCGCTCTTGACCGCGGCCGCCGGGGCGATGGCATCGCGGCTCGCCACGCCCCTCTGTCTGGCCGCCCTTTCGACGGTGGTGCTGGCTCAATCCAGCGCGGGCTCGGAGATTGTGCACCGGGCTCGCCAGGTCGAGACGATCCTGGGCGCGGGAGACCTGCACAGCGTATCGGGCCCGTTCATGACCGCTCGCATCAATGATTGTCCGATGCCGGCAGCAACCTGGACCTGGGGCAACTACCACTCAGAATGGCACCTGTGGGCCTATGCGCTGTCCGATCGATCCGTCACCCCTTATCTGTTTGCGTACGCGCGCTACTTGCCCATCTGGTTTCGGGCCGATACGTTTCACGAGCTGGGGGCGCCCCAGGACGCTGCATCAAACTCGCCGTGGATGGCCCTGCCGCAGTCGTATTGCGCCGAGTACAACCGACGCCGCGTCTTGCGCGTCCTCAACGCGCCGCCCGCGTTTAGCGGCATCGTCATGTTCGGAAGCCCCGGGTCGGTCGGCGATCTGCTCGATCACCTGACGGTTCCGAGCGGGCACTTCAAGCGCATCGCAAAAGGGATGGCGGTCTACTTCCGCGACGGCCAGTAACCGGCTATCGAAGCCGCCGTAGCGCCCGTACGCACATCACGACGCCCGCCGCCAGGATGGCCAGAAAGAGAATCGAGGAGACCAGCCCGGCAGCGCGAACCTCGGGAAAGTCCTTTATCCAGAGCAGCCCCCACCAGTCGATGCGCGCTCGTTCATAGCCGTCCTTGATGTCCAGCGTAAGCGACGTGTAGCGGCGCCAGGGTGCGTCGAGCTGGGCTTCTTTCCAGCCGTGTGCGCGCGGCACGTGGCGCAGGAGCCAGAGATGACCCTCG